>SDBV01002122.1_pt1 | contig 29770 bp, 39 predicted proteins | sample 2277081 | NCBI WGS metagenome assembly SDBV01 (sample SAMN10402039, study PRJNA504765) | marine sediment metagenome | isolation source: marine sediment core GS10_PC15, 223 cmbsf | place: Arctic Ocean: Southern Knipovich Ridge | collected 2010
GACAGCGTGGAACTGACCATTGAGTTGCTTACATCGATAGCGATGGAGAAGGAACTTCGGTTTGCTATTCGTGAGGGCGGCCGTACTGTGGGCGCCGGTGTTGTAACTGAAGTTATCGAGTAGATTCATTCTGTGATAAGAGGCAATAGTGCAGGGACAGAAAATTCGCATACGGCTCAAGTCGTTTGACCACGCGCTGATTGATCGTTCGACCGAGGATATTTTCAAAACCGCGGTAGAGTCAGGCGCTGAGGTAGTGGGTCCGATTCCGCTACCGACCCGTCGCAGTGTGTACACGGTTAACCGTTCGCCGAACATTGACAAGAAGAGCCGCGAGCAGTTCGAGATCCGCACTCATAAGCGACTGATCGAGATATACAACAGTAAGCCTCAGACTATTGATGCGCTTACCAAGCTCGATCTGCCCGCCGGGGTGGATATCGAGATCAAGACCTGATCTCTCTCCGCGTGTGTAAAGTGTTATGAGTGTTGCTTCTGAAATGCTGACCAGCGGCTGTGATCGCAAACAAGGGCCTCAAAGAGGTAGTAATGCTAGGACTGATTGGTAAAAAGGTCGGAATGACCAGGATTTTCGATGACAAGGGCATGGTGGTCCCGGTGACGGTGATCGAGGCCGGCCCATGCCTGGTAACACAGATTAAGACCACCGAAAAGGACGGTTATACTGCCCTGCAGGTGGGATTCGGCAGCCGTAAGGAAAAGAATATTACCAAGCCGATGAAGGGCCACTTTTCCAAGGCAGCTAAGGATTATTTCCCGCAAACTGTTCGTGAATTTCGGTTGGAGGATGTAACCTCCTACGAGATGGGCCAGGAGTTGAGCGTGGAAATGTTCGAGGCTGGCGATGATGTAGATGTAAGCGGTGTAACCAAGGGACGTGGTTTCCAGGGAGTGATAAAGCGCCATGGATTCAGTGGCGGCGATGCTACTCATGGTAATACCGCGCACCGCGTACCGGGTGCCATCGGCATGTCGGCTGACCCGGCCAGGGTCTGGAAGGGCAAGAAGCTGCCCGGCCAGTATGGCAATACCGCGCAGACAACGATCAATTTGGTTGTGGCCAAGGTGGACGCGGAGAGTAACCTTATTTTCATCAAGGGAGCAATTCCGGGCCCGGCCAGCGGTTTTGTGACTGTATTCAAGAAGAAGTAAGCTTGCAGGTTTTAATCCGGACCGTCCCAGACGGTTCAAGTTTTGGGGAAATGATGAAACCAGTTACGGTGTTGAAAGAAAACGGAGAAAAGGCCGGTCAGGTCGCGTTGCCGGAGAAATATTTCGGAATTATTCCGAGCGAGGCCGCCGTCTATTATTCGGTCAACGCCACCTTGACCAACAAGCGTCAGGGCAATGCCAGCACCAAGGATCGCGGTGAGGTTAACTACTCAAACCGCAAACCCTGGCGGCAAAAAGGCACAGGCCGTGCTCGTGCCGGTTCGCGCCGTAGCCCTATCTGGCGCGGTGGTGGCACGATTTTTGGTCCCTCGCCAAAAGACTATGACGTTCGTTTGCCGCGTAAGGTCCGGCGCAAGGCTTTTGCCAGTGCGTTGAGTGCCAGGGCGGCCGAGGAAGGCGCTGTTGTAGTGGTCGAGGATTTGAATTTCGACCAGCCGAAAACATCTCGCGCTGTCGCTCTGCTGGAAAGCCTGGGTGCTGCCGAGGGTAAGGTGCTGGTAATGGTGGACGAAAACAGACCCGTGGTCTGGAAGTCCATGCGCAATATTGCCCGGGTGGCAATGAAGAATTTTACTGAGTGCAACGCCTACGATGTATTACTGGCCGATAAGCTGGTAATCGAGAAAAGCGTAATCGAAAAACTGGAGCAAGCGGGCGATGAAGGATCAGTTCAGAGTAATAAAGAGGCCACTGCTGACGGAGAAAAGTGACTCTCTGCGTGAGACCGGAAACCAGTACTGTTTCGAGGTCGATGTGGAAGCCACTAAGCACGATGTTAAAGAAGCTATTGAAGGTCTTTTCGGCGTGCGGGTTACCAAAGTCAGGATTCAAAACCGTCTTGGAAAGCTCAAGAAGTTGGGTCGCAATCAGGGGCGCAGGGCCTCCTGGAAAAAAGCATTTGTCTCACTTGCGGCCGATGATCACATTGAATTGTTTGAAGGTATTTAATCCATAGCAGGGTAACGCAAATATGGCTCTTAAAAAACTGAAACCGATAACGAGCGCCAGCAGGTTCCGCTCGATCAATGCCTATGACCTGCTGACCACCGACAAGCCGGAGAAATCCCTGCTTGCACCGATGAGCAGCAAGGGCGGCCGCAACAACAACGGGCATATCACTGTCCGTTTTCGCGGCGGCGGGGTCAAACGCCGTTATCGCATCATCGATTTCAAGCGCAACAAGCTGGGAGTCAAGGGCAGAGTGGCCACGATCGAATACGATCCGAACCGCACTTCGTTTATCTGCCTGATCCATTATCTCGATGGCGAGAAGCGCTACATTCTGCACTGCAAGGGTATCAATGTCGGCGACATGATCGAGGCCGGCACGGGCAGCGATATTACCCCCGGTAACGCTCTTCAGTTGGGCGAAATGCCGCTTGGTACTTATGTACATAACGTGGAGATGAAGCCCGGCAAGGGTGGGCAGATTGCTCGCAGCGCCGGCGCATCACTTCAGGTTGTGGCCAAGGAAGGCCGTTATGTGCATTGCCGGATGCCCTCCGGCGAAGTGAGGCTGATTCCTCGCGAATGCATGGCGACGGTTGGAGAGATCGGCAACAAAGAGCATATGGGCATTAACTACGGCAAGGCCGGGGCAAGACGCTGGCTGGGCCGTAGGCCGCACGTTCGTGGTGTGGCAATGAACCCTGTCGATCATCCGATGGGTGGCGGCGAGGGACGTACCAGTGGTGGACGTCACCCCTGTACTCCGTGGGGTAAGCCTACCAAGGGTTATAAAACACGCAAGCGTAAAAAAGCCAGTGACCGGCTTATTGTCCGGCGCAGGTCGAAGAGGAAATAAACTTAACCGATATTGCGGGAATTATGACCAGATCGCTTAAAAAAGGACCTTATATCGAACCTTCGCTGCAAAAGAAGGTCGATAGGATGAACGAGGCCGGGGAAAAGAAAGTTATTAAAACCTGGTCCAGGCGCTCCACCATAAGTCCGGAATTCGTGGGCCATACCATGGCGGTGCATAACGGTAACAAGTTTATCCCTGTGTACATTACGGAAAACATGGTGGGACATAAGCTGGGCGAGTTCTCGCCGACAAGATTTTTTCGCGGGCACGGTGGTAAACTGGCAGAGCGCACGGCCAAGAAGAAGTAAGACTTTACTCGGGACATACGCTGTTTTTTGAGCGGTATTGTTTGAATAAGGCTTTAGAGTTCTAACTGAAGACAGAGATCGGTAAAATGATAGCAACAGCAAAAGCGAGATTCGTGCGCATCAGTGCGCGCAAGGTCAAACTCGTGATCGATCTGATCCGGGGCAAAAACGTGGAAGAGGCATATAATATCCTGCGTTTTACCAGGAAAGCCGCGGCTGAACCGGTGCGTAAACTGGTACAGTCGGCCTATAGTAATGCGGTTAATCAGCAGGGCAGTTTCGATCTTGATGCAAATCAGGTCGTGGTGCAAAGCATCCAGGTAGACCAGGGCCCCACCTATAAGCGGTGGATGTCTCGCGCGATGGGCCGGGCTACGCCCGTACTAAAGCGTTCAAGCCACATCACGGTGGAACTCGATGTTCCGGAGCCGGATGTGGAGCAGTAATCTCATTATACCCACGCAGGCCCCGTCTTGGACGGGATCAGCAGGCGTTGGGACAGCACAGTTGCAAGGAGATTTGACGTGGGTCAGAAGACACACCCGATCGGCTTCAGGCTTGGTACGGTTAAAGAGTGGAGTTCCATATGGTACGCCGATAAGAATTTCGGCCCCCTGTTGAAGGAGGACGAGCTGATCCGTAAGTACATCCACAGCAGGATGAGCCACGCGGCGATCAGCCGGGTGGTGATCGAGCGGACCCCCCAGAAAATGACCGTCATTATCCATACCGCCAGGCCAGGGGTGGTTATCGGCCGTAAGGGACAGGAAGTGGATAAGCTGCGTGATGAGCTCGCCCAACTGTCAAAGGACGAAATCTTCATCAAGATCGAAGAGATCAAGACTCCCGAACTGGACGGTCAGCTTGTGGCCGATGGAATCGCCTTTCAGCTCGAACAGCGGGTTAGTTTCCGCCGGGCGATGAAAAAGGCGGTAACAAGCGCAATGAGAATGGGCGCCCAGGGAGTGAAGATTAAAGCCGGTGGCCGCTTGGCTGGTGCGGAAATCGCCCGCAGCGAGAGCTACCATGAAGGACGTGTGCCGTTGCACACAATCCGCGCCGATATTGATTACGCCACCTCGACAGCTAACACTACTTTCGGCACCATTGGTGTCAAGGTATGGATTTGCAAGGGCGAGGTTATTCGTCCCAGGCGGAAACGGTTCGAGAAGGTGGATAAGGCAGCCGGTTCGCGTTAACTGTAGCGTGATTTGCCGGAAAAAGATGACAATAGAGAACGGTAACCTTCTCCCGTGCCTGAAATAAAGCGCGCGGGACGGGGCTAAGGGAGTGAAACGAGATGCTTTCTCCAAAAAGAGTCAAACACCGTAAACAGCAGCGCGGCAGAATGCGCGGTCTGGCTCATCGTGGCAGCACTGTCACCTTCGGTGAGTTCGGTCTTCAGTCGCTGGAGCCGGCTTGGATTACAAACCGGCAAATTGAATCGGCTCGTATTGCGCTTACACGTCATATTAAGCGCGGTGGTAAGGTCTGGATCCGTATTTTTCCGGATAAGCCGATAACGAAAAAACCGGCCGAAACCCGTATGGGCAAAGGTAAGGGTGCACCAGAGGGTTGGGTCGCGGTTGTTAGAAGCGGTAGGATTTTGTTTGAAGTTGATGGTGTCAGCAAGGAACTGGCTTTAGAAGCTCTCAGGCTGGCCAGTCACAAGCTGCCGGTAAAGTGCAAGATTGTGGAGAGACATACCGTAAGCGAGGCAACAAATGAAAGCTCATGAAATCAGACAGTTGGGCGAGGATGAGATCAAGGCCCGGTTGGGCGAGTTGAAGGAAGAGTATTTCCGGCTCTCGTTCCGTAACGCGGTCCATAATGTCGATAACCCGCTGCAACTGCGTTTTCTCAGGCGGGATATTGCACGATGCAGAACTATCCTACGTGAGAAGGAAAGCGGCACCCGGGCCGTTGCTGGTTAGTAAGCCGGCTCGCTCTGGAAGCCTAAATGAGAAGAATGACCCACACTCGGAGTTGAGATGGAACGGAATGACCGTAAGACCCGTATCGGGGTAATCGTCAGCGACAAGATGGATAAAACCGTCGTGGTCCAAGTCGAGCGACAGTTCAAGCACCCTATGTACGGCAAAGCGATGCGCCGCACAAAGAAATTCAAAGCGCACGATGAGGAAAATCAGTACAAGACAGGTAGCCTGGTGAAGATTGTAGAGACCAGGCCGTTGAGTAAGGACAAACGTTGGCGTGTGGTTGAGGTTATCTCCACCGGCCAGGAGTAATCGAGTCTTCAGCGGCACATTTTCGCATACGGATGGTTGAAAAATGATTCAGCAAGAGTCAATCCTTAAAATCGCGGACAACTCGGGCGCCAAGAAAGCCCTGTGTATCAGAGTGCTTGGCGGATCGGGACGCCGCTACGCCCATGTCGGCGACATCATTGTGATCACGGTCAAGGACGCTTTGCCCAACAGTAGCATGCGCAAGGGTGATGTGGTCAGGGCGGTCGTGGTCCGTACCAAGAAGGAAATCCGGCGTAAGGATGGTTCATACATCCGATTCGACGAGAACGCGGCCGTAATTATTGACGACCGCAAGGAGCCCCGTGCAACCCGTATTTTCGGACCGGTTGCCCGTGAACTGCGCGAGAAGTTGTTTATGAAAATTATTTCTCTCGCGCCGGAAGTGCTCTGATAATCATACCCGGTAACAGAATAGGGTGATAGAAACATGCGTATAGTCAAAGGTGACAAAGTAGTAGTGATCAGCGGCAACAACAAAGGCGATACTGGAGAAGTTCTTAAAATTATCTCTAAGTCTGGCCGCGTGATCGTTAAAGGCCTCAATATGGTCAAACGCCATACCAAGCCGACCCAGAAGAACCCCCAGGGCGGTATAGTGGAGAAAGAAGCTCCGCTGAATGACAGCAACGTGATGCTTTGGGATGATAAAGCCGGCAAGGGAACAAGGGTGCGCAGCAGGAAACTGGATGACGAGAAGAGATCGAAAGTCCGGGTCAGCGTGGCCAGCGATGAAGTGATCGAGTCCAAAGCCGGATCGTAAGAATCTGAACCGAATTCGAAAGCTGGCAACAGAACCACTCAAGTAGACGGGTAGCTCAGCAATGTCAAGGCTAAAGGAACAGTATAAAAGTGTCGTGGTTCCCAGGCTCAAGGAGAATTTCGCGATCAAGAACACTCACGAAATTCCAAGGCTGGTGAAAATTGTGCTTAACGTGGGCATGGGAGAAGCGATCCAGAACCCGAAGGCCCTTGAGGCCGCTCAGGAAGAGCTACGCAAGATTACCGGCCAGCATGCGGTGATCACCACGGCTAAAAAATCGATCTCTAACTTCAAGCTTCGCGAAGGAATGAAGATCGGTTGCAGGGTAACCTTGCGCAGACAACAGATGTGGGAATTCCTGGATCGTCTGATATCCATTACGATCCCTCGCATCAGAGATTTTCGCGGTCTGCCCAGTAAAAGTTTCGATGGCCGTGGCAACTATACCCTGGGCATCAAAGAGCAGGTGGTTTTCACGGAGATCGATTACGACAAGGTCGAGGGACTCCACGGTATCGACATTACTTTCGTCACCACCACGGAACGCGATGACCAGGCGCTTTCGCTGCTTCGCGAGCTCGGGATGCCTTTCCCTACCGCTACGCTTCAAAATGGTGCGGATGCAGAGGAAGTGGCTTAGGAAGTAATTGTCTGGTATCCGGTCCTTGAGGCCGGGAATAAAGAGTAACCAGGAAAGGATGGCATAGTGGCTAAAAAAGCCCTTATCGCCAAGGCGAAAAGAAAGGCCAAGTTCAAAGTCCGGCAGTACAACCGTTGCCAGCGCTGTGGCCGTCCTCGCGGGTATTACCGCAAGTTCGGTATCTGTCGCATTTGTTTACGGCAGCTGGCCCTTGAAGGCAAGATCCCCGGAATGCGCAAGGCGAGCTGGTAAACCGGCAGGCGTTGAGAAGGGCGGCCGAAGTGCCGTATCTTTCTAACGACGGATTTTGTGCACTGTAACTAAATTTCTGGAGAGTACGGCGCAATGACGATGACAGACCCAATCGCCGACATGCTGACCAGGATCCGTAACGGATACCAGGCCAAGAAAATCCGTGTCGATGTGCCGAGCAGCAAGCTGGTCCGTGAAATGGCCCGCATCCTGCTCGAGGAATATCTGATCAGTAATTTCAGAGAAATTAAGCACCCGACACAGAATGTGCTGCGCATTTACCTGCGCTACGGCAAGAATGAAATACCGGCAGTTCTGGGATTGCGTAAGGTGAGCAAGCCCGGGCGAAGGATTTACAAGGGCGCTGGTGATATTAAGCGTGTCCGTAACGGCTTGGGCGCAGCGATTATCTCGACAAGTCAGGGTTTGATGACTGATCGCCAGGCGCGTTCAAAAAATATCGGCGGTGAAGTTATTGCGCACGTTTGGTAGTTGTTGGCGATCAGCTATTTTGGCAAACTTTATTATCAAGTAATGACAGAAGAATCAGGGGAGGACCCAAGTGTCCCGAATCGGAAAAATGCCGATCACCATTCCAAGCGGCGTCAAGGTTGCCAGGGATGGAGATAAAATAGTGGTCGAGGGACCAAAGGGCAGAAACGAGGAAAGAATCCACCCTAATATGATTGTAGAGATCGGGGACCAGGAAATCCTTGTTAAGCGCTCTGACGATCACAAGTTTAACCGCAGCCTGCATGGTCTGACCCGTTCATTGATTTTTAACGCGGTTGTGGGTGTAACTGAAGGTTTCATGAGAAAACTTCTGATTGAGGGTGTGGGCTACCGGGCGCAGATGGCCGGTAAAGCACTTACTCTGGATTTGGGTTTCTCGCACAAAATCGACGTACCGCCACCGGAGAATGTTTCCTTCGCAACGCCATCTCTTACGGAGATCGTGGTGACAGGAATCAATAAGCAGGTGGTGGGCGAGATTGCGGCAAAAATTCGCTCCTTCCGTCCGCCGGAACCTTACAAAGGTAAGGGTGTGCGCTACGAGGGCGAGCATATTATTCGTAAGGCCGGTAAGGCCGGCTCGGTCTGATCCGGCTCAAGTCGGTCGAGATCAAGTGATGGAGCCATCGGGCTCCGCTGAACGCTGTAAGCAGAACCGGGAAACGACGATGAAAGCTTTTGATCGAAAGAAGGCGAGAGCAAGACGGCATGCCCGTATCCGCAAGTTTATTTCCGGAACTCCGGAGCGTCCGCGGCTGGTGGTCAACCGTAGCCTGATTAATATCCAGGCGCAGATCATCGATGATACGAAAGGTGTGACCCTGTTGGGGATTTCTTCCCTGAACAAGGATATCGAAACCAAAGGCATGAAGAAAATTGAGGTTAGCAAGGCAGTCGGTAAATTGCTGGCCGAAAAAGCCAGGGAAAAGGGGATTGAAAAAATCGTCTTCGACCGGAACGGCTTTCACTACCACGGACGTGTAAAGGCTTTTGCAGATGGCGCCCGTGAAGGCGGCCTGCAGTTCTGAATAACCGGGCTCTAACCACGCACCACCGCAAGGAGTACCGCAAGTGGCAGAGATGAACAAGGATAAGGGCGACCTGGTCGAGAATGTTATCTCAATCAACCGTTGCGCCAAAGTGGTCAAGGGTGGACGTAGGTTCTCGTTCAGCGCCCTGGTTGCTGTTGGCGACGGTAAAGGCAAAGTAGGCCTGGGCAAAGGCAAGGCCAACGAGGTCGCCGATGCGATTCGTAAGGGTCTGGAAACGGCCAAAAAGAATATAGTCAAAATCCCTGTGCTCCGCGGAACGATACCTCACGAGATCGTGGGCCGTTTCGGGGCCGGCAAGGTTATGTTGCGACCTGCCGCGCCGGGTGCCGGCGTGATTGCAGGCAGCAGTGTAAGAGCAGTGCTTGAGTGCGCCGGGATTCACAATATTCTTTCCAAGTCCCTGGGCAGCAATAACCCGCACAACATGGCCAAAGCCACGATGGATGGGTTGAAAAACCTTACAACCCTGCAGATAATTGCTAGACGCAGGGGCGTAACTCCCGAGCAAGTGGCTTGCGGCGACAAGGTAGTAGTGGAGGCGGCCAGTGAGTAGTAAGACTAATAAATTGAAAATAACACAGATCAAAAGCGGAATCGGCGCTAAGAAAAAGCAGAAGGCAACCTTGGAAGCCCTCAGGCTGACCCGTCACCAGAAAACCGTCATCCATGAGGATACTCCCCAGATTCGCGGGATGATTTTCAAGGTTTGTCACCTGGTTAAGGTTGAGGAAAGCGCCTGAGTATGGTGCTGACAACGGAATTTCTGTATCTTTACAGTTTCGAGTATATCGGTAATCGAACCTTTGAGAGTGTGTAATGAAACTGAGCGAACTGAAAAAACCCGAGGGGTCGACCCGCCAGCGCAAGCGAGTCGGACGCGGACGTGGTTCCGGGTCGGGCGGTACGAGCGGTCGTGGTGAAAACGGCCAGAAGTCGCGTAGTGGAAACAAAAAGATGCCCGCATGGTTTGAGGGCGGCCAGATGCCAATCCAACGGCGTTTGCCAAAACGGGGTTTTAAAAACCCTTTCCGCAAAACATTCCAGATAATCAATCTCTCTGATATAGAGCGGGTGGGGAAGCGTGAGAATCTCGACCCTCAGTCGATGGTTAAGTTGGGATTGATTCGTAAAGCCAGCCAGCCTGTTAAAGTGCTCGGTGACGGAAAGTTGAGTTTTGCGGTGAATGTAAGCGCCAACGCCTTCAGCGCCAATGCCCGCCAGGTGATCGAGGCTGCTGGTGGTAAAGTTGAGGTGCTGTAATGGCGGCGGGGCTGCAGAACGTATTCGACGTGCCGGAGCTGAAACGTAAGCTGGGTTTTACTCTTCTGATCGTTATCATCTACCGTATCGGTGGGCATATAACGGTTCCTGGAATTGATGTTACCACGCTTATGGAGTGGTTCAGCACTCAGCAGAACACTGTTTTTGGATTGCTGGATATGTTTGTGGGCGGAGGCCTTCAGCGGGCTACTGTGTTCGCGCTGGGAATCATGCCCTATATCAGTGCTTCGATTATTTTCCAGCTTTTGCCTCCCGTGTTTCCCTATTTCGAGAAGTTGCAGAAAGAGGGAGAGGAAGGTCGCAAAAAAATTACCCAGTACACGCGTTACTGTACTGTGATTCTGGCGTTTATTCAAAGTGTTGGTATTGCCACCTGGCTTCAGAGCCTGGGGGCTGTAACTATTGATAATGCATGGCTGTTCAGGATTACTACTATTGTAACTCTTACCACGGGCGCGATGGTTGTGATGTGGCTCGGTGAGCAGATCACGGAGCGAGGGATCGGCAACGGGATGAGCCTGCTGATCTTTTTCAGTATCATCGACCGTTTCCCGGGCGCGATATTTCAGAGTATCGAATTGCTGCGCACCAATGTGATCGGGATTATCCCGATGCTGCTGGTGGTTGTGGTAATGATAGCGGTTGTGTCTGGTGTTATAGTGATGACACTAGGTACGCGCAAGATCCCGATCCAAATCCCCAAGCGGATGGTGGGGCGCAAGGTGATGGGCGGTCAGCAGACACATCTGCCGCTGAGGATTAACAGCGCAGGCGTTATGCCGATCATTTTCGCACAGTCGATAATAGTGGTGCCGGCAACCCTGAGTTCATTCCTGGCTCCGGGAAGTTTTTTGGAAGATATCGCGGGTTACTTCCAGCCCAATACAAATACGTATGCTTTGTTTTACGTTTTGATGATTGTTTTCTTTACGTATTTTTACACAGCCGTAATTTTCAATCCTGTCGACCTGGCTGAGAATTTTAAGCGCCAGGGCGGCTTCATTCCGGGTATCAGACCGGGAGCGCGTACGGCCGAGTATATTGATAAGGTACTGACCAGAATTACCCTGCCGGGATCATTATTTCTGGCGGCGATCGCGGTTCTGCCGATCTACATGTATCGCTGGCTCAGCGTACCGTTTTATTTCGGCGGTACCAGCCTGCTGATCGTGGTCGGGGTGGCGCTTGATACTATTCAGCAGATGGAGAGCCATTTGCTGATGCGTCATTACGACGGGTTTATGAAGAAATCCAAGGTGCCCGGCCGACGAGGAATGTAAAGCAGCTATGGTTTTTCTTAAGTCGCGTTCGGATATTGAGAAGATCAGGGAAGCCGGCAAGATAGTAGCTGAGACCCTGGCACTGATAAAAAGAATGGCTGCGCCGGGTGTTACTACCTGGGAGCTTGACCAGGCGGCTGAAAAACTGATCATCTCCTACCCGGACTGCCTTCCCGCGTTCAAGGGCTACGGTGGTTTTCCGGGAACGCTCTGTACCTCTGTAAACGAGCAGGTGGTCCATGGTATTCCCAGCAGCGGGCGGGTGCTTAAGGATGGCGACTTGTTGAGTGTTGATGTGGGAGTTGTCCGTAAGGGTTTTTACGCCGATGCCGCGGCAAGCCACATGATTGGCCCGTCCGATGAGCGATGCACAAAACTGCTCGATTGTACGGCAAGAGCCTTGGTGGCTGGGATTGCAAAAGCTATACCTGGCAACCGTGTAGGTGATATTGGCCATGCGGTGGACGGTGTAGCAAAAAAAGAGAATTATTCAGTGGTTCGTGATCTTGTCGGCCACGGGATAGGCCAGAATCTTCACGAGGACCCACAGGTGCCTAATTACGGCAAACCTGGAAGTGGGTGTAAACTCAAGGAAGGTCTGGTGATTGCAATTGAGCCGATGGTTAACGAGGGGACCCACGAGATCCGTACTCTGAAGGACAACTGGACCGTGGTTACGGCTGATGGTAAGTTGAGCGCCCATATGGAACACACTGTGGCCTTGGGAGCAAACGGACCTGAGATTTTGACCAACTGACTGCTGGCTGGGTGGCAAAATCGGCAATAACGCTGGTCGCCCTGATGAATTAAACAGGGAAGTACAATGGCAAAGGAAGAAGCAGTACAGGTAACCGGTACGGTGGTTGAGCCGCTGCCGAACGCCATGTTCAGGGTCAAGCTGGAAAATGACCACCAGGTACTGGCGCATATCAGTGGTAAGATGAGGATGAATTTTATTAGAATCCTGCCTGGCGACAAAGTGGCGCTGGAGTTAAGTCCATACGATCTAAGCCGTGGCCGGATAACGTACAGGTATAAATAAACGTAAACGTATTGCAGTGGAGTAAGAGATGAAAGTCCGCAGCTCGGTAAAGCCAATCTGCGAGTATTGCAAGGTAATTCGCCGGCGTGGGGTGGTGCGCATTATTTGCCGCAACCCAAAGCATAAACAGCGTCAGGGTTGATTCCTGAGTCATCTGTAATTTTACGTTGGGAGATTAGGTAATGGCTCGTATATCCGGAGTCGACCTGCCCAGAACAAAGAGAGTTGAAATCGGTCTGACTTATATCTTCGGGATTGGCCGCAGTTCGGCGAAAAAAATCCTCGAAGAAACCGGGATCGATCTGAACACAAAGGTGAATGACCTCACCGACAGTGAACAGACAAGACTGCGCAGCGTTATCGAACGCGATTTTAAGGTCGAGGGAGCTCTGCGCACAGAGGTGGCGATGAATATCAAGCGGCTGATGGATATTGGCTGCTACCGTGGTATCCGCCATCGCCGCAAGTTACCTGTGCGTGGGCAGCGCACACACACGAACGCCCGCAGCAACAAGGGACCGAGAGTGGCGATCGCCGGTAAGAAGAAGATCAAGGCCAAGAAGTAATAACTCTCTTCCCCTGATGTGGGAGGCGAGCTTGAAAACCGGGGACTCGCGCACAGGCGTGCGGACAATGCTACAGGTCCGGGCCGAGGCAAATCCCTAAAGTATCTGTTACAGGAGTGAGTATGGCCAGTCCAGGAAAAAAAGGCACCAAGACTAAGAAGAAGGTAAAGAAGGTAGAGAGCGAGGGAATCGCTCACGTCAAAGCAAGTTTCAATAATACGCTAGTGACGATCACCGACCTGAACGGCAACGTTCTGTTGTGGTCCAGCGCAGGCAAATGTGGCTTCAAGGGCTCCAAAAAGAGCACTCCGTTCGCCGCCACAATCATCGCCGACACGATCGCAAAGGAAGCGGTCAATCTGGGGATGAAACGTGTGCACGTGCGCGTGCAGGGTCCCGGCGCGGGACGCGAGTCGGCAATCCAGGCCATTCAGGCCGCAGGGTTGGCGATCCGTTCGATCAAGGACGTTACTCCGATTCCGCATAACGGTTGCCGTCCGCCCAAGCGCAGGCGCGTTTAGTTTCACTGTTGGAGGATAACTGATGGCGAGATACACAGATGCCAGTTGCAAGTTGTGCCGTAGAGAAAGTATGAAGCTCTTTCTTAAGGGAGAAAGGTGCTACACTGATAAATGCGCGATTGAGCGCCGTAATTTCGCTCCCGGCCAGCACGGACGCAACATGGCCCGCCGGCGCAAGGTGAGTGATTACCAGATCCAGTTGCGTGAAAAACAGAAAGTTAAACGGATCTACGGTGTTTTGGAAAAACAGTTCCGCATTTATTACGTCAAGGCAAGTAAGAAAAGCGGTGTCACCGGGGAAAACCTGCTCCAGATGCTGGAAATCAGGTTGGACAACGTTATCTACCGGCTCGGTTTCGCACCCAGCCGCAAGAGTGCAAGACAGTTGGTGCGCCACCGCCATGTGAGAGTTAATGGGCAGTTGGTTGATATACCCTCCTACCAGGTAAGTCCTGGAGAGGAAGTTTCGATCAAGCAGCCCAGCCGGGAACTGGGTTTGGTCCTTTCGACTATCGAGAGGCGGGGTAAGCAGGAAACCGTTTCCTGGTTGAGTGTCGACTACAAGAGTCAGAGCGGTAAGCTGCTCGAAATCCCGACAAGAGAGCGTATCCCGATCACGGCACAGGAACAGTTGATCGTGGAGTTGTATTCCAAGTAATCGCAGGTTTTAGCGGCCGTTCCCCACCGGGAGCTTGGTTCCAAAGGGGAAAAAATGCCATGTGGCTATTGGCGGCGGCCGGTTTTGGATATTTTGCCCCGGTTGCGGGGAAACCGATTTTTCGGAGCTATTTCCCAGAATCTGGTTACTTCAAGCGGGAGAAATAGCGGTTATGAGTCTTAAAAATATAGTACTTCCCTCGCGGATTGAAAAACAGGCCGGCGATAGCGGTGAAAATTCCAGCGTGTTCAACGTCTATCCGCTGGAAAGAGGTTTCGGTCTGACTCTCGGTAACGCCCTGCGACGGGTTTTGCTGTCCTCGCTCGAGGGGATAGCGATCTGGGGCATCAGGATCGATGGGGTTCTTCACGAACTTACCACCATCGATGCTGTGCTCGAGGATATTTCCGAGATGGTTCTGAACATGAAGCGAGTCGTGTTCAGAAAGACAACGGATGACAACGAGGACGAAGAGTGGGTTTGCAAGCTGGAGGTAAACAAGAAAGGCGAGATTACGGCGTCAAGTATAGCTACACCAGCCGGCCTGGAAGTGGTCAATAAGGACCACTATATGTTCAGCTTGCAGCAAAACAAAAAGACCAGTATCGAACTGCTGGTCAAACAGGGGCGTGGTTATACCGCGGCCGATGAGCACGAGTTACCGTCGGATGACCCCCAGTTGATCCCTACCGATTCGATTTATACTCCGGTAGTGCGCGCTTCGTTCGATGTGGACGAGCAACGCGTGGGCCAGCGCACTGATTACGACAAATTGATCATGCGTGTAGGCACCAACGGGGCTTTGGATCCTGAAACAGCCATGATTCAGGCTTCCGAGTTGCTGATCGTGCACCTGGAATACCTGAAAGCTTTCAGCGAGCCTCAGGAGCAGAAGACCAGTGCCCAGGACCTGAAACACAACCGGCTGAAAGAATTGTTCAACCGTAGTGTGGAAGAGCTTGAACTCTCGGTCCGTAGCAGTAACTGCTTGAAAGCTTCCAACATCAAAACTCTCGGAGATCTGGTGCAGAAAAGCGAGAGTGAGATGATCAAGTTCCGTAATTTCGGCCGCAAGTCGCTTAATGAGATCGGAGAAATCCTCTCGCGTCACCAGATGCATTTCGGGATGAAGCTGACCAAGACTGAGAAGGGCGAATGGGAGCTTGACGAGGATGCTGAACAGAATAAGCTCGAAGAGACCATTGATGAGGAAGACGTTAAGAAATAACACCGGCTTGTACAAGCACTGCCTCAGGGCATGCCTGAACGAGGACAGTAAGGACCTGCCAAGATGAGACATATGAAGAAGGGTAGTTCGCTCAACCGTACCGCAAGTCACCGCAGGGCGCTGATGAGCAACCTGATTACAGGGCTGATCATCCATGAGAAGATTAAGACAACCAAGGCCAAGGCCAGGGAAGTCCGTCCGTTGGCGGAAAAGATTATTACTTTCGCCAAGCGTGGCGACCTCCATGCCCGCCGTCAGGTTTTGCGCCTGATCAAGGACAAGGCGGCCGTGGCCAAGCTGTTCGACACTCTCGGTGAACGTTTTAAGGACCGTCCGGGTGGTTACACCAGGATTCTCAAGATGGAAAACCGTCTGGGTGACAACGCCGAGATGGCTCTGCTTGAACTGGTTGCCGAGGAAGTCTCCAAGGGTAGCGGACGTAAACGTCGCCGCCGCTCCAAAAAGAAAACGGCTCCAGAGGCAGCTGCTCAGGCTCAGCAGACCGAGGCAGCGGAAGAGAAACCGGCTGAGGAAGCTGTAGCACCGGAAACCGCCGCGGCCGAAACCGAAGCTCCTGCCACCGAAGAGCCGAAAGAGGAAAAGGCAGAGGCTGAGGAAAAACCGGCAGAGGAAGAAAAGAAGGACTGAGCCGGTTGACGCTTAAGCAGTGGATTGACATTCAGACGGGAGAGGGATAGTATTCCTTCTCCCGTTTTTTTATTGCCACGATTGGAGTACGGATGCGGAAACTGCTGTTTTTCTCGGCGCTGTCTGTTCTACTGCTGGTGGGCCGGGTCACGGCCGAAGGCGGTGGCCAGGCAAAGGCGATGTGGGTTGTGCGCTACACCCTGGCCTCCGCCGAAAGCATCGATGAAATGGTCCGTAAAGCCGATGAGGCCGGGTTCGACAACCTGTTCGTTCAGGTCTGCGGGCGCGGCGATGCCTGGTTTCCTTCGAAAGTCTACCCGTACGCATGGCCCGTGCGTGAGCAGCTTGCCGATGGTTTCGATCCCCTGGCCTATGTGCTTGAGAAAGCCCATGCCCGGGGAATCAAGGTCCACGCCTGGATCAACACCCTGCTCGTCTGGAGCGCAGCCTCGCCGCCGGATGATCCCTCGCATGTATACAATCGCCATAAAGACTGGATGATGTACGACCGTAGCGGCGTCTCGCTGGCCTCTTATAGCCGGGCGCAGTTCGGACGGCACAATATCGCGGGTGCGTTCATGTCGCCGGCTTGCCCGGATGTGCGGCGCTACATCGAGGACTTTGTCCGCGATATGGCCTCGCGCTACCCTGTCGATGGAGTCCATCTGGACTATGTACGTTACCCGATGAGTTCCGTGGACTACGGGCCGGATGCCCGGCGGGGGTTCCATGCCACGATGGGTATTGATCCATTAAAACTGGTCCGGGAACCCGAAGTTTTGCGTCGTGAAGTAGGGCCGGAGCGTTATGAGCAGTTAACCGCCCAGTGGCAGGCCGTGCGCGCGGGGTATGTGAGCGGGCTGGTGGCCCGTATTAAAGCCGTGGTAGATTCGGTGCGGCCGGGGGCCGTTCTCAGTGCGGCGGTTAAGCCGGATATCTCCAGCGCACTGAGAGTGTTCGGCCAGGACTGGCCGCGTTGGCTTGCCGAGGGCTACGTGCAGATGGTGCTGCCGATGGCCTACGGTACGGATGCGGATAAGGTCTACGGCCAGATAGAGGCGGCGTGCGCCAAAGTGGGACGGGAAAAAATCTGGGCGGGTATCAGGGCCTGGGACGTTCCTGTAAGCGGTATTGTAAAGCGGGCCAGACGGTTGGCGCCGCTGGGCGCCGGGGGGATTTGTTTCTTCTCCTACGATGGTATGAAGGACAACAGGTATTTTTTCGACGCCGTGCGCAGTATGTTCTCAAAACGCTAGTGCCGTATCCCTGAATTATGTTTAACTAACTTGTACATCCTCTGCTGGATAGTCGTATCATGATCAAAACGCAATAGCTGTTCTGTGTTTAATTGATTATGATTCAAAAATCTTTACTGGTAAAGCGCTAGGCGCTTGTGCGTTCCTCGCTTTTGACTTGATCCCAGAACTTATCGAGTTCTTCCAGTGTAAGTTTGCCAAGTTCCAGGCCCCGCTGTTTCAGTAGCTTTTCCATCCGCTTAAAGCGCCGGACGAATTTCTTATTGCTCTTCTCAAGAGCCAGCTGGGGGTGGACCTCCAGTTGGCGGCTCAGGTTGACAACCGTGAACAGCAGGTCGCCCAGTTCCTCCTCTATATCTTCCTGCCTCCGGGCGGCTATCGCCTCGCGCAGTTCGGCTATCTCCTCTTCCAGTTTGTCGAACAACTCTTCCGGCCTGTCCCAGTCAAAATTGTACTTGCTGACCCGTCCCTGGATGCGGAAGGCGCGCAGCAAAGCAGGAAGACTGCCCGGCAAGCCATCCAGCACCGACTCGGGTTGCGGTTCCCCGTTGTTCATTTTCTCGCGCTGCTTGATTTGCTCCCAGGCGAACAACTGGTCCTTGCGGCTGGCGAACTGCTCATCGCCGAACACGTGCGGGTGACGGCGGATCATCTTGTCGCGGATTCCGGCCACCACATCTTCCATGCCGAACCTGTTGTCTTCCCGGGCCAGAGATACCTGGAAGCAGAGGTGCAGGAGCACATCGCCGAGTTCATCGCACAGTTTGCCCTGCTCCCCGGCCTCGATAGCGTCGAGCAGTTCGTAAAGTTCTTCCAGCAGGTAGGGCTGGAGGGATTGGCTGGTCTGTCTTCGGTCCCAGGGGCAGCCCTGCTCGCTGCGAAGGAAGTCCACCAGCCGCACAAGTTTTTCGACCGTGGTAATTGTCTCGAAATCATTTTTATCGCTCTGAGCCATCTCTTCCGCCTTCAGAATGACATGTTGCTTTCCCGGCTCACAAGTTAACAGCTTAAGCCATCGGTGCAAGGGGTTTTCTCCTGGAGAGACCGCCAGTGAGACAAGGTTTACCTTGACCGTAACCCCATGACAAATGTATATTTCCCCGGTGTGAATTTAACTGCTGCTGACAGGTTGCGGCATTTTGATGCTAATTATTTCCGTGCAAGGTATATGGAACAGGATACTGATAAATCACTACCGGTTAAAGCATCTCCGCCGCCGCCGCCGCCGGTGGTGTACGATGATGATGAGGCCGAAGATGAGGACGATCTTAACCGCAAGAGCGAAATGCCGTTTCTGGACCATCTGGAAGAACTGCGTAAACGGTTGCTCTGGAGTATAGGATTCCTTTTCGTTGGAATTTGCGGAGGGTTTTACCTCAACAGCCAGTACGATATGCTGCAGTTTCTTGTCGTGCCTGTCAAACCGTATCTCAGCACCGGCAAGCTGATGATCATCAAGCCCACCGAGGGCTTTATGATCGCGATGAAGCTCTCGTTCGGTTTCGGCCTGATAGTCACCTCGCCGGTATTAATCTACCAGATCTGGGCCTTTATCGCGCCCGCACTGCTGAAAAAAGAACGCCGCTTGGTTTTCCCGTTGTTATTTGCCTCGATTTTCATGTTTGTGCTCGGTGCGGTGATGGCTTATTATATCACCCTGCCGCTGGGGATGGCCTTTTTCAGCAAGTTCCAGTTCGCCTCCACCGAATTCATGCCCACGGCCAGCTACTATCTGGACATTGCGTTGAAGATGATTCTGGTCACGGGGCTCGTTTTTGAGCTGCCGATTGCAATCATGCTGCTGGCCCGGCTGGGAATCATCTCTCCCGAGTTTTTGCGCACCAAACGCCGGCACGCAGTCCTGGCCATGTTTGTTCTCTCAATGGTGGTCACTCCACCGGACCCGGGCAGCATGGTGCTGGTGGCCATACCGATGGTGTTCCTCTATGAGTTGAGCGTCTGGATTGCCTATGTGGTGGCTCGCAAAAAGGAGAAGAGCTAGCGGGCAGGCTGATCGGTTACCATCCCTCCATCCTGCCAGCCGTGGCTGTGTCAGGCTGATCCTGGCGCTGGCAACGTTATTTTTATATGCGAGTATCAGTGCGTCCGTGGCGCTCTGCGCTGATGATTCCACTTCAGCGGATTCCATCCCCGTCAGCAATCCAGCTTCCGACTCCCTGGCAGAAAAAATATCTTCCACAACGGCCGATTCCACGCTGATTCCCGCAGCGGACAGTATCATGCAGGCGTTGATCGCCCAGGGCAGGGGGCGCGAGAACTCCATTCGTTACGCCGGCAACAGGGTTGTGTTTTTCATGCGGCACAACGTGATGGTGATCCAGGGCCAGGCCTCGGTATCGAGCCGGACCCAGGAGGTGGACAGCGATTCGCTGATTGCCTATAACCGCAACACCGGTGATATTTTCGTCAGTGGCAAGCCCCGTCTCTCCGATGGCACCCAGGAGCTCGAGGGCAGCCGCGTGCGCTACAATCTGCACCGCGACCACGGAATAATATCCAAGGGCGGCACTCAGTTCGCCGAATGGGAACTCAGCAGCGAAGAGATGGCCAAGGTGAGCGCCGACAGCGTGTTCGGCAGGCAGAACGTGTTCAGCTCCTGCGATCTTGAAAAGTCCAAACATTTCCATTTCCAGAGCAGCCGGATCAAGGTGATCCGCGACAAGCGGGTGTTCGCCTCGCCGGTGATTCTAAAAGTGGGCAAGGTGCCGGTATTCGCCCTGCCGTTCGTGTTCTTCCCGATTACCCAGGGCAACCGCAAATCAGGTATCCTGCAACCCAGGATAGGCCTCAACAGTATCGCCCGCGACAGGATTACCGGCCGCACGTTCGGCAACCTGGGTTATTTCTGGGCGCCAAACGAGTATCTGGATTTTCTGGGCGCCATGGATATCCGCACCAGCAGCCAGACCACACTGCGGGGCCGCACACGCTACCGCAAGCGCTACAGCTACGAAGGTAATTTCGATATCCGCCGGATTCGCGACAAGCTCAACAATTCCACCGATTTCAGCATTTTCGGCCGCCACAACCAGACACTCAGTGAGAGCAGCCGGTTCAACGCCGAGGTGAACTACACCTCCAGCCGCGACCTTCTGCGGCGCACCGGCTTTGACCAGCAGGACTTACTTCGTCAGAGTGTGCGCTCCACAGCCAGCTACTACTGGCGGCCCTCGTGGGGTTCGTTCACCACCAGCGCGCGCCATGAGAAATTCCTCAGCAACAAACGCACGGTGATGAACCTGCCCTCAGCCAGCCTGAGCCTTAACAAGCGCAATATGTTTCCATATTTATCGCGCTCGGTACCGCGACGCCACGGGCTGATTTCAAGCGGTTGGCTGTACAGTATCACCTGGGGCGCCTCCACCAATTATTCGCACAACCGCACCACCGAGAGTAACGACTCCACCCGCTCGGTTCATAATGCCGTCAGCCGGTTTGAGCTCGATTCTCCGCAAACGCTCTATGGCTGGCTCAAAATCAATCCCAGGATGCGTTACAGCACCACTCTCTCGCACGATAATTTCCGCGCCAGCAGCGAGCGGTTCGATCACATGCAGACGCTTAATTTCTCCAGTTCCCTGTCAACCCAGATCTACGGTTTTTTCGAGGGGCCCAGGCTGGGCCCTGTTTTTCGCTGGCGGCACACGATCCGTCCCACGCTGACCTACAATTTCCAGCCCGATCTGACAGAGTTGAAAACACGTGGCAAAGTGAGCCGGATGAATTTCTCGATCTCCAACGACATTGACTACAAGTACTTTACCGGCAGTGGTGAGAAGCAGGACAGTGTGGCGGCGGATGAGGACGAGCGGCCATCGAGAAACGGCCAGCTGCTGAGCGTGCGCAACAGCCTGGACTACGATTTTACCCGGGCAGCCAAGCCGGACACGCTGGGTTGGGGCAGCCTGTCCACCTCGATAACTTCCAGCCCGGCCTCGTTTCTTAACGTGCAAATGCTGATGAGCCACGAACTGGTTGAAAGTGGTATCCGGGAGAAATTCGAACCGTTCATGCGCAGCCTGAGCACGACGATTACCCTGAGAGGAACCTATAAGGGCGACAGCCGTCAGCCCTCGGCAGCGGAACTGGAGGAGGAAGCCTACCGCGAGAGTATGCGTTACCCCGGTACCGCCGGCAGTGCGTTCAATCCCCGGATGAACGATTACGCCACCCAGCGTGACCTGGCGTTCAGCCGCGCCATGCCGTGGAGTGTAAATATCAGCCACAACCTGAACCGTACACGCGCAGCCGAGCGGAACAACCAGAGCCTTCGTTGGTCGTTTACATTTAATCCCACGACAAATTGGCACCTGGTGTACAGCAGCAGCTTTAATTTTAATTCACGGGGACTCCAGGGACAGCGGTTTATCCTCAATCGCGACCTTCACTGCTGGCGCGCCAACCTGAGCCTGATCACCCTGACAAACGGGCGTTTCGAGTTCGTGTTCAGCACTTTCCTGCTGGCCAACCCGGCTATCCGTGTGCCCGATGTAAGAAGGTCGAGCAACTGATTTTGCCGATAAAACCCAGGTTTTTTCCTGCCATCTTCGGGAAGACAAAAGCAGATATGGAAAAGCGGAGGTGGAGGAAAGCTCTAAGGGAGCGGGCCGGCACGTTCATTGCTTTTCGGCACCCGGCAGGCTGATCCACTCCGCGGTGGCTCTGGCAATGAACGTGCCGGCCCGCGCGTATTTCGTGCTTCTCCGCGATACGGAGTAGAAGCAAAAGGCCGCGCAGGGTCGATCCCTGCGCGGCCTTTTATGTATTTGGTGTTAATTGAGGCGAAGATTAAAGATTTTCCTCGAACGCCTCGTCCAGCACTGCCAGACCTTCCTCGATCTGATCGCGGTTGATCACCAGCGGCGGGCAGATTTTAACCGTGCCGCCGCCGAATCCCACCGGCGAGAACATCAGCAGACCCTTCTCGATACAACTGTTGATGACATTCCAGGCAAGGTCATGGTTGGGTTCGATACCACCTGGCTTGACCACGTGTACACCAGCCACCAAGCCCTTGCCGTGCACGACGCCAATCACTGAGTCATACTTGTTTTTCAGGCCGGCCAGCCCATCAAACAGCACCTCACCCATGGCCGCGGCGTTATCAACAAGCTTGTTTTCGATAATCGATTCGATATTGGCCACGGCGGCCACGGCGCAGATCGGGTTACCCGTGTGGGTGCTGGTCATCTCATTGGGACCGTAGAGGTCCATCACTTCCTCGCGGCCCAGCACGGCTGAAACCGGCAGACTGCTGCTGATACCTTTGCCGAAACATGTCAGGTCGGGGATAACGTCATAGTGCTCGAAACCGAACATCTTGCCGCAACGTCCAAAACCGGCCTGGACCTCATCGAATGTGAGCAGCGCACCGTTTTTGTCGCACCACTGGCGAAGGGCTTTCATGTACTCGACAGGAGCGAAATCGGAGCCGCCGCCCTGGTAGGATTCTACAATGACGCCGGCCACGGACTCGGGCGCGACACCCTGCTCGGCCAGAGCTTTCTCGAAGCCCTCGAAGCTGGTGTCCGTGTTACGGAACCCGTCGGGGAAAGCCACCTGGACTATATTGGGATCAGTATTGACGATCCACTCTTTGAGCTTGGGGATACCGCCAAGCTGCTGCGCTCCCAGGGTACGGCCATGAAAAGCATTGGTGAAACTGACGATCGTAATCTTGTCTTTGCCGTGTTTTTTTATCCCGTTGGTGCGCATCAGCTTAAGGCAGCATTCCACGGTTTCGCTGCCGGTGGTGAGGATGAAAGCCTTGGTCAGTTCCTTGGGTGTAACTTCAACCAGCAACTCGGCCAGTCTGGCCCGGGGGTAGTTGGGGAAGCAGTAGCTGGTCAGCAGGCCCGACTCGGCCTGATCAATAATCGCCTGGCGGATTTTGGGGTTGTTGTGGCCCGAGTTGGTGATCAGTACTCCGCTCGACCAGTCGATCCAGTTGTTGCCCCATTTGTCGAACACCGTGGCGCCCTCGCCCCTGTCCCAGAGCACAAGCGGCTGTCCGGACATGGAGATGGGCTCGTACTTGCGCAGCTTTTCAATTACCGGCAACGACTCGGGCACAGGAATCTGCGTTTTGATCGTGCGGTTGACGGTTGAAACAGCCGGGACTGTTTTCGGGGTAGTGGAAAAGGTGTTAGCCAATGGTCCTCCCTGCGGACTTATTATTATGGTGATTTATTTTGTTTTGAAGTATGTACGGATAATTATCAAGGCCAAATCAGGCAAGAACTTATAAATTAGCTAATCGCCGAAAAAATGTCAATAAAGGCCACCCTGCCTTGATATTTTCGGAGGGCTTGATTTATGGCCGCCGGGGTGGCAAATTATCCTCCGTGCGTTGCCATTACAGGACTTCCATCCCTGTGCCTCTGGAGCGAAAAACGGATGAAAATACTGGTAACAGGCGGAGCCGGTTTTATCGGCAGTCATATCGTTGAGCATTATCATGGCGGCCACGAGGTTCTGGTGGTTGATAACCTCCGCAGCGGTTTCAGGGACAATCTTGAGGGTCTGCGCCACACGTTCCATCAGGTCTCGATTACCGACCGGGAGAAGTTGCTTCCGCTCTTCGAGGGGGTCGACAAGGTCTTTCACCTGGCGGCGATGATCAGTGTGCCGGAAAGCCTGGATAAGCCTGCCGAGTGCGTTAAAATTAACACCACCGGTACTCTCAACGTGCTGGACGCCGCTCGTGAGAACGGGGTTAAAAAGATTGTGTTTGCCTCCAGTGCTGCGATTTATGGTGAGAACCCCGAAGTTCCCAAACGAGAGGACATGCTGCCCGAGCCTAAAAGCCCGTATGCGGTGAGTAAGCTTGACGGGGAGTATTACCTGAAAATATACGAGGATGAGTGGGGCGTTGGAGCCGGACCACTGCGTTTTTTCAACGTGTTCGGGCCGCGCCAGGACCCGGCGAGCCAGTATGCGGCAGCCATCCCGATCTTTATCCACAAAGCTCTTCGCGGTGAGGATATTACGATTTACGGCGATGGCTCCCAGGTGCGCGATTTCGTCTATGTAAAAGACGTGGTGGCCGCCTGCGTGCTGGCTTCCCGGAAGAGTGGACCGGTGTGCAACGTAGCCCGTGGAGAACATATCACTATCAATGATATTGCCCGGCAGATTGTCGAACTGACAAACTCGGCCAGCCGGATTGTCCACCTCGACCAGCGTCCTGGTGACATCCATACCAGTTTCGCGGATATCTCGCGCCTTAAAGCTCGCGGATATACGCCGTCACCGGACCAGCGGGAAAGCCTAATCGCCACTATCCGTTATTTCGAGAACCGGTTGGCCTGAAATAACCCGCTGCGCCTGATTAGCAGGCAGGCTTTGTCCCTTTGAATTTAAAATTCCGTGTTTCCAGCTCTTTAATCCACCGGCCTGAGAAAATTGGGTCTGAGGGAGGAATAGATGAGATCAATTGTCGCTGCTCGTACGTTTCTGATCATTTTGATAGCCGCTCTGCTTGCCTGCGGTGGTGGAAAACCTTCAGTCAACCAGGCGGAATCATCGGCTCCAAGCTCCTTACCCGCCCTGTTCCCCTCTGACAGCCCCACAGGTGAAGTTGTTGCCGCCGGTGAGGCCACACTCTACAATGGCCGTGAGTTGTACGACCTGAATAACGGTGGAGCCGACCTCTTCAACGAGTTCGGTTTTGTGGAGGCCGCCGTGCGGGAGTACAAGGCAGAAGGCGGAGCAACAATTATTGCCAATATCTACCGGATGACAGACTCGCAAGCGGCGTTCGGAATTTTCAGTGTCACCCGCAGGATCAGCCACCGGCCGGCTTCGCTGGGTACTATCGGTGCGCGCGGAGACTACCAGGTGCTGTTCTGCGCCGGAGACTATTTTGTCGATGTCCAGGCCACCGAGGGTGACACGGCCTCGGTCAACGCAATGAACGTTATCGTCACAGACATTGAACTGCAACTGGAACAGGAGTCCAACCAGTGGCCGGAGGTGCTCTCCCTGCTGCCGCGTAAAGGGCTGATTCCTCACACGGAGACATATGTAGAGGGGCCGCTGGGGATCAATACCCGCCTCTATGTGAGTGACACGAACTTGTTCGAACTCGGCGATACCAATCCCGGCGCGATGGGGGCTTACCGGATGCGTGTCAACAGCAATCCGGCCAGCTTCCTGGTGGTCCAGTACCCGGACTCGGCTGCCGCTGCCCGCGTTTTTGACAGCGTGAGTGAGTACTACCTGGACAAGGCCGAAAAGGCCTCTGGCGACAGCGCCAAAGTAAACATTACCGAAAAGCGTATCGTCTATACCGGCCCGGCCCGGATGGACGTGATGGTCCTGCGAACAACTCAGATCACGGTGTTGTTTGATACTCCCGGGGCCATGCATGGCACGGGAGCGGATAATCCCAATAGCGCTGTTAAAGCCGGCAAGCCGGTAATGCCCCATGGAATGAGTAATCCCCATGGCATGAGCATGCCACAAAGTGGCGGTATGACGACAGGTTCCGGCAGCAAAAAACCCAATAACTGAATTAGTCTGAAGACCGGCTTAATCAGGAAGATTTGTACCATCAGGAGTATTCAGGCGTTAAAAAGGTTTGAGGAGGAAATTGGATGGCTATCGATAGAAAGAATTTTCTTAAATATCTCGGTGTTTCCGCGGCGGCGGCCGCTTTGGGCGGTTGCGGCGGCGGCTCCGGTTCGTCCGGCTCAGGCGCCACGGCCCGGAAGGACGGACGGACGCCAAGGCCTGTCAATCTTACCGGGCCGAAAATGTCCGTGGTCAAGGGAGCGGATGTGCGGGCTGTAACCCGGCGGGCCATCGAGGAACTGGGTGGCATGGGAATCTTTGTCAGCAAAGGTGACAAGGTGCTGATCAAGCCCAATATCGGTTGGGACAGGGTGCCCGCGCAGGCCGCCACCACCAACCCTGATGTTGTGGCCGAACTGTGTGAACTGTGCTTTAACGCCGGGGCCGCCAGGGTGACCGTGATGGATAACACGATCAACGACCCCCGGCGTTGCTACGTGCGCAGTGGAATCAAGAAAGCCGCCGAGGCTTTCGGCGCAAAGGTGCCGTATCTGGAGGACTATAATTTCAGCAAAGTAAATGTGGGCGGGGAGTTGATCAAGGTGTGGCCGGTTTACCGCGAAGCCCTGGAAGTGGATCGGATTATCAACGTGCCTATCGCCAAGCATCATTCGCTCAGCCGTCTGTCGCTGGGAATGAAAAACTTCTACGGTCTGATCGGTGGCAGGCGCAACCAACTGCACCAGGACGTTCACCTCTCGATTGCCGAGATGACCCGCTTTTTCGCCCCGGCGCTTACAGTTATCGATGCCGTGCGGATTCTTACAGCCAACGGTCCCTCGGGAGGCAGCCTGGCCGATGTGAAGCAGATGGACACGGTGATCGCAGCGGTGGACCCGGTGGCCGCCGATGCCCGTGCGGCCGGTTTATTCGGGATCGATCCGGCCTCGATAGGCCACCTGGAGATCGGCAGCCAGATGGGACTCGGAACTTACGACCTTAACGCAATCCAGAGCGTGGAGGTCGAAATCTGATGCGCAGTGCACGCAGGGTCAGTCAGCTACTTTTTTTCGCGCTGTTCCTTTTCCTTCTGGTGATGACCGAGTACAGGGGAACAGACCAGATCAGCTATCCGGTGAAAATCTTTTTTGATTTTGATCCGCTGGTGGCTTTCTCGGCGTTTCTGGCCGCACACAGTGTACCGAAAATGATGCTCTGGAGTCTGGTGACCGTGGTGGGAACGGTGCTGTTCGGCCGCTTTTTCTGCGCCTGGGTCTGCCCGATGGGTACGCTGAATCACGTCTTGAGCCACAACCGGCTCAAGGCGAAAGAGAACATGCGCCGCAACCGCTATGATAAGCGCCAGAGCTGGAAATACGTGGCTGTTATCTTTTTCCTTGTCGCCTCTGCGCTGGGTTTGCAGATAGTGGGCTTCCTCGATCCGTTCTCCGTGCTGATCCGCTCGTTCGGCCTGGCGGTAAACCCTGTCTTCAATTTCCTGATCCGCGCCCTGTTCTACCCGCTGCTGGTGCTGGACTGGCCCTGGTTGAGTGCGGTAGTGGAACCCGTGTTCTCGTTTATGCGCGGCTACGTGCTCTCGTTCGAGCAGCCCTATTTTTACCAGGGATTGTTTATCGGTCTGTTATTTGTGGCTATCGCCGTGCTTAACCAGCTCAGGCGGCGTTTCTGGTGCCGCTACCTGTGTCCGCTGGGTGCGCTGTTGGGTTTGTTGGGGCGTTTCAGCCTGCTGAAGCTCAAAGTGGACAAGGAAACCTGCACCAACTGCATGCTCTGCAGCCGTAACTGCGAGGGCGCATGCGAGCCGCAGAGCGATGAAAGCTGGGTGCGAGGCGAGTGCATGCCCTGCTGGAACTGCGTGGAGGCCTGCCCTCAGGGTTCTATCAGTATCGGCCTGGGGTTGCCCGGCCGTGGGGATGCAAAAGTGGATATCGGCAAGCGGGCCGCGTTCGCCTCGGCCTGTACGGCGGTGGGCGCGCTGGCCCTGCTCAGGATCGATCCGCGCAAGATGCATCCCTCGTCAAAAGTAAGCAGCCGCGATTCCAGGAGACATTCCCCGATGCTGATCCGTCCCCCGGGGGCGGTGGCCGAGGCGGAGTTCCTCAAGCGCTGCATCAAGTGTGGTGAGTGCATGAAAGTCTGTATCAAGAACGCTATTCATCCCACCCTGATGGAGGCCGGTCTGGAGGGGGTCTGGACGCCGTACCTCAAGATGCAGCTCGGTTACTGCGAGTTCAACTGCACGCTCTGCGGCCAGGTTTGTCCCACCGGGGCTCTCGAAGTGCTGACCATGGAGGAGAAGCACAAGAACGTGATTGGTCTGGCGCTGTTTGACAAGAACCGCTGCCTTCCGTATGCCCTGGGCCGAAGCTGCATCGTATGCGAGGAAGTCTGCCCCACGCCTAAAAAGGCGATTTATTTCGAGGAAGTGGAAGTTACCGACCGTGACGGTAAGCGCTCGATAATCAAGCAACCCAAGATTGATCCGCATCTGTGCGTGGGCTGCGGTATCTGCGAGTATGTCTGTCCGGTGGTGGACAAGCCCGGCGTGTACATTACCTCTATTGGCGAAAGCAGAAGCTCAAGCAACCAGATTTTGCTGGATGTCACCGGCTCCGGCGAGGTTTGAGGACAGGGCCGGTGTTGCGGCCAGGCATTATTAATATAGAGAGGCGGACCAATGGGTCCGCCTTTTTGTATTGCGGGCATTTTAAAATGAAAGTGGAAAAATAGCTTCGCTCTGGTTATAAATATTATAGAAGCCGTCAACCGCGAACCACGCCGGAGGGGAATCAGCAGCCGGGGAACCTTTGCGGTGGAGCTTATGTATAAAGCAGTGCAGTTTCTGAATTCAACTATAATGCCCGGAGCTGTCCGGGCGGTGGATCTATATTATGCGAAGCTTCCCCCCTCTTGCGGTTTGTATCCCGTTGCTGGCGATAGCTATATCCATGGCAGCGCCCGCGGCCGCACAGAAGCTGGACTCCCTGCCGGATAAGTTTATCGGACCGGACGCGGACCGGGTGCGGCTGATCATGCTTATCAGACTGGGACAGCAACAACTGGAGAATGGCGACAGCGAGCTGGCTCTGCGTACGTTCAGGCAGGCCGGTGAACGGGCTCCCGATGACTCGCGGGTCCATCTGGGACTGGGACGGGCTCAGTTGACTCGCAAGGATAGCAGGATAATCGTGTTTCAGGCCCTGGAGCGTCTGTTCCACCGCGACAACATCTCCCGGGCAATAGGCCACCTTCGGCAGGCCGTGGAACTGGCCCCCGGCTGGTGGGAGGCTCACTACTGGCTGGGCAGCGCATACATGCGCCGCTTCGACCAGAGCGACACCGGTCTGGCCCTGGATCACATGCGCCAGGCTTACGAATTGGGCGGACAGCAAAGTGATATCATCCTCAAGCTGGCCGTGTTGCACAAGGCCAACGGTGACCTGGAGAACGCGGAACGAATCCTGAGAGAGGCAGGTGAAGACCAGGCCGCACAGGGAAACCCCCTGGTGGAACTGGAACTGGCCCGGATCAATTTCTACAGGGCCAAATACAGCGACGGTATTCGCCACTACTGGCAGGGGGTTGAGGATATCGTAACCAGGGAACAGATGCAGCCGTTTTTCAGCGATCTGGCAATGCTGGCCAGCAAGGGAGAGCACGAACAATACCGCAAAACTTCTCCGGAGCGCGCCGGAGAGTTTTTCCGCTCGTTCTGGCTCAAGCGGGACCACGAACTGGGCCTCACACCAGGGATCAGGATTATTCAGCACTACACCAGGCTTCAGGCCGCCGACTCATTGTACCGCGTACCTTTTATCAAACGCAGGACTGCGCTGCACCAGTCGATGGGTTATTTGCCGCCGGAGGCGTCGCGCTACGACGACAGGGGGATGATTTATATTCGCCACGGTCCGCCGGTCCGCACGATAAAGCATATT
>SDBV01002123.1_pt1 | contig 29743 bp, 22 predicted proteins | sample 2277081 | NCBI WGS metagenome assembly SDBV01 (sample SAMN10402039, study PRJNA504765) | marine sediment metagenome | isolation source: marine sediment core GS10_PC15, 223 cmbsf | place: Arctic Ocean: Southern Knipovich Ridge | collected 2010
TCATGGCCGCAGCGAGGACCGTAGTTACGTCCCTCGACCTGGGCTTGCTGCAAGCGGGGGCGGGAATCAAGGGCGAATTCGAGAACCGCCTGAAGTCGGTGATCAACGAGGTCAAGGCCTCACCGCGTCCGATCATCGTCTTTATCGACGAAGCCCACACCATGATCGGCGCCGGCGGCCAGGCCGGGCAGGGCGACGCCGCCAATCTGCTCAAACCGGCGCTGGCCCGCGGCGAATTGCGGACCATCGCCGCCACCACTTGGGCGGAATACAAAAAATATTTCGAAAAAGACGCCGCCCTGGCACGACGCTTCCAAGTCGTCAAAATCGAAGAGCCCGACGAGGAAAACGCCATCCGCATGATCCGGGGCCTGGTGGCAACGCTGGAAAAACACCACAATACCCGCGTACTCGACGAGGCTGTCGTGGATACCGTGCGGCTCTCGCACCGCTACATCTCGGGACGACAACTGCCCGACAAGGCGGTCAGCCTGCTGGATACGGCCGCCGCGCGGGTGGCCATCAGCCAATCGGGCACGCCGGCGGCGGTAGAGGACTGCCGGCGGCGGATCGACCAACTGGGCGTGGCCTTCGATATCCTCAACCGCGAGCGGCTCACGGGAGCCGATAACCAGCAGCGGCTCGACGAACTGACTGAAAACAAAACCCAGGCCCAAGCCGAACTCGAAGAGCTCGACGCCCGCTGGAAGCAGGAGGCCGAACTGGTCGGAAAAATTCTCGGCATCCGAGAGCGGCTCGAAGGCGCGCAATCGGACCGTGAAGGAAGCGATAACGCGGACGAAGACGCCGACAAGGAAGAATCGCCCAGCGATTCGCCCCCGCAAGCGGACGGGGACGCGACGCTGGAATCGCAAGAGTTGTCCGACGAAGAACGGAGCCGACTGCAAGCCGAACTGCAAGGGCTCGCCGACCAACTGGAAGAACTACAGGGCGAATCGCCGCTGATGCACGTCTGTGTCGATTCGCAGACAATCGCCGAGGTCGTCGCCGCCTGGACGGGCATACCCGTGGGGCGGATGATGACCGACGAAATCCGCACGGTCCTGAGTCTCAAGGAGCGGATGGAAGAACGGATTATCGGCCAGTCGCACGCCCTGGAAGCCATCGCCGAGCGCATCCGCACGGCGCGGGCCAATCTCACCGACCCGCGGCGTCCCATCGGCGTTTTCCTGCTGGTCGGTCCCAGCGGCGTGGGCAAGACGGAAACCGCCATCACGCTGGCCGAACTGCTTTACGGCGGCGACCAGAACATGACGGTGATCAACATGTCGGAATTCAAGGAAGAGCACAAGGTTTCGCTGTTGATGGGCTCGCCTCCCGGCTACGTGGGCTACGGCGAGGGCGGCGTGCTGACCGAGGCCGTGCGGCGGCGGCCCTATAGCGTCGTGCTCTTGGACGAAATGGAAAAAGCGCATCCCGGCGTGCAGGACATTTTCTACCAGGTTTTCGACAAGGGTTCGCTCCGCGACGGCGAGGGCCGCGACATCGATTTCCGCAACACGGTGATCCTCATGACGTCCAACGCCGCCACCGATCTGATCATGAAACTCTGCGCCGACCCGGAGACCTGTCCCGACGCCGCCGGCCTGGCCCAGGCGGTGCATCCCGAGTTGCTCAAGACGTTCAAGCCGGCATTCCTGGGCCGCGTCACGCTGGTGCCGTACTTCCCCCTGGGCGACGAGGTGATGCGCGGCATCGTGGAGTTGCAACTGGGAAGAATCGCCGACCGCGTGCGGGAAAACCACGGCGCCGAATTCACCTACGACCCCGCTCTGCTGGACGGAATCGTCAGCCGTTGTACCGAAGTCGAAAGCGGCGCCAGAAACGTCGACCACATCCTCAGCCGTTCGCTCCTGCCCGAACTTTCGGCCGAATTCCTGGCCCGCATGGCCGAAGATCAACCGATCACGGCGGTGCGGGTGTCGCTGGGTGAGGACGGGGATTTTAGGTATGAGTTTTCGTAACGCGTGGTCACATGTAGGCCGGATCGCGACCCGACGGGAAGCCGTAGGGTGAGTCGTCCATCGCCAAACGGTCCTAAGTGTGCGTTCTCCAAGGCAAGTAAGCAGGTAGAAGGTCAAAATACTCCCCTAGATGGTCTTCGTGATACGTCGTTTGTCCTGCCGGCACACCTCGTTTCACTCAGACTAGTTTTTTGGGGAAGGACACCCGCTCGGCAGGCTGCCATCCCCAGCGTCACGGGAGCATGCGTTTATTTCGACACCCGCCGTGTTTTTGTGGCCGCAGGCGGCTTTAGATGAGTGTCCATCCAGCCGTACATCAGTTGACGAGACTCGTGGGCAACCGAGTGGCCGCGGCCGTGGGCGTAGAATGCAAAGTTTTGCGGAACACCGTCCAACTCGTAGATATCCATGATCCTGGTGAGCATGAGGACGCGTTGTCGTTGTGTTAGCAGGTGGCCATCGTTCAGACCGAACAGGTCAAGATACGCTCGCGGGGCTATCAGGGCGATGATCTCGTGCATGTCGATCGGTGGGAGGTTGCCGTTGAGTATACCGGGGCGAAGATGTTTGAAGTAGACGTACCAGTGGTCTCGGGCCCAATGTTCGACATCCTGGCAGTGGCGGAAGTATGGGGCGCTACAGTTGCAGGCGGCCGCCTTAATCCGCTCGTCGTAAGCAGCAAGGAAGTAGGATCCTTGGCCACCGAGCGAATGCCCCAATACGCCGATGCGGTCGTCCGCCACTTCATCCCTGGCCTGCAGCACATCGATCGCGATCGAGTGCTCGTAGGTGAACTTGCCGACGGCGGTCCAGTCCGGGTGCTTCTTGTAAAAGCGGGTTGTGTCGTAGGGACCTTCGGGTGGAATGCGGTCGCCGGCCACGAAATGGTCGGGCGCAATTACCACGTAGCCGCGGCGACAGAGGTGATCCAAGTAGGCTTTGTCCGGGTTGTCAAGCAGCCCGGCCGGGCGAGCCTTGCTGCCGGCGAACGTTCCGCACAGGGCCACGACACCCGGGGCCTTGCCGTCCAGTTTGAGCGGAACGCCTAGATAAGCGTGTGCCCGCTCGTCGGCTTCGACATTGTAGCTGATGAGGTGACGAGTGTAGATGCCTTCGACGACGGTCGATTCGTGCGTCTTCAGATCGAGCGGCGGCCTGGCCGGCTTCTGATCGTCCCGTAGCAAGTCCAGGTAGCGTTGTTTAAGTACCTTGCGATGCTTTTCCCAATCCGTACGGTTCGTGACGCCTTCCAGAAGATCGTCCCACGAAGACTTGATCCTGGGAGGGTTGGATCGCTTGCGGAGAGAATGAGACTCGGCCGACGCGATTGCTGTATAGAAGACTATGGACACCAGGGCCGCTGTCGCCGCGTATTTCAGAGGGTGGGTGGTCATGAAGGCTTTCTCCTGCTTTAACGGTTTTAGATGTTTCATTCCCTTCATATAAAGTATACTGGATTACATGGCCGTTGCAAGTTGCGTGATTGTGCGGCGGTTGGTAGTATTGTGTCGCTGGTGTTGAAGCTAATTGCTGGAGGGCCGCATAGACATGCCTGAAACCCGTTTGGTCGCGCTTGTTGTCGATGCTACGCGTGCGTATCACCGCAAGATGATACCTGGGGTGACGGACTATGTCCGCGAGGTGGGCAACTGGCGACTGTATGTGGAAGAGGGGCCGCAGGAGCGGCTGCCGGATTTTCGCACGTGGAAAGGCGATGGGATTCTCAGTTCGTTGGAGAATCGCCATGTTCGCGAGTCGCTCTTTAGCTTGAAAATACCCGTGGTCGGATTGGAGCGCTCCGGGTTGGGCGACTGGAAACCGAAAATTCCCAGCGTGGGGACCGACAACCGCGCGATCGGCGAGCTCGGCGCACAATATCTTTTGGACCGCGGGTTCCGCCAACTGGCTTTTTGCGGATTCCCCAAGTCGACGATTAACGCTTGGTCGTCCGAGCGGGCCGATGCCTTTGCCGCTTTGGCCAAGCAGTCTGGCTGCGCTTGTTCGGTCTACGGCGGCCGTTATCATTTCGCCAAAAAATGGGCCGAGATGCTCGACTCGCTCAGCGCGTGGCTAGACGCCTTGCCCAAGCCGTTGGGACTGATGGCTTGTAAGGACGCGCGGGCGCGACACGTGCTGGAGGCCTGCCGCACGATCGGGGCGCGGGTGCCGGAAGACGTGGCTTTGATCGGGGTCGACAACGACGAGATTCTCTGCGAAATAACGCGGCCGAAAATGACCAGCATCGAACAGGGCGCACATCGTATCGGATATTTGGCGGCGTCGATGCTCGACCGCATGATGGCGGGCGAAAAGCTTGCAAAAGACCAGCGGCACGTGCTCGTCGAGCCGGAAGGGGTGATTACGCGGCAATCGACCGACGTATTGGCCATCGACGACCCCGAGATCGTCGAAGCCGTTCGCTATGTGCGCGAAAACGCCTGCCTGGGGCTGCGGATCGAGGACCTGGTGCAGCACGTACATTATTCCCGTTCGTCGTTGGAAAACAAGTTCAAGGAACTACTGGGTCGAACCGTTCACGCCGAGATCCGCCGCGTACAATTCGAAGGGGCCAAGGAACTGGTGCTGCGCAGCGATCTGTCGCTGAAACAAATCGCGGCGCGGACGGGATTCGCCCATATCCAGCACATGACGAACGTGTTTCGCGAAATCGCCGGCTACCCGCCGGGCGAGTATCGCAAACGTTGGAAGCGTTAGTTCATTCCGCCTGCCGCAACCAGTATTGGCCGATTTCTTCCAGAGTGCGGTCTTTGGTCTCCGGCACAACCCGCCAGACAAAGGCCGTACAACAGAAGCAGACACCGGCGAAAATCAAGAAGGTTACGCCCGGGTCGCCCAGGTTGGTTTTGAACCATTCGAGCATGATGGGGAAAAGGTTGACCGTGCAGTAGGAGGCCAGGAACATGGCGCAGGTGGCCAGCGACATGGCCTTGGCGCGGATACGGTTGGGGAATATCTCGGAAAGCAGCACCCAGGACAACGGCGCCAGGCTGAGCGTGAACGCGCCGGTCGAAACGAACACCGCCGAGCGCAGCGCCCAGGTGGGCCAGTGCAGGAAGAACGACGGCCAGCCAGCGTGGGCTGTGCGGCACGAAGGCCAGACCGATCATCAGAAAGCCGATGGGTTCCGCTTCGGAAGCGAACATCCATCGCCAGTGTCCGCCGAAAGAGAGAAAGTAGGTTGCGCACACGGCCAGCGAGAGCCCCACGACAATGGCAAGCTGATTGACCACTACCAGGCGGCCGCGGAGATGGGCCGGGGCGATCTCGGCAATGTACATGGGCGAAACGGTAGACGCCAGACCCACGCCAAGGCCGCCCACAAAACGCCACACGCAAAATTGCAGCATGTCGGGCGAAACAGCACTGCCGACGGCCGAGACCATGAATAGTATCGAGGCCACGAGCAGCGTTCGCTTGCGCCCCAGGGTGTCGGCCAGCCAAACGCCGGCCAGGGGTCCGAAGGGGCACCCCAAAACGGCGCTGCCGGTCACAAACCCGAACCAAAAGGGCGTGAGGCTGAACTCGGTTTTCAAAAACAAAATGGCCCCTGAGATCAGCGAGAGATCGTAACCGAACAGGAACCCACCCACCGCCGCCACCATCGCCACGAGGTATAGATAGCGCGTGTCGATCTGCTGCTGGTCAGTGTCGCGGTTTGTAGCGAGTTCGTTTGTGCTAGCCATCGTTTGTGCTCATGGTCATTGGCTGTTCGACATTGGTGTGATCTCGTGCAACCTTCATCTTACCCGATTTTGCCCCCCTGTTTTAATACCCTCGCAAGGCATTTGCCGTTGTTTACGGGATCGCGCAAAGCTTTTGGCGGATTATGCAATTGTCTTGCATGGATATGACCATTATACTGAAATTGCGAGTTGATCGAATCGGCCCGCTGTAAGGAATTGAAGGAATTGTTTGTCTGCTTTTGAGAACACCATGCCAAGAAACAATAAAAGCCCCCTGCTGGGACTGTGCCCTATCGGCAAGTTCGTCTTCTCGCACAAGGATGCGATGCGACAGAAGGCGCTGCTGGTCGAACAGCTTACGCGGCTTGGAGTCAGCTACGTCGATATCGACGAGATAGTCCCCGACGGCATGGTCCGCGACCAACGTCACGTTGGTCCGGTGGTCGAGCATTTCCGTCGCCAGGGCATCGACGCCTTGTTTATCCCGCATTGCAATTTCGGCACCGAGGGCGCGGCGGCCCTGATCGCCAAGCAGTGCGGCGTACCGACCTTGCTGTGGGCGCCTCGCGACGAAGCGCCGCTGCCTGACGGCAGCCGCTTGCGCGATTCGCTTTGCGGAACGCTGGCCACCAGCGGCGTTTTGCGGACGCTGCGCGTTCCCTTCAGTTACATCCCCACCTGCCGGGTCGACGAGCCGGATTTGCCGAGGGCTTCGATCGCTTCATGCGTGCGTCGCGCGTTGTCAAATCATTAAAGACGATGCGGATCGGCCAGATCGGCCAGCGGATAGATTTCTTCTGGTCCACGATTATCGACGAGGCCGACCTCTTGCAGCGTTTCGGCGTACAGGTATTGCCCATCGACATGGTGGAAATACTGGCCAAAATCCGCCGCCGCACCGAACAGAACCGCGAGGCATACATCGAGGAGCTACGCGGTTTCGAGCAGTGGATCGATTTCAATCATTTTCGTAACGAGGATGAGATTCTCCACAACCTTGCCTTTCGCGACATCGCCCTGGAACTGGCCGAGGAGTACGATCTGGACGGTTTCTGCGTACAGAGTTTCAATTCGGTGCCGGAAGAGTTGGGTGCGTTTTTGGCGTTTGGTTGCAGCTTGGTCGCCGATAAAGGATACCCCGTCGCGCCCGAATCGGATCTGTTGGGCGCCGTCAGTTCGATCATGCTCGAAGCCGCCCGGTCGAGCGACTCGCCGTCGTTTTTGCCGGACATTACCATTCGGCATCCGCACAACCCCAACGCCGTGCTGCTTTGGCACGCCGACGCCCCCTTGTCGCTGCGCGCGGCCGACGCGCACGTTAAGGTAGATCTGCCCTGGATTCTCAAAAGTCTGCCCACCGGCCTGGTGCACTTCAAACTCAAGGACGGGCCGCTGACGATTTGTCGTTTTGCGGGCAGCTCGGGCGAATATCGCTTCGGCTGCGGCGAAGGCCGGTCGATCGAGGGGCCATATACCCAGGAATTTTATACCTGGTGCGAGGTCGACGACTGGCCCACCTGGGAGCGGCAGTTGATCGAGGGACCCTATATCCACCACTGCTCCTGCGTGCATGAACACTGCGCCGATGTTTTCGAAGAGGCCGCCCGATTTTTGCCGGACTTGAAAGTAGAGCGGTTTGGATTGGCGAAGCAGCAGGCTCGGTCGACCGGGGCTTGTAAAGATTACAGTAGGGCGGAAAAGGATTGTTGCGACGCGGGAGAATAAAAATGGTTGCAATGAGGGTTCTAAAAACGCATCACGGCGGGTATTACGGTATCATGCAATAGTTTTGTCGTTTCATGCAAAGGAATTGTTTTGCAGAATATGCGAAAACAGTTACAGTAAATAAGGACAACCTGGAGAAACAGAGCAGAGGCATTGTGTTTTTCCCGGAAATCCTTGCGATTTCCACAGTTTTCACCTTTTGAATGTAGAGGATCTATTACAACGAATGGACAACGAACATTTTTGAGTTTGGTATTGCTGACGTGCATGGCCGCCGCAGCTTCGGCCGGCGTCTACCAAGACACGATTAGTGCCACTAACCCGGTCATCTACTGGGACTTTCAGGGCGGCAGCCTCGACGATTTGGCTCCCGCCGCCGCCAACGTGCCGAACACGGCTTACAGCATGATGACTTGGTTCAATTCGTCGAATATCTACAACCAGCAAACCCTCAACTACATCATGGGGCGAGGAAATGTTACCGAGCCGACCGTTCCCACCGCAGTAACCCGCGACTCGATCACTATCGGCGGATCTTATAACAGCGAGGCTTTAGGGAAACTCAGCTTTTGGGATGGCGTCAGCCCTGGCAGCACTTTTGCCACGGGCACGACCACGCTGTCGCCCGGCACCTGGTACAACTTGGTTATGGTTCGCGACGCGGACCAGGTCACGGTTTACCTCAACGGACAGCAAGAGGTTTCCACCACGAGCACCTGGCAGGGCGGCTACGGAGACCTGTTCGTCTTCGGCGGTCGGGCCGATTCGCTGTCAAAACCCACCATGAACCTTTCGCACTATGGCGGGATAGACGAAATGGCCGTTTGGGACCGGGCTCGCAGTGGCTCTTGTACCGCAACGGCTACGAGATCGAAGGAGCCAACCCCGAGGTGGGCGACTTCATGGGCCTGGCCTTTGATGAAGCGACCGGCGAGGTTAATATCGCCGTCGGCAACGGCATTTTGTACGACGAAGACCCCGCGGGCGGCGACCCCATTCCTTCCGACGGCAACGATTGGTTCCAAGGCGAAACCGACATTGTCGAAGGCCAGTGGTATCATCTGGCCATCAGCAACGAGGCCAACAGCATCAAGGTGTACCTCGACGGCCAACTAGACGGCACCGGTTTCATCCGCGCCCGAGGTGGCTACATGCTGGCCGGAGGCGATTGGACCATCGGCGGTCGTGGCGGCACCGACAACCAGGCCTTTGTGGGCACGATCGACGAGTTGGCCATTTATCGCGGCATTAAAGACGCCGACTTCTTCCAAGAACGCTTCTTCGCGCAGCCACCATCCCGGCGGAGTCAACGCTGGGATGTGCGATGGCAGCGTGCGATTCGTTTCCGAAGACATCGACCTCGTAACCTGGCAAGCCATGAGCACGCCGGCCGGGGGCGAGGTGGTCGAGATACCCTAATTCACCACTGAATATCACTAGATGAAAACCACAATCCTTAGTAAGGAACTTAAAGATCAATCGCAAATCAACTTTCATCTCGATCGCGATTCTTTCCGTCCTCGCTACTTCAGCATGGGCCGCCGGGACCATCTCCCCCAACGACTTCCAAGGCACCGATGCCGGGCGGATCAATCAGGCGATCCTTGTGCGGGAAAATACAACGCTTGAGCTGAATAACTGCCACATCAAGCTTTCTAATCGCTGCCGCGACAATTTCATCCGAAGCGCCAACTGTGGGCTCGGCATCACCGACATCAAGCCGATCAAGAACGTCTACATCTACGGCGTTGGCAACGTGTTGCTCGAAGGGGCCGATAAACCCCGCTCGACCGGCGACAGTGCCAAAACGCTCGGCAAGCGCACCTTCGGTACCGACGCAGGCGTCACCGGCGAAAGCCAAACCGGCGACTGGCGGAACATCGGCATCCTCATGGCCTACGTCGAAAATTTCTCCATCAAAAACCTCAAGATCAAAGACTCGCACTGCTGGGCCATCTCGCTGGAACGGTGCGACTTTGGGCGGGTGCGGGACATTCGCTTCGAATCACGCGGATTCATGATCATCGACGGCGTCCGAAAAACCACGCTCAACCAAGACGGGCTCGACCTGCGGCAAGGCTGCCACGACATCCAGATCGAAAGGATCTCCGGATCGACCGGCGACGACCTGATCGCCCTGACCAACATCGCGATCGGCGGAAAAGGGAAGTGGGCCGAGAAGTGGGCCGAGGTTGGAGGCGAAGACACGACCATGGTCAGCGGTCTCTACAAAAGAGAAGGTGGGGCCGACGACATACGAAACATCACGATCCGCGACGTTGCGGGCTACGCGGGCGGCCACCACGTGGTCCGATTCCTGAACGCCGGTGGGCTGAAGATTTATAACGTCGTGATCGACGGCCTGATCGATACCTCGCCGCCGGGCCGACCGTGCAAGGCGACCATAAAAATCGGCGACTCCAACCCGAGCTGGGGTGGCGTCACGCCGCTAGGTGATACGAACCGGCTGATGTTGAGCAACATATCGAGCGCCTCGCAGCACACGATCCTGATCGCAGGCTCCTTGACCGACTCCTGCGTCTCGAACGTCACCCGCCACACCAAGGGCGGCGCGCCGGTCACCTACGCCTCGGGGCGTGAGAATGTCAAAAACGTCCAATTTTCCAACGTAATTTGTTCAGAAGCCCGTAGCCCGTAGGCCAATTCGCGAACCTCGATGTGCCACATGCCAAACGGATCGTTGGGCGCGACGTCCAACTCGACCATCGCGCGGCCTACGTTGCCCGGCTGCTGGGGGAATGGTAATCGGCGTTGCCCAGGTATTCGGTCACGTCTGTCGAGCCGCCCCACACCTCGCGCATGAATTGGTTCTTTAGGGACTGTCGCACGATGTTCTTTTGCGCGCGGTTCAACGACCCGGGGGCCTTGACGGCGCGGAGGATGTCGTCGTCGCCGATGGCCAGTTTGGTCATGGCGAAGCGCGACGCCAGACGGTACGAAGTAATGGCCAGCAGACACAGCCCGGCGTCGCTTAGTTCCAACTCTAACTCGATAAGCGTAAACTGCCCGTAGGGCGGAAGATTCTCCGTGTTTCGCTTGGCCGCCAGAAAGCCCGACGCGCCTTTGACCAGCCAGCCTTGGCCGTCGTCGCGCCACTTTGCCAGCAGACGGGACTTGTCGCAGATCAGGTAACGGTGGCGGCGGTTGAGCCGCTTGGGCAAATCGGTTCTCGGCAGCCGGGTCTCGGCCTGGTTGGCGTGTATGATCTCGACGGGATTTTCCGCCGAGGGGTTTTCCCGCTCGGGGACGACGATTTTCTCGCCACATTTGGGGCATTTGCGGGTCTTACCCACCAGCTCCTCTTTGGCTTTGATTTTCACCCCGCATCCGGGGCAGACGATGCGAATCATGATTGCCATATTCTCCTCCAGCGACCGTGGCTGCAAGCAAACCCATTTGCCAGGAACCCGATTTGCCATGAACATACGCCGAGCTATTCGCACAATGCCGCGGTTAATTGCATATTAACCAATTTATCGGGGGTTAACTTTGATTCTATGGGCCAACCGCAATCTGAACAACAAGGAAATAATTCTCTCGGAGAATGCAGACTCAGATTGCGGCTTGTGCTGCGTCGCGGACGCACCCTACTTTAGAGTGTAATGAGCATGAAACCCACCCATATTGCGGTATTTCGGCAGCCGTAAGAGTCCCTGGAGCAACTGTTTACATCTAATACGGGATTATCCGGTCCGATAGTGGGGGCATGGTTGCGTATTCTGTTAGTGTTCCCTAAGATGCGGTAATTACGCGATTGGGCGAGTCTTTGCGTGGTTCGAAAGAAGTCCTGCCTTTAGCGGTCATATTCGACCGAATCGATTTTAGAGCCTTGCATTGCAACTTCCTCGCAGGTTGTGCGTGTTTGTAAGTCTTTTTGGTTTGCGGGTTTATCCCGCGTTAGGGTTTTGTTTTTTATTCCAGCGACAGGCGTCCTCAGCGTGTCGCGATTGTGCAGTGGGAGCATGGATAGCCGTGCATCTTGATAAGCTACCAGGAACATTTTTCGGTCCGCCGACGCTGGTCGATTTGCTCAGACACCGTGCCAGCCATCAGCCCGACGAGGACGCTTTCGTCTATCTCGTCGACGGCGAAGATGAGCAGATACACCTGACCTATCGGCAACTCGACAAGCAGGCTCGAGGCATCGCCGCCTGGCTCGCGGACCACAACCTCGTGGGCGAAAGGGCCTTGCTGCTCTATCCGGCGGGGCTGGATTTTATCGCGGCTTTCTTCGGCTGTTTGTATGCCGGCGTGACGGCCGTGCCCGTCTATCCGCCGCGTCGCAACCGATCGCTGGGCCGCATCGAATCGGTGGTCGACGACGCCGAGGCCAAGGTGGCGCTGACGACCGACACCGTTTACCAGCGGGTGGAACCGCTTATCAAGGAAACTCCGCTGCTGAGGGAACTCGCCTGGCTGGTAACCTGCGACGTGCCCGACGACTTGTACAAGGATTGGCGTCGCCCCGACATCCACGGCGATACCATGGCGTTTTTGCAATACACGTCGGGTTCGACCGGTACGCCCAAGGGGGTGATGCTCAACCACGCCAGCCTATTGCACAACTCGGCCATGATTGCCCACGCCTTCGAGCACACGCGCTCGGGCAGGGGCGTTTTCTGGTTGCCCAGCTATCACGACATGGGACTGATCGGCGGAATTTTGCAGCCGATATATATCGGCCGCCCCAACATCCTCATGTCGCCGATGTCGTTTTTGCAGAAACCCTTTCGCTGGCTCTCGGCCATTTCCCGTTTCCGTTGCACGACCAGCGGCGGTCCCAACTTCGCCTACGATTTGTGCGTACAGAAAATCACGCCCCAGCAGCGAGAGCAATTGGACCTCAGCACGTGGAAGTTGGCCTTCAACGGCGCCGAGCCGGTCCGCGAGGAAACGATCCGCCGTTTCAGCGAGACCTTCGAGCCGCACGGTTTCAAGCGCGAGGCGTTTTACCCATGCTACGGCATGGCCGAGGCGGCGCTGTTGGTTTCCGGCGGCTACGTTAACAAACCGCCGGTGATTCGCTCCTTCGACGCCGAAGCGATGACCCGCGGAGACGCCGTCCCGCGGAAGACGGGCCAGGGCGGAACGCGCGATCTGGTGGGATGCGGCGGCACGTTGGCCGATCAGAAAATCGCCGTCGTCGATACCGCCACGTTGCGGTCGTTGTCGGACTCGAAGGTGGGCGAGATCTGGGTCCGCGGACCCAGCATCGCGCAGGGGTACTGGCGGCGTCCCAAGATAACCAAGGACGTTTTTAAGGCCCATGTCGAAGGCAGCGGCGCCGGACCGTTTTTGCGGACCGGCGACCTGGGCTTCCTCCTCGACGGCGAGTTGTTCGTCACCGGCCGCATCAAGGATCTGATTATCGTCCACGGCGTGAACCACTATCCCCAGGACATCGAACTCACCGTGCAACGCACCCACAAGCGGCTGCGCAAGGACTGTGGGGCCGCCTTTACCGTTGAGGTTGGGGGGCTGGAAAAGCTCGTCGTCGTGCAGGAGATCGAACGCCGCAAGCAGGGCAACCTGGCGCCCGTGTTCGACACCATGCGCCGCGCCGTATCGGCCGAACACGAACTGGCGCTGGACGCCATCATTATGATCAAAAACGGCAGTATCCCCAAAACCTCCAGCGGCAAAGTCCAACGCCACGCCTGCCGCAACGGCTATCTCCACGGCAGCCTCAACGTGGTCGGTAGCTGGGAACTGGCCGACGGCGAGGAACCGATTCTGCCTGCTGAAAAGCCCGCTAAAAAGGCCGTTAAACCTAAACAAACCCAAGAGTCTCGCCCGGCCGACGAAATACCACCCGCCGCCGCAAGCAAGGCGGTCGGCAACGGCAGGCCGAAAACTCTCGCCGCGGCGCCGAGTTCTCGCAAGTCCATCCCCAAGTCGGACGAGAAGATCGCCGAGTTGGTTCTCGACCAGGTCCGGCTCATTGCCCGCGAAAGGGCAAAGGGCCTCACGCTGGACACGCCCATCACCGAGTTGGGCATGGACTCGCTCGAACGGCTGGAGATCCTGGCCGCGCTGGAAGAGCGCTTCGGCGGCCGCTTCCCCGAAGAAGTCTTGCCCGATCTGGAAACCGGACGGCACGTCCTCGAGGCTATCAAAAAGTATCTCGGCACCGAAGTGCGACCGAAAACATCCCGGCCCACGAACGCCAAGATCCCCACCGAGTGGTACCGCGTCGAAGAGTTCCCCGAGTTTCGCCAACTCCAGGGCAACATGCGGATGCTCCAGGCCAGCGGGCTGCGCAATCCCTTCTTCAACGTCAACCAGGGAATTGCCAACGACCGCACGATCATCGCCGGCAAGACGCTGATCAACTTTTCCAGCTACAACTACGTGGGCATGTCGGGCGATCCGGTGGTGGTCAAGGCGGCCCAAGAGGCGGCGGCCAAATACGGCACCAGCGTCTCCGCCAGCCGCATGGTTTCCGGCGAAAAGGACCTGCATGTCGAACTGGAGCGCGAAATCGCCCAGTTCCTCGGCACCGAAGACACCATCCTCTTCGTGGGCGGGCATTCCACCAACGAGACCGTCATCGGACACCTCTTCGGACCCGGCGACCTCATCCTCCACGACTCGCTATCGCACAACAGCATCCTCCAAGGCTGCATCCTTTCCGGCGCCCGCCGCCGGCCCTTTGCCCACAACGATTGGGAAGAGGCCGACCGCTTGCTGAGAGAATATCGGCACGAATACCGCCGCGTGCTGATCGTTATCGAAGGCGTCTACAGCATGGACGGCGACATCCCCGATCTGCCGAAATTCATCGAGGTAAAAAACCGCCACAAGGCGCTGTTGATGATCGACGAAGCCCACTCCATCGGCACCATCGGCAAGACGGGACACGGCATCGCCGAATACCACGGCGTCGATGCCGCCGACGTGGAGATCTGGATGGCCACCCTGAGCAAAACTTTCGGAAGCTGCGGCGGCTATATCAGCGGCTCCAAGGCGCTGGTGAAATACCTCAAATACACGGCGCCGGGCTTCGTCTTCAGCGTCGGTCTCTCGCCGCCCAACGCGGCCGCCGCCCTGGCCTCGCTACGCTTACTAAAGGCCGAGCCCCAACGGGTAGCACGATTGCAAGAGCGCAGCCGCCTGCTCTTGGACCTGGCCAAGCAAAACGGCATGAACACCGGCATGAGCCACGACTCGCCCGTGGTGCCCATCATCCTGGGCAGTTCCATCGACTCCCTGAAACTCTCGCAAGGGCTGCTGGACCACGGCATCAACGTGCAGCCCATCCTCTACCCGGCCGTGGAAGAAAGCGCCGCCCGCCTGCGCTTCTTCGTCACCACCAGCCACAGCGAAAAACAAATCCGCAAAACGGTCAACGCCATGGTCGCCCAACTCAAAAAGATCGACCCCAAGTATCTGCAAGCAAATGCCATTGGTGCGTCGCGGACGCACCCTACATGATCACCGGCCGCAGTTCCGAAACGATATAAAACGAACCGGCCACGCAGATCATATCGTGGGGCGAGGCCCAGCCGCGGGCCGTTTGCCAGGCGGCGTGGGGCTGCTCGTAAACGTCCGCCGCTCGTCCGCCGCTCGCCGCCCAACGCCGGCACAACTCCCGAGGACACACGCCACGGGGGTTATCCTGATATCGCGTGAACAGCACGCGGTCGAAGCGGCCGCGGATGGCCGCAAACATGCCGTCGATGTCTTTCTCCTGCGTGGTGGCGAAGATCAACAGCCGGCGTCGGGCCGCGAAGCTCTCGTCGAGGGTTTCCATCAGGGCCTCGATCGAGGCGCGGTTGTGGGCCGTGTCGACAACGACCAGCGGGCGGCGAGCCAGCACCTCGACCCGGCCGGGGCAGCGGGCAGCGGCCAGCCCTTCGCGGGTGGCGGCGTCCGGAATCTTCCAGTCCAAGCGCCGCAATTGTTCGACAACGGCCAGGGCCACGGCCGCATTGGACGCTTGGTGCCGGCCGAGCAAGCCCAGCCGCAGCCCTTCGCAACGACACGAGCGGCCGTGGAAATCCATGCGGCAACCGTGCGGCTCCCGCTCGGCGTGATATTGAAAATCGAAATCGCGGCCAAGCTCGACCAGCGGGGCGTTTTGTTCGCGGCAGACCTGGCCTATGACATCCCGCGGCTGGGGCGCGGTGACGCCGCTGATGAGCGGTACGCCGGGCTTGATGATGCCGGCCTTTTCGCGGGCGATTTGCCCCAGGGTGTCGCCCAACTGCCGGGTATGGTCGAGGCTGATGCTGGTAATAACCGCAACGATGGGCGCGCAGACGTTTGTCGAATCGAGCCGCCCGCCCAGGCCCACCTCGAGCACGGCCAGGTCGACCTCCCGGTCGGCGAAATGCAAAAGCCCCATGGCCGTGGCCAGTTCGAAATACGTGGGGCCGCCGTCGCCGTCGTCGCCTGTCTTTTCCAGTTCAAGGGCAGCATCTCGATCCATGGCGGCCACGGCCGGACGCAGCCGGTCGACCAGCTCTACTAACTCCTCCGCCGTGCAAGGCCGCCCATCGACGGCCAAGCGTTCTTCGATCCGATTCAGGTGCGGCGAGGTGAAAAGCCCGACCTTGAAACCGGCCGACATTAAAACCCGCGATAAAAATTCCGCGGTCGACCCTTTGCCCTTGGTGCCCGCCACATGGACTATATTAAGCCCCCGCTGGGGGTTGCCGACAAGCGAAAGCAGCCGTCGCATTCGATCGAGCTTGAATTCCCGAGTTCGGTAGGGCACGGCCAGCACCCGCTCGTAGTCGATGCGTCCGTGCAGAAAGTCGACAGCCGCCTGGCGGGCCGCGTCAGAATCCGAATTACCAATTTTATCGTTAGAAGCGCGTGTTGCCATTTGAACCTTGAAGTCAATCGTTCACCACGCTGGACAGCTGGGCGCTAAGTCAACAAAGACGCCTTTGAATAGACCGCGGAAGAGTTTCTCACTATACATCTGTTCGATGCAGTGAACTAGCCTTCCTCAGCTTGACTTCTTTGGCGGCGGTGGGGGAGGGGGCGTGGGTTTGGGGCTTGTTAGCTTGTCCGAAGAGCCTGGAGTTACCTCGTGGCTCACTTCATGAGACATGTTTAGTACATTAGCGAGTTTTCTAAAGAATGTCTGCGAGCGGTTTGGAACCTGCGGACGATTTGGGGCTGGTTGCGGAAATTTACTTCCCATGATCTTTCCTCCAATCTCTATTGTAGTGGATTTTACGGACTCTGTCCAGAATCATTGACCGACGAAGTCTCACACGCATCCTTCACAAACTCCACCATTTCGACACCCTTGGCCGGCACCAGTGTCTTTTCCACGTTCGGCAAAGGCTCACGCTCGTTATTGTCGAGAAGCCACTCCGGCTGGTCGATCAAAAAATGCCCGGTATCCGGCTGGTCGGGCCATTCCTCCGGCCATCCGTATAAACGGCGTCCACCGGGGAGATGGAGCACAACCCAACGTTTCTTTTGACTGAATGCACTATACCACTCCGAGGGAAACGAAGTTCGCTCAGTTATTCCGAAACGATGCAACAGGGCATGGCAGTAGTTCTTGTTCGCAAAATAAGCAAACAACAGCCCAAATGCGAAAGCAAGCAACACGGACCAGACAAAAGCTGACCTCACCGTCCATATACCGAGGCAATAAAAAATATTCCCACAAGCCAGGAGAAACCATCCTGTTATTACTGTGAAAGCTTGGACCACAACCGTGAATATTAGTGCTTGAACGACTCGTTCAAACGGCGACGCTTTCGGGTGTGCCGTCAGTCCGTAAAAGACCCACGCCGCAACAAAACCGGGCAGAAGGAAATAAATCACGCTGACAATGTCGCCCGATGCCCAGTCCATATCCACTCCCCTCCCGCGTCAAGCTAAGCTATTGTTATGCTAGATACTGGTTTTCATATAGATCGCGAACCACGGGTAGATTACACAAAATACCCACCGTTTGCAATGGCATGGATACCCACGTAATAGGTAGCCAGAGTTGTCCATGCTTGGCCGCCGACAGAGCAAACGGCACCCGATGACACAAGCTAGAGAAGGTCTACCGCCCGTCGTACCATTTGTTCCGGGGGGCGTCTTGCGGCACTTCCACAAAAACTCTCATCATTGGGGGGGGCCGTCGACTTGAAAGATCCCGATTATCGACATATAGTAGGGATTTGGTTTATCGGCAAATTGGTCCGGCGGTGGGAAATTCATCTTCCATTTTCCGGTCGAATATCCGCCGCGGGTGGAGAACCCTCCAGCAGCCCGTTGCGTAGCACGTATACCCGTTCCTGGTTTTTGTGCAAATAGCAGGCCGGACGCAAAAAGATCTTTTCCAGTATTGTGAGGCAATTTATGCCGGACGACGTTATTATCCAGACGCGTAACTTAACCAAGGTCTACCGCGACTTTTGGGGGCGACAAAAGGTGCGAGCCCTCAAGGCCCTGGACCTGGAAGTGCAACGCGGCGAGATTTTCGGACTCTTGGGCCCCAACGGGTCGGGCAAAACGACAACCATCAAGCTGCTGCTGGGGCTGCTTTTCCCCACCAGCGGCCAGGCGTTGATCTTCGACCGCGATGCCACCGACGTCAAGAAAAACGAACGGATCGGCTATTTGCCCGAAGAATCGTATCTCTACAAATTCCTCACGGCCGAAGAGACGCTGGACTTTTACGGGCGTTTATTCAAGATGCCCCGGCGTTTGCGTCGCCAGCGGACGGCCGAATTGATCGAGCAGGTCGGTCTGACGAAGGCCAAGAAGCGTCAGCTTCGCGAGTATTCCAAGGGCATGGCCCGGCGGATCGGTCTGGCCCAGGCGTTGATTAACGACCCCGAGTTGATTATCCTCGACGAGCCCACCACCGGGCTGGACCCGCTGGGCACCCGCGACATGAAGGAGATGATCCTCGACCTTCGGCGGCAGGGCAAGACGGTGATCATGTGCAGCCACCAGTTGGACGACGTTCAGGATGTCTGCGACCGCATCGGCATCCTTTACGAAGGCGAACTGAAGGAACTCGGCCGCGTGGAGAGCCTCTTGAAGGTTCGCGACGTAACCGAAATCCATTCCACCACGCTCAGCGACAAGGCCCAAGAGGATATCCGCGAGATCATCAAACGCGAAGGGGCCGAGGTGCTCTCGATCGGCAACCCCACAACCACGCTGGAACGACTCTTCTTGGATATCGTCAGCGAATCGGCCGCTCATCCGGGGCGACGGGTAACGGGGGGGTCGGACAACTAAACCATGGTCATCGAAACACCGCAATATCCATTTTTCGAGTGGCTGCCCTTCGCGCTGCTTGGTTTTCTCGCGGTCGCCGCAGGCCTGGCGACGGCGGCCGTGGTAGTCGGCTATATCGTGGCGGCACTTCGCCACGGCCCCATAAAAGCCGTTCCCATCACCGCCCGCACAATCGTCGGCGGGCTGGGCGATCTATTGAGCATTTCGCCTCAGCGGGTGGCCGCACTTACGTGGCTGGCCGTAAAGGATTCGATCCGCCGCCGCGTGGTCGTCGTCTTCGGCGTTTTCATTTTGATAATCCTCTTCGCCGGCTGGTTCCTCGACCCGGGCACGACGCACCCCTTGCGGCTCTACATCAGCTTCGTTTTGCCGGCCACCAGCTACCTTGTGCTCTTTCTGGTTTTGTTCCTTAGCGCGTTCAGCATCCCCGCCGACCTGGAAAGCAAGACCCTGCACACGGTCGTCACCAAACCGGTCCACGCCAGCGAAATCGTGCTGGGCCGAATGCTCGGCTATATCGCCTTGGGCACGATCATTTTGGTCGTGATGGGAGCGATCAGCTACGTCTTCGTGCTACGCGGATTGAACCATTCGCACAGCGTCACGCAGGCCGATCTGCAAGCGGTCGGCGCCGCCTGGAGCGAAGAAAACGGCGGTTCGGCCGATGTCCAAGGGGCCCAGAAGGGCACCAGCAGTCTCGACCACGGACACCGCCACGAGGTTAAGATCAAAGCCAACGGCCACGGCATCTTGGAAAGGACCCACGACCACTGGCACCCCATAGCCCGCACCGACGGCAAGGGCGCGGCCGCCTACGAGATCGGCAACCCCCGCGACATGCTGGTGGCGCGGGTGCCCATCTACGGCAAGCTGCGTTTCGTGGACCGCGAGCGCAAGGCGGCCGCAAAGGGCATCAACGTCGGCGACGAATGGGCCTATCGCAGCTACATCGAGGGCGGCTCTCTGGCGGCAGCCGTTTGGACCTTCGAGGACGTTACGCCCCAAGCCTTCCCCAAGCAGCTACAGGTGGAAATGACCCTGGGCGTTTTTCGCAGCTACAAAGGCGATATGGAGAAGGGCATCCCCGGCAGCCTCTTGGTCCGCAACCCCAAGACCGGCCTCACGGTAGAGGCCAAAATTTTCAGGGCCACGGAATTCGAGACGGATATCCAGAACATCCCCCGCACCATCACGCCCTCGACCGTCTACTATCTCGACGCCATAAAAGCCGACGCCGCCGAACTAGGCGACGGTGAACTAGGCGCCGCCGAACTAGGCGACGGCGAACAAAAAGAAGACAACCGCATCGTCGCCTATAACCGCCGCGAGGCCGAAGACGCGATTAAGAACAAGGCCAACTTCGATCTCTTTGAAGACCTGGTCGACAGCGGCCCCGACGGAAACGGCGGCCGCGTGGAGATCTGGCTGCAGTGTCTGGCCCCGGCGCAATACTACGGCGTCGCCCAAGCCGACCTCTATCTGCACGCTCAAGACGCTTCCTTCTTCTTGAACTTCGTCAAGGGCTACTTCGGTGCCTGGATGCAAATGGTGTTGGTCGCCGGCTTCGGCGTAATGTTCAGCACCTTCCTCAGCGGACCCATCGCCATGTTGGCCACCACGGGCGCGCTGATCGGCGGCATCTTCCGCTCCTCGGTGCTGGAACTGTCGCTGGGCAAAAACTACGGCGGCGGACCGGCCGAATCGATTATCCGTATCTTTACGCACCAAAACATCTCCTCCAAAGCCAATCCCGGCTTGCAGACCGACGTCGCCCAGATGTTCGATATCTACGCCGTGCGCCCCTGCCTGTGGATCGCCACGCAAGTGCTGCCCGAGTTCGGGCAGTTCAACTGCGCCAACTATTTGGCCTACGGTTTTAACATCTCGTCAAATTGGATTTTCCAGCAGGGATTGACCGTGCTGGGTTTTTCCTTCCTGCTGTTCGTTGCCGGAAGCTTCTTACTTAAGACTCGCGAGGTCGCTAAATGAGCCGAAATCGCTCTTTTCGTCGCAAAATCTGCTATCTGATGGCCATCGGCCTGTTGTTGCCCGTGCTCTACTGGCTGGGCCACCCGCAGGCCGCCAACACCGCCACCGCCAAGGGCTCGCCCGGGGGCAAGCTTGCGCAAATCCGCCGCGAGCAGAAGCTCAGCCAGGCGCAGTTGGGACAGATCGACCCCACCAGCGAGACGATCAAGCTGGCCACCTTCGGGCTGCGTCCGGTGGCCGCCAACATCCTTTGGGCCAAGGCCATCGACTACAAGATGAAGAAGGACTGGACCAATCTCTCGGCCACGCTCAACCAGTTGACCAAGCTGCAGCCGAACATCATCGAACTTTGGCGCTTTCAGGGCTGGAACCTCGCTTATAATTGCTCCACCGAGTTCGACGACTATCGGCAGCGGTATCGGTGGGTCATAAAGGGGATCGAATTCATCAAGCTGGGCCAGGACTACAACGAACATGAGCCGCGTCTGCTGGCCAATATCGGCTGGATCATCTCGCAGAAGATCGGCCGCGCCGACGAGCACAAGCAGTTCCGCGACATGTTCCGCGAAGACGACGATTTCCACGGCGCCCGGCCCAAGAGCGAGCGCGATAACTGGCTGGTGGGCAAGAGTTGGTATCGAAAAGCCGAGCTCATGGTCGACACCGAGGGCGTCCCCATCACGGGCAACAGCCCCCTGATCTTCCGTTCCAAGGCGCCCATGTGCCAGATGAACTACGCCGAAGCGTTGGAAGAAGACGGCACCTTCGGCGAAAAGGCGAAAACGGCTTGGGAAACCGCCTCCCGCGAGTGGCACGAGTTCGGCCAGCTTGCCATTCCCACCACGAGAAAAGATCCTATCACTAAAAAATCTCTCGATATCCGCCTGGGCGACCGCGAGCGGCACCTGGAAAATGCCGACGCCATGTCCAAGGAAATCGACTCCTTAATGCCCGGCCGGCGGCAGGAAATCCGCGAAGAAAAAACCGCCAAGCTCACGGAAAAACATCGCCAGGCCATGGCTGTTGCACCGCCCCAGCGAAGCGAAGAACAATACCGCACGGCCGCCGAAGCCCAGGCCTTGCTGCTCGTTTCCGATAAAGAAGTTGCCGGCAAAAACACCAAGGCGGTTAAACTGGCTAAACAAGCCCGCAAAGAACGCGAGCTGGCCAAAATGACCAATAGTTATCGCGGTATCGTCAACTTCGACCACTGGAAGCTGCGCGCCGAGGTCGAGCAGACGGAGGGCATGCTCGTGGCCAGGAGGCTGGTTTACGAAGGCGACGAGAACTTCGCGCAAGGAAATCTGCCCGCGGCCGACGACTCCTATCGCCAAGGTTCGGTGGCCTGGATGGACGTGCTCACGACGTTCCCGCAACTTATCCCCGACCGCGACACCGTCGAACAGGTCGAACACGTCATCAACCAGTACCGCAAAACGCTGGACCAACGCGACGAGTTGTTCCCCGCCGATTTCGCCCTGGCCCCCTTCGTGCAGATTCAGGTGGCCGATGCGTCTGAAACGGCCGCCGCGCGGGAGTTCGCCCAAAAGGCCAAAGCGGCGACAGCCAAGGGCGATCTCGATGCGGCCCGGGCGCTGTTGCGCGGCTCGCTGGAAGAATGGCGAAAGGTGATGGCCGCCGTGCCCAGCCTGCTGCTGCTCTCCGACCGCACAACGGCCAAGGAAATCACGGACCTCACGCGGGATTACGCCGCCGTGTTGAAGAAGTCCGGCCGGCCGCTGAGCGACAGCTTCCCCTTGCAGTCCTTCATCTGGGTTCAAGTCGAACACGACGCTCTAACCCAAGCCGCCCGCAAAGCCGCCGACAAGCAGGATTTCGAGCGGAGCCTGGCCGATTGGCGAAAGGTGCTGGATAAATACCCCAGCGCCATCGTGGACAAGAATATCGCCGACGAGCTGATGACGACCATCGGCCGCTACGAGCAGGTGCTGAAAAAACAGGATAAGAAGCTGCCCCAGAAGTTCATCCTGCAAGACGTTGTGGATCGATACCGAAATTAGATCCATCCCTACAAGCTAGCTTCCCAACTCGTGTACGGCGTCGACTAGTGCAATGGCGTTCTCGACGGGTGTTTGCGGGAGCACGCCGTGGCCGAGATTGAAGATATGGCCCGGGCGGCCGGCCGCCTGGTCGAGTATCTCCTTTGCCCGGCGGCGAATCTCCCGCGGATTGCTCAGCAGCACTAGCGGATCCATGTTTCCCTGGATGGCTTTGTCGGCACCGATGGCATTCCAGGCGTCGTCCAAGCGGATCCGCCAATCGGCGCCGATTACCGCCGAGCCCGCCTCGCTTTGCAGGGGCAGCAAGGCCGGGTTGCCGGTGCCGAAGTGTATCACGGGCGTGCCCGGCGTTATCGCCTCGATTAGCGAACGTGTGTGCGGCAGTACGAAGCGGCGGTAGTCGTCCACGCCCAGACAGCCCACCCAAGAGTCGAACAGTTGCACCACTTGAGCCCCGGCGGCGATTTGTCCGTTGAGGTAGAGGACGACGGCTCGGGAGAGCTTTGCCATCAGTTCGTTCCAGGCGCCTTCGTCGCTGTACATCAGCGTCTTGACATGCCGGAAGCTGCGGCTGGAGCCGCCTTCGATTGCATATGCGGCCAGGGTGAACGGCGCCCCGGCGAAACCAATGAGCGGCAACCGCTCGTCGAGCGCGGCCCGCGTCTTGCCCACCGTCTCCATCACGAACCACAAGGAGTCAATATCTTCCAACTCGCGCAAGCGGCCCACGTCGGCCGCCTGGCGAAGAGGATTGTGAATGACCGGCCCGTCGCCGGCGACGTACTCCAATTCCAGCCCCAACGGTTCGAGTATGGGCAGCAGATCAGAGAAGATAATGGCCGCATCGACTCCCAAACGCTCGACGGCCGTGATCATGATCTCGGCACAAAGGTCGGGCTTCTTGCAGAGATCGAGAAACGTCGTCTTGCTGCGGATTTCCCGGTACTCGGCCATGTAGCGGCCGGCCTGGCGCATCAGCCATACGGGCACCCGCTGGACCGGTTCGAGGCGAGTGGCCTTCATGAAGGGACTGTCGTGCCAGGGTGCTTTTTTTTCAACGGTCATTTTTTCAACAGTCATTTTTTGTAACACTTTAGTCATTGGCCTTGGTATCGATTTGTAGTCGGATTCGCAAGAATTCGGATCATTTGCCGTGAAACTCGCAAGAACATGAAACCGCGCCGCGACCGATCACTCCTTGGATTCCGTCGATTCGGATTCGCCAGAATCGGTCTCGACTGCCTTCGGCTCGGCGGCTTTCGGCTCGGCTGCTTTCGGCTCGCTTGCTTTCGGCTCGCTTGCTTTCGGCTCGACCGCCTTCGGTTTTGGCGAATCGGCCTTTGTTGTCTCCATTTTGGCAGCGGGCTTCTTCTTGGACCCTAGCGACTTCACAAAGGCGAGGAAATCGTTGTCGTAGTGAGCCATGGTCTTTGCGGGACCGTAGCACTTGATGATATGTTGTCGCCCGTTGAGATCAAAGATCGCGGCCCGCATACGGAACTGCGGTTGCTCGGCCACGGGGCCGGACATGCCGTGCTGGTCGCTGTAGGCACCGGATAAATCCACCAAGATGACGGGGATGCCCGCCACGTCGAGTCGTTCCTGCGTGTCCTTTTTCGGTTTCCCCAGGAACTGCTCCCGCCAGCGGTCAATGTTAGCTTCGACGCTTCCGCCGACTGCCATGACGGTGAGTCGTCCATCGACAGAGTCTTCCTCGACATGCGGCAGGCTGAACTCGGCAAGAAGCATGGCGGAGCGAGGTTGTTTGCGAACCCATGTTTGCGGCGCGGTCATTTTCTTGCCCCCTAAGTCGACTTCCGGACCGGTCGCAGGCGGTGCTTGGCCGGCCCCCGGCATCCCGTGTAATCCCCCGTGTAATCCCCCGGGCATTCCGTGGGGACTTGCGCCGTGTGGACTTGCGCCGTGGGGACTTGCGCCGTTGTGTCCATCCGTGCCGTGCGTCGACACCTTTGGTTTTGCTTCTACTTCCCGTCTGCTTGTCTGCTGAGCCCGGTCGCAACCAACCGCCAGCAACAGGCATAGAACTAATGCGTTTATGCAACGTAACATGTGTATTCTCCGTTAGAGTTAATTGGTGTTCTACTTGTTCGAGTCTTTGGGCAGTGGCTTTGCGATCTTTTTTCCGGTCGGTTGTCTGAGAACGGACACGGAGACGGCTATGGCCACATAAATTAGTTGCAGGGCCACCGCTGCGAGTACGAGGCCTTGCCCTCCGCCGCCGAATCCATAGCTGTGCAAACCGGCCCCCAGCACGAAGTTCACTCCGTACCAGGCCATCACGACCAGAGCGAAACAGGCCACCGACAGTGCGGCCAGTCCGCGATGGCCGGCCCATCCGGTGTATCGGGCATGCAAGACGGCCAGATATCCCAGCAGGGCGATCAGCGCCCAGACTTCCTTGGGATCCCAGCCCCAGAAGCGTCCCCAGGCGTAGTCGGCCCAGACACCGCCGAGGATCGTACCCACCGCCAGCAACAGCACGCCCACTTGCAAAGTCTTATAGGTGAACTTGCTCAGGGCGGCGACTTCCTCGCGCTTTTCGGCGCCAAAGAGATAGTAACCCAGCGTGATATCTCCGATTCCCAGAGCCAGGGCAAAGGCGGCGTAGCTGAGCGTGATGCTCATCACGTGGGTAACCAGCCAAAAATTGCTGCGGAGCACCGGTTGCAAGGGGCGGAAGCTGGGATCGAGGACGGCAGGGCAATTATCGGCGAGGATCAAGGCCACGGTGGAGACGGCCGCCGCCGCCGCGAGGATGTATTTTTTGCGGTAGAGCAGTTCGAAAACAACGCCCAGGACCGCGGTGCCCAAGCCCAGGTAAATAACCGATTCGTACATATTGGTAACCGGAGCCCGGGCGGAGATTAAATACCGCATTGTAAAGCCGGCAAACATGGCTGCCAGCGCGGCCACAAAAGTCACCCAGCCCAAGGCGTAGAAGGTTTTCCAGCCCGAACCCAGGGCCAAGAGGAGGAACAGAAAGGCCAGCATGGTGAACACCCAGGCGAAGCGGAAAGGCACCCAGCGGTTGTAGGCGACTTCCATGTCGATAGTTTCCTGCCGCGGATATGATCCCAGTTTCGGGCCGGCTTGCTTGAGCGAATCAATGAAGGACGTGGCGGCCTCGTTGAATGCTTCCGGGGAGCCGCTAAGGTAGGCCGCCCGCACCTTGGCGAATTGCTCTTTGGCCTTTCGCACGCCGCCGCCGGGGTCGGTTTCGTCGTCGAGAGTCGTTTGCATCAGGTAGGCCACGGATAGCCACTGCCGGCGTTCTGCGTCCTTCAGGGGCAGTACCTCCAGCCCGCGGCCCATGCGATGGTTTTGGTATGTCCAGAGTTTGTCGGCGAGTTCCAGGCCCTTTTTCTCAAGGGGGGAGTAGCCACCGTCTTTGCGGACGAGTAGTTTTCCAGCCCAGAGATTGAAGGCTATTTCTGTTTTGCCGTGCGGATCGCGGATCTTGGCCTCTCGGAGTTCCAGCGGCGAGATGTATTTCTGGTCGGCGTCCATTCCCAGGGCGTGGCGCAGTTCGAGGAAATCCACTCGCAACATATCGGCGCAGTCCCACTTGTCCGGTTCGTGGTTGTTGTAGTAGGCCATCTGTGGATGTGTATCGGACATTGCGCGATGGCTCTGGGGTTTGTCCCAACCCTGCCAGTCGAAGATCATGGCGAGGTAGAGAGCAGTGGGGCTGAGCTTGCTGTCCGTTTCCGGGTCGACGAAGCTGCCCCGATTGCAGAGCCGCCGCAGTGTTTCCCAGGCCAGAGTATCCAGCGGCTTTTGTCGGCCGCCATTCTGGACCGGCATGTGCCGCCATTGATCCCAGTCGATGGATGAAGCTGGTTGTGTTTCCGCAAACGCCGGCCCGCTCAAGGCGAATCCCAGGAGTAAGACGGCAAAGAAAAGACGTATCATGTGTTCCTCTTTCGGGAGAAGGCGGAAGAAAGTTTCTTCAATAGCGGAATCTTCATGTAATACATGAAGAAAATTCCAACGCAAATCATAAGGCTCCCCAGATACTTCATGAAGCGTCCGGGATCATAGGTGACGCTGAGAACCGATACTTCTTTGCCGCCGGGCAGTTCCTGAAAACTAGATTGATAAAAGGTGAACTTGCCGTGAACCAGGGGGTTGTTCATGGAAATCTCCTTCTGCTGGTCGATCCCCTGGACCGAGTCGATCAATTGCACCAAACTGGCGAAGGAGGCGTCACCCATTCCGCCGGGGTTCTCGAGACGCTGGAAATCAAGGAGTTTCAGCGTGAAGCCCAGAGGGAGCTTTTCGTAGCCGAAGTCCAGCGTTAAGGGGCCTTGCGGAGTTACGATTCGGCGGAACCCGTATTGGTCGTCATTTCGCCGTATCCAAACCTGGTTCGTCGTACTCTCGGTGGCGATTTCGACCAGCGCCGCGGCTTCCGGACCGATTGTTTCACCCGCTGCCAGTTCGACCGGACAAAAGGTGACATCTTGGCGGGCGTGGCGAAGGTGTTTGCGGATGGAGACGGTGTAACCCCCGGGGACTTCTATCTTGTCGCCTTCTTTGACTTCGCCTCGCGAGACGTACTTCTCATCGATACCGACCCGACAATACAACTTGTCGTCGGGTGTTTGCAGAAATTCCACCCCCGATGACGCGGGAACGGACGCATGATGATACCAGAACTTGACGGGAGAACTCCGCCCGTAAACCCCATCGAGATTCAGCAAGGGTTGCGTGGCGAAGGCGAGTTGCCTCTGCGGCCTATCCTCGCCGGGGAGATACATCATCAGTTCCAGCATGGGATCCTTGGGCTCATCGCTACGGCTGGCGAATTGGCCACGGCCGCTGGTTCTGGGGTCGGGAATGTACTGCACGATCTGCACGGCGATATCGCTGCCGTCGAGCGAAACCTTCTTGCCTATGTTCTCTTTTACCGGGATCCGCCGCACCTTGCCGTCGTAGTGTATGGAAAGGATGCCGGCGCTATCGGCCTTGTCATCACCCGTCTTGTCATCATCAGTCTTGTCATCACCCGTCTTGTTGCCGGGTGGTTTGAAGAAGTCGTCGAGCATCGAGGCGACCGGGACATGAAATATCGCGATCCTGGTCACACCCATGGCCGATGCACTGCCGTCTTGACTTGCTATCTTCCACCCTTCCGATGTCAGTTTGCCCTTGTTGTCTGTTATGGCGAGCCTAAGTGCCGGTCCGGATTGTTTCGATTTGTCTTCGACCAAATTGACAACTCTGCGGGCATGGCGGTAGAACTTCAGCACTTTTATGTCTACACGATCGGATATGTCTACATCTTGGGGCGAGGGGAAATCTAGTTCTCTGCCTTCGGGCCAGTCGACCGCTCCCCCGGTGAACGAGAAGAACTCCTTTAAAACCTGTCCCTTGGGCCCTTGTCGGGAGAGTGTCAATTCACTGCGGTCGGTGAGGAAGATGGAATCAGCGTCTTCCCCCTCCTCGAAGGAGAGGCGGCCGTCGATTCCGGCGACAAATGTCTGAATCGACCCGAGCAACAACAACAGCAGACCGGCGTGCGTGACCAGAAACCCGAGATGTCGTGTTTTCCAGGGGAAGCGGACCAAGCTGGCCGCCAGAATGTTCGCCGCCAACAATGCCAGCAGGGCGATGAACCACGCAGAGCCGTAAACGTACCACTGCGCGTACTCACGGCCTTTGGCGGCTTCCAGGAAAGTGGCCGCCGTGAGCACGATCGCCAAGACCACGATCATCACTACCGCCAGTTTCAGGGATGCCACAAGTTGTAAACCAGAGTTTACCAGACCGCGCGATTTGCGCGGTGACCTATCTACGGAGGGAGGTGATGCCATGGGGGTTCTCATGCGTCGGGGGGTAGTATAAATGTTGACTAGATAGGAGGGGATCCTGCTTACATAGCGTGTGAAATATATTATATCACCGTTAATTCAACAACGCCATTTGGGGAAGCCGCGTTGGGCGGCTCAGGCCGCGGGGCGATGCGACAGACCGTCGCTGCCGGCAAGGACGGACAGTTTGGCCAAGATCCGTTCGGCGGCCTGCTCGCCACTGTGAATGCAGTCGGGAATACCCACCCCGTGGTAGGCGTTGCCAGCCAATTCGAGGCCCGGCAGATTGTCTACCCGGTTCTCAATCCGCTTTACCAGGGAAAGATGACCGACGTGATATTGGGGCATGGTGTGGGGCCAATGGGCGATGTTGCAGTAAGTCGGCCGGCCGCGGACACTCAACAGTGCGGCCAGGTCGCCAAACACCAGCGCGCGGAGCTTGTCGTCGTCCATCACGGCCAACTCCGGCCGCCGCGCGCCCCCCACGAACACCCGCAACAGTACCTGATCTTGCGGCGCTCGATGCGACTGACCGGCGTGTTCAGGCGGATGGCTTTTTCGGGCAGCCGCGCCGCCAGGGCCTCGACCATTGTCGACAGTCCCCCGCGGAGCGTGACGAACATGCTGTAACGGGCTCCGCTCTGGGCCTTTGTTTTTCGTTTACTGGACATCTGATGCTGCATGGCGCGAATCAGACTGCCGTGCTGTTTCTCCATCTCGCGGAAGCGGGACAAGGTGGCATCGACTCCGTCTTTCGTGGTGGAATGAAGTATTCCATGGCTGCGCGAAGCTTACCCCAGGGACTGAGAATCGGCGTAACCGCCAGCGGCCAGATTCTCGTGGGGGCCATCATCATGAATCCGTCCGGCAGTTTGTGCAAACGGCCGCCGCGAACTACGTAGGTCTGCCTATAGGCCGGATTCGTTTGCACCAGTTGCTCGTCCAAGCCCAGCCGCTTGCACAGATCCAAACCCCAAGGCACGGTGGTGATGAAGTTGTCGGCGCTTTGTTCCACCTGCAAGTTGTCGTGATGCACGGTGCGAAGAACTCCTCCCAGCCGCGCGCGGCTTTCCAAGAGCACGCATTGGCAGGAGGGATCCAGTTCCAGCAGACGGTGCGCGGCTGCCAGACCGGAGATGCCGCCGCCGATCACGGCGATGCGGCGGGAGGTGGTGTGAACTTCATTCATGCGGCTCGCCTGTCGAGATATTTCTCGCCTTTGAGTTTGAACAGTTTAGTCAGTGCATCGAGCA
>SDBV01002124.1_pt1 | contig 29735 bp, 37 predicted proteins | sample 2277081 | NCBI WGS metagenome assembly SDBV01 (sample SAMN10402039, study PRJNA504765) | marine sediment metagenome | isolation source: marine sediment core GS10_PC15, 223 cmbsf | place: Arctic Ocean: Southern Knipovich Ridge | collected 2010
AACCGGGCCAGCCCTTGTCGATCTTGATCAGATACCAGGGTGGAAGTATAACTGGCGGAAGTACAAGACGTACAACGTGACACCTGAGCAGGGGGTGCGTGCCTTCTGGACACAGATGCTAGTCGGTGACACAGCGGACAACATCAAGGGGGTGAAGGGGATAGGCCCTGTTAAAGCTGGTAAGATCTTGGCGGAGTGTCAGATGAATGCGCAATACTTCAGTACGGTCTATGATACCTATATAGAAGGGCCGGGGGAGGATGTGTTTATGGAAACGTACAAGCTACTCAAGATTTTGAAGTACCCGAAGCTAGAAGACAATTGGGTGGAAATAGAATATCTCACAAAGTTGAAGGAGAAGTCTAATGAGTGATGATAATGGAGACAAGCCTACTACAAAGCGCCCCGGTACTAACGGTAATGGCAGTAACGGCGGTAGCAATGGCAAGGTCGTAGACCTCAATGAAGTGAGAGCAGACGTGGCTGGGCCTCAGCCCACTACCACTACACCTCTTACGCCGGGTGAGGATATCAAACAAGTCCCTCGTACCTTCATATTCCACATGCGAGATGGTACCACAATCATGCACACTGGCTACCTGATCGTTACGTCTGCCTTTGCATCTATGATACGTAGTGATTGGGACGTGCAGTTCATGACTCCACTGAGCCAGTTAGATTTCCTAGAGCAAGTACCGGCTGATGAACTCGAACAGGGTTAATAAATACAAGGGTGGGTTCGAGCCTCTAGTAGCTGCTGATCTGGAGGCCCGTTGTATCCCGTTTGTATACGAGTCGGTAAGGATACACTACTCTTCATCACACGTTTATACGCCTGACTTCACGGTACCAAATGGCGTGATCATTGAAGCGAAAGGGTACTTCAGTGCGCAAGATCGCAGCAAGATGCTAAAGGTGCGCGATCAGACCCCGACTGCCGATATACGCTTCTTATTCCAACGTGCTGCAAACAAGATCTACAAGGGTAGCAAGACTACCTACGCGATGTGGGCAGAGAAGCATGGGTTCAAGTGGGCTGAGGGTACCGTACCACAGGCTTGGATTGACGAGCCGAAGGGAGTGGATTGATGAATAGGAACTGGCACTATTGGTTAGGTATAGCTGTGATAGCCATCGGGCTATGTCTTGTGATCTTCAGTGTGGTACCTGCGGCAGATGAATACAAGTCTATGCCCACCCCGAAGGGTGATGTGGTGATGGTCAAAGGGTTCTGTATGAACCTCTCTGAGACTAAGGTTCTCGTGGGTCTGTTATCTAAGCGCTACTCTGAGTATACTGTAACGCAGTACTTCGCGGCAGAAACAAATACCTGCTACCATGAGCGGACTCATAACTTTGAACCGTTCCTAGCTACTGTTGTTGAAAGAGTGAAGTTCACATTCGACTTTCCTACAGACATGGGGATGTACCCGAGTAGGGCTATAGCGATCTATAGGGTAGTGAGTAAGGAGATGCCATTGTATGTTTGGTACTATGTAGACGAGAGGAGTATTTCATTATAATGGGTAAAACACATCTCGTGATACCTGACTGTCACGCTCACCCTGACCATGACAACAAACGCTTTGAATGGTTGGGTAAGCTTATCCTAGACTTGAAACCTGATGTGGTGGTGTGCTTAGGGGACTTTGGAGATATGCCTTCCTTGTGTAGCTACGACCGGGGTAAGAAGGGCTTTGAAGGGCGACGGTACATCAAGGATATCAACGCTATAAAGGATGCTGATGATAGGCTATGGCACGCCCTCCGCTATGCTAAGAAGAGACACCCACGTAAGGTGATGTTACTCGGCAACCACGAAGATAGGATTACACGGGCTATTGAGTCTGATGCTAAGCTGGATGGTGTGCTAAGCTTGAGTGACTTAGGGTACACTGACCACCACTGGGAGGTACACCCCTTCCTTGACATAGTAACTATAGACGGCGTGGCGTACACCCACTACTTCACCAGCGGGATCATGGGGCGACCTATTGGAGGGGTACACGTCGCTTACTCTATCCTGACTAAGCAGCACCAGTCATGCACACAGGGGCACAACCATATAATAGACTTTGCGCAACACACGAGAGCAGACGGTAGGCATATCCTTGGCCTCTCGGCGGGCTGTTACATTGACTTCCACATGGACTGGGCCGGTCCCGCTAACGCCCTGTACTGGAGAGGGGTAGTGATTAAGCGTGAGGTAGAGGATGGGGTGTATGATCACGAGTTAGTTTCGTTGGCGACTATTAAGAAGATTTACGGATGACCCACGAAGATCTTATACAACGTATCATGGACGCGTATTCTTTTGAGGACTTTCTTTGCCTTATGCTGGACTATGATAGGGCTGATTTATTGGAAGAGTTAATAGAGGACTTGCAGTTATATGACCCAGAGATCGACGAAGAAGCGCAACCCAATAGCTAAAGCGCTCCGTAGCCAAGCTTTCGCGGCTCAGTATATACAAGACAAGCGCGAGCAGGCGTTGAAGGAACTTGCTGAGATAGAATTGATGGAAGACATTGAAAGTATTGGTCTAACACCTCGTACGGAGTTACAAGAAGAGTGGGGTATGTTAGAAACTAAAGCTATGAACTACTTAGAGGCGCAAGGGTACACCCTGACCAAGGAATGGGAATGGATAGCCCCAGATAGGTACCCTACAGAGAAGGAAGCACGCGCTGTTCTATTCTTGATCCAGGAGTGGGACTTTGGAGGAGTTGCCAAGGGTGGAAAGCCAGCGTGGCAACAACCATAGAGGAGGAACACCATGCCCCAAGCTACACCTGAGTTACAGAAGGAATGGGAGACAGACCAAAAAGCGATAGCCTACTTAGAGGAGCGAGGTTACAAGCTCACAAGGGAATGGGCGTGGCAGACGACTAAGGATCTTACCTTTACGCCGAAAGATAACCGGGCTATGTGGTACCTCATTACGGAATGGGACTTCGGTGGGCTCGCTCCAAAGAAGGAAGAGTAAAGGGATGCCTTATATTCCGATAGCCGCACGAGATGAATTAGATGACGACCCCCTTGCTATTGAACCTAACACAGAGGGCGAGTTGAACTACGTCATTACGAAAGCTGTTGATGATTATCTTCAGTTGAAAGGGGTTCGTTACGCTACCCTGAACGCCTGTATGGGGGTGTTAGAGTGCGCCAAGCTTGAACTCTATCGCCGCATAGCCGCTCCCTATGAGGATGCTAAGTTGATAGAAAATGGTGATGTCTACTCCGAAGAGGTACTTAAGGCGTTAGATAAACAATATGATAATGTATGGACTGATGATCCCGGACCTCCCTGATGCCCTCGGGTGGATAGGTACGGTGTTCTACGGGGCCTCATGGTGGCTGCATGGTTCAGGTATGCCTTTACCAGGGTTCATACTTGCTATAGTGGGTGGTTTACTGTGGATTGCTGTAGGATACCTACTCCACATGAACTCCATCATCGTTGCAGATGGGGTAGCGGTGGTGCTGTGTGTGAGGGGGTTGTATAAAAGAGGAGATATGATCTAATGAAGCTACGAAAGGAGCGTTGCGCAGCATGCTAACAATCAAAGTTGAACTCAACTCTGCCATCACTGGGAAGACTACTACCATAGCTAAGATGATTATCGCTAACGAAGGCCGTGTTTTCGGCAGACCTGACCTTAGTAATTACTGGGGCGAGGCGACACACGATGGGTATGGTAACGATCCTGGTGCGTTTGAAGTACGTGGTGTAGTTGAGAGCTACGCTCGTTCCGATCTACCCATCTGGGCGCTCATATCACGTATGCTCAACAACATGGGGTACAAATAGAAGGAGACAGTTATGTCGGAAACATCTGATCCTATTTATGAACTCGACGGGGCGTGGTATTTTTGGGATGAGTCTTGGTCCTACTCTATCGGGCCGTATAGTACGCGAGTAGACGCAGAAGAAGCTATACTAGCATACGCTAAAAGTTTAGAAGGAGGCTAATCGAATGGAACACAGACGCTTACGTTCTATCTACCTAGCCGGCCCTATCTCGGGCCTTGGCTATGACGAAGCCAGGTTTGGTTGGAGAGATAAGTTTCGGAACCTGGTCCCGGAGAACCTCCAATGCTATAGCCCTATGCGGGCTAAGGAGTTCCTTGCGGATGTCGATCAGATCGAAGGGGCGTATGACTATAACCCCATGGCCACTGAGGCGGGGATCATAGCTAGAGATCACAATGATGTCTTGAACTGTGACGCTATGGTGGCTTGCTTTCTAGAAGATAACGGACGCGCTTCTCTTGGCACAGCTGTGGAGTATGGGTGGGCGCACGCTTATCGTAAGCCTATCATTACCGTGGCGACCAAAGATGATATCCATACGGTACATCCTATGTTGAGCCGACTGTCAGGGTATATCGTTGAGGACCTTGAGACAGCAGCCCGCATTGTAACCCACTTACTCACACCTGGAGTTTGAACCAATGAAGATTAAGAAGCCTGAGTTAACTCTGTTCCCCTCTACAGCCCTCATAGGCGGTGCCTTGGCTATGATGGATGGTGTAGCTAAGCACGGTGGGGCCTACAACTGGCGTAAGAAGGGTAGAGATCTATCTCTAATGGAGATGGTTAGCAAGGTACAGCGGCACCTTGTAGCGTATATAGATGGGGAAGATGAAGCCGAGGACAGTGGGTTGCCCCATTACTTTCATGCGTTGGCGGACCTAGCTGTGATGATTGACGCCGATACTGTAGGCAAGATGAAGGATGATCGCCCCCTCCCTGGCTACGCTGCTGAGTCCATAGCTAGCTACACAAAGGAAACAGAGTAGCATGACCACCATAGCTTACAAAGACGGCATCATGGCGTGTGATGGGTTGGTCTCCGAAAGCGGCAATCGCTTCACGGTGGGTACTAAGATCTTTCGTTTACCTTCTAATGCTTTGCTCGGTGTATCAGGCGACTGTGACTTTAGAGCCATAGTAGATCTATTGGCTGATGTAAAGAGCGTGGAAGATCTCCCGTCTTCAGAAGAGTTAGGCGCTCTCGGTCAGAGTTATGAAGTTCTTCTAGTCCTAAAGAAGCATGAGTTCTATTGCGTCGAAACGCCTAGAGATAAGAATGGTAATTGTCGTGGCCAAGTGCTAAGGGTTAAAGAGAAGTATTCAACGGTCGGTAGCGGTTCTCTGTTTGCCTTCGGCGCGTTTGAGATGGGCGCGTCGGCTGAGGAGGCGATTAAAGTGGCGTGTAAATATGATTTGTATTCATCCCCGCCGTTCTTTAGCATGGAGATTTGATAGTATGGATCTTGATACCCTGTGGTTAATCATTGTTATGATTATTTGGGTGGGAGCGGTAGCCTTTATTGTAACAGGATGGATGATTAAATGAACACTGATCACCGTGATCCACTATTTAAGATCGTCCAGCGCCGTAGTGCGTGGTACGTGTTCAGTGTGGTGAAGGCGAACCCTATAGCTGGCCCATTCATGGGTATAACTGATGCTACTATGTGGCTCAGTGATAACTACCCAGCTAACGAGGCCCGTAGGTACGAGGTAATGCAACGCACTCTGTATGGTGATAAGGTAGTCGAGGCAACGCCGAGCCGTTGTAAGGAGAGGACCTAGTGAATGACGTATGATCCAGTCAATGAATCTATTATGGACCCACTGGCGCAGCTCTACAAGATCATAGTCCTAAAGTCAGGTAAGACTTGGATTGAGGTAGGGGCGGCTAGTGTTCGTGATAGCAAGATCAAACTGGTCGGCCCTTTTGATAATGTAGTAGCTGCTTTAGGATGGCTAGACGATACAATTGTAGACTCAATGCACCCCTAGCGGTTCTTATTAACACCCTTCTTCTTCTCTTCAGTTCTCATATACCCGAGGCCTAGCATACCTAGCAACACAGGCATCATGGCTCCGATGTCTACTTCTGGTAAGCCGGTCATGTCCACACCGCCCAGTAGGGCCAAGTACAAGCCTATAGGATGGATAATATAGGCATAAGCAAACGCCAACCCACACGTCCAACCAATTGCTGGACGCCAGCCACTCACAAACAAGCTCTCACTCTTAGCTTCTTCTATGTTGACAGCTATCTGAGCGAGGTCTCCCGCCTGTTTCATCTTCTCCAATTCAATCTTAGCTTCAAGCTTAGCTTGCGGATCAGGTATCAACCTGTCAATAAGCTTCTCACCTATGCTGAATATCCCTGCTAATGGTAGCATCTATTGTACCTTTCCGGTTAGTAATTGTTGCGCATCGGTCACGGCTCTTTGTCCTACTTGTTGGGCGAATTTACTATCAAGCAGTTCGTTAGCTGCAAGCGCCCAATTACCGTCTTCAATCGCTGCTATCATCTTCGTGAACTTAAGCAAGCCAGGTACACCGACAGCAAAGGCAACGTCTATAAGTGCTTCTTGGCGTGGTGCGTTTAAGGTAGCCATCCAAGGCGCTGCTTTATTCAGGGCGGTGATTGTTCCTCGGAGGTCAGCGTCGAGCCCCGCCTCTGCTTCAGCAGGTGTAGGCGCTCTATCTGTGGGGAACTGGAAGTCACTTGGGGCTAGACCACCAATACGATGACCATAGCCAATGGTAAGAGCGTCACTGTTAGGATCTGTTCTCGTAGGTGTTAGTAACAGACCTTCGCTCAGCTTGACTGAAGCCGTTAGTCGTGCCATATCTATGCTCGCTACAGTCGGATCGAGTGTAACGGGTGTAGCGCTCGCCTGAGGTGCAACTGCTTGCGCTGGTCTACCTGTCCGGCTCACTGCGAACCCACCTGTCTCTACAAAGAAGGTCTTCAGCTCTAGCTCTGACATCCCTACCAGCTCTGGAGTTCCGAACTCACGGAGGCGGGTGATGGTGGCAAGCTTAGTTTCGATAGCCGTAGCTAATCGCGCCGTCTCATCACTAGGTTCTTTGGCAGCGGCTACTATACTAGCTGGGGTACCGAGGAGGACATCCGTCACTTCAACGAAAACCTCCACCTTACCGGTATCAGCATTGAAGGTGGGTACCTCAGTACGTGTCAGCCCTATGGGCTTAGCTCCTGGTACGGTAGAGGGGCTGTGGATCACCTCTCTCGTAGGATGTAGCTGACGTAGCTCGGCTTGTACTGCTTTAACGTTGGTATCTTGGATGGCAGCACCAAGCCTCTGGACCTTACCCTTGTCAGCAGTGGGAGCAGCAAACTGTTCAAAGGTGGCTAGGGCAGCTGGGCTACTGGTCACGTTGGCAGCGGCTATGTAGTCTTCAGGGTTATCCGTTTGTTGAGCAAAATTCAACAGAGCAGCTTGACTATTAGTATAAGCTTCTAAGTGCTCAGGCGTGAGAGAAGCAGGGTCAGCTTCCAGTTGCTTCATAGCGCTTGTAAGCGTGCTTATGACAGCTGTGGCCATCGTATCAGGCATCTGCGTGAGTTGTAGATTACCTTCGGCGACTGCTGCTGTAGTCTCTAGCAGTATCTTGGGGTCAAGTGGAGCGGCTGTGGTAGTAGTCGTGCCAGGTGTGGGTGCCGATGATAAGCCTCCGAAGAACCCTTTAAATTCTTCTTGAACTTGTACACCAGTACCAATCTTAATGTCAATGTTGGAGTTAAGGATTTGTTGTAAGACCCCGTTTACCACGCCTTCCGGGAACACCGCGTTAAGGCGTGCAAGAATAGGAGCAGCTACCAGCACCTCCATCTTAAGTTCTGACTCCATAAGCTTTAAGCTATCAGTCACCGCTTGTACTTGACTGAATGTACCTGACACGATATCCTCAAGGACAGCAAACTGACTACCATAGAACTCACGTTGCCGGTCAGCACCCTTTGCGGTGAGAGTAGGATCGGTAAGTTGGGCTTGACTAAGAGCAGCGTCGAAGTTAGCTCTTGCTTCTCCAACCGCCTGTCTGGTTGTAGTTATCTCTTCTGCGTCCCCGCTCGCTTCGGATGTAAGCAGTCTGTTCATGATACCTGACATGCCGGATTGGAAATGGGCATTGAATATGACATCTCCGTAGTTTTCACGCTGGGCTAAGAAGTCAATGTCTGCTTGCTTCTCCGCCGTGAGTGTTACCCCACCTGCGGCTATCGACGCTTTGTTCTTTAAGTCAGCGACTTGTTGAGCTAAGTTGGCAGTGTTCTCATCAGCTTGTAGTAAACGCCTACCTTCGTTGATTTGAGCTTGTTGATCTGTAGTACCGTCAGGGTTCTCCATGAATACGCCAGATTGGGTAGCTCTGTTAAACGCTGTCACCTCCGCCTGCTCTCTAAGGGCTTTCTCTCTATCTGCTTCTTCGGTAGCATCAGCCAGGATAGCTTCGGAAGGGTTCACTCCTGATATACTCTGGCTCAACGCAAGGAACTGTGCTGCTTTACCGGGGTTATCAAGGCTAGCTTCAATTGCCGCAGCGTTCATACGTGTGGATATGTTAGCTTGCACACTAATACTATCACCTTTTTGGAGGCCTTGTGCAGCGAGCTTATTCAGAGTACCTGTCAAAGGCGCTAGACTCGGATCAGTGGGGTTTTGGACTATATTGAGACCTTTGACAATAAAATCAGCAACGTCTTGCTCATCTTCTTTCGTTCTCCGACGTGCTAGCACTCCGCCTAGTGCGTCTACGACACTACTCGCTCCGCCCACGGCAGCACTGAGACCCGCTAGCCTCGGATCTGGTGCGCCAGCGCTTACTTGACCTGGTGCGGTAGGTTGAGTTAAGTTACTTGTGAATGCATCAGCCATGCTATTATTCTTCTTTCTCTGGTGGTGTAACGCCGAATAACGGGGGATTTACGTTTGAAGTACCGAACCGCTTTTGTTGAGTCTGTAATTGGATAGCGTATCGCCCTGAGATCTCATCTATTTTATCCATAGAATGGGTAGCTTTACTAACGGCGTTACTTCTAATAGCGTCTCTAGTCAAATGTTGGCTAGGTTCTTGGAAGACGGATAGGATAGTTGAGCTTGATAAGGCGGCATCTCGCATAACATCTAAGTACTTGTCGTCTCCAGTGTTACCGTACTTAGCCATTGCATTGTAGAAATCCGCCTCAGTCTTAGCAACAGCATCACCAATTTGATCAATCATGGTTGCGTTATCAATCAGTAATCCTTGCATCTCGCTCATAGCAGTGCGTTGAGCTAATGGTATGCCGAGTGCGACAGCTAATGCTTCGACCTTATTGGCTGGAAACAAGCGTCGCCCGGTGTTTGGGTCTGCAACATAGCCCATGTTCCAGATGAAAGCAGCTCTGTTAAGACGGTCTACAGATTTGAATAGTTTAGCGAACTCGACAGTTGTATCTAGTACGCGTGAGGACAGAGGCAGTTCTGTCTGCCCTTTGTAAAAGCGTAACTGTTCCTTGATGGTGTCTAGGATGGGACCAGTGAAACTATTCCCAGCTGGACCACCTACCACACTCAGGAAGCTACTACCATACGCATCACCTGCGAGAGAGCGCCAGAACTCACCTAGTCCTGTTACTACACTGGCTCGTTTAGACATATCTGTGTCAGCACCAGCCAGCTCAAACATTAAGCTGTCAAGGATACCTCTAGTAGCTAAGCGCCATGCTTCAGGAGAGAGAGGCTCACCAGTTTCTTCTTCGTGGCTCTGGGCAAAGGCCTCAAAGAGCCAGTCTACACCCCAACCACCTGTACCATAGAGCAGGAGTTGACTGAGAGCTAAGCCGACCTTCTGTCTGGTCGAGTTGCGCGGGTTCGCGAAGACATTCTCCGTGATCTTCACGCTATAAGATCTAAACTGAGCGGGGATAGAGGCTATTCCCTTCTGGAACGCTGCTGCTGAAGCACCAGACATACTCTGGAAGTAGTCACTAGCGCGAAGTCGTATCTTTCCTCTGAAGTCAGCCTCTGCTACCGGAAGATTGGGAAAGGTCTGACGTACATCTTGCCATGCGAGGGTGTAGGCTACCATACGGTTTAATTCCTCGGCTTCAAGGAAGAAGAACCTACCTAGTTGACGTGTTTGGCGCAATCGTTCAATGATCATGGACGCACCCACGTTATTAGTGAAGCGATCTAACATGACCATATCCCCGGAAGGATCAGGTAGGCCCGATATTCGCCACTCTTGTACCATAGCCTTCCACTCGGCAGGTTCCATACCCACTACAGGACCTACCTTCGTTGACATAAAGTCAAGGAACTGAGGTGATTGATTGATGGTAGCAGCTCGTATCCAATAAGCTCCGGCTATAGCACGTGGGGCTCTGACAGGGGCCATACCTATGGTCGCTAGGGTCGTTTGAGTCTGTAGGAAATACTGACCGGGATCAAACCCACCTAACCAGAGGTCAAATACAAAACCTTTAGCTGCGCTGAGAGGGTTCTTGTCCATTTTATCATAGAGTTTGCCCGCTACATACTCGCCGGGTGCTCCGCCTTTACCTTCTAACCAAGCACCTATATTTCGTTGCACGAGTTCTAATTGCTTCTGCATTGGGGTTTGGGTAGCCATGAACCGCTTGATCACACGCCGGTTATTCTCTATAGTCTCAGCTAACTTGCCGTTATTCGCTACAAATTCATTACTTAATCTACCATCTAGGAAGATCTCCATAGGACCTGCGTTACCCATGCCTTTGAGATTACCCATGTGGGGCTTAGCACCACGCACCCACTCCTCTATGACCTTTATCTGATAGTCTGCGCCAGCTCTCGTAGTGACGGCTTGCTGGGTAGCATTCTGTAGCGTCTTAAAAGGCTCTATGATTTCAGCGTATTGATCAAAGTTGGAGTTCTGAAGGCGCTCACCTTTAGGACTGTAATACATCCTACCAGTTGCCTGGTTGAATTGAACCACACCGTCTACGTCATCATCCCAAAACTTATTACTTGGGTGTACGCCCTCATACGCTGCAGGATTGGTGCGGTTGAATAGTACTTCAAACTTATGTTCTGCGTTTATAAAGCCACTATCCACGAGTTCATCGAACCGTCTTATCGACCCTATTGGAGAGCGTTCTATGATTGCCTCTGCTTCGGCGACTGTTATACCTGGTTCAGCCCCTATAGGGTTCTTAAGCTCGTTATACGCAACTCTAGCAGCTTCTAAGTTTTCTACTTGACGCTGCAACGCTATCTTTGTCTTCCCCGTAGCGATGACGTTGGGGTTCTTGAGGTAAGATATCCCATCTTTGAACTCGCCCATTGCTGTCTGCTTGATGAACCACTTAGTTGGGTACTGGCGATGGCCTCCTTCGATCTCATTTATTTGCTTACGCTCTAGCGGACCACGTGTGCGGCTATTCTTGTTCACTACTACGAACTTGACCAGCTCCGAGGTAGGCTCACCAGCTGTAGTGACTTCAAAGTTGCCGTGTAACTCAATAACCTCATAGTCTCCAGTGGCCATCTTAGCTTCAAAGGCTTCAGCGTTGGTGCCTGCAGCAAACTGGACGTTAGTGTCTGCATCTAACGCGCGTACCCCATTGGGGCCGAACTGTGGATTGTCTACCACCCGAGCGTTCATGGGCGGGATAGCTATATCAAGCGCTTCGTTCGTGATACCTATGGTTTCAAAGCCATTACGGGCTAGCGTGGTATATGCGTCATTACGGATCACTGAGAGGTGCATCCTATTGAGTTCTACGGTCGCGTAGTAGGCTTGGAACTCTCTACGTGTGGGTATGCGTCCGAAGTTCTCTTCGTAAAGGATCACTAGCTCGTTCTGAGTGAAGTATTTCTGTCTACTCTCCCCAATAGCGAGGATAGTACTCATTTGTTTCTTCTTAGCAGACCCGAGTTTACTGACAATCTTGAATAACGGCTTAATGACACGTTTCTCAAGGAAGCCTCGGTTAGTCTGAGACAAGTGTCGAGCTTCATTAAAGATATCATTCACGTAATTGTCTGGATTACCAAAGAACCTGCTAATAAAGCCAATGGAGGGGTAATCTTCCACCGGGATAGCTGGTGTCATCACTCCATTCTCGCGTACTGCTTGACTGAAGTTGATTACCCACTGGTTATCGCGATACTGCTCTATGACTACATCTCCAAGATTGAAGCCATAGTCTAGCGCGGCTTCTTCTGCGTTTTCACGCGTTAGGAAACCACCGCCACCCTCTACGTCACGACCCAGTTGCACTGTCAGCATCCGTATATTGGAAGCTGGGTCTACGCCTTCGCGGACATCGAGGATAGTGTGTGGTACGAAGCGGCGCTTCAATCGCGCTGTCTCTTGTTCTATTGCCTCGACCATCTGGCCCCGTGACGAGAAGCGCTCAGGCGGGGTAAGGCTTTGTTGACGTGCTAGGATGGTATCTACTGCCTCTCGATCAGCCTTGATAGCTGCTTGCAACTCGGTAGAGATGCCTACGTCATGAGATGGGCGGTAGTTACCTCCGTTAGGTTTGCCAAAGGTAGGGATCGCTTCTGCGATTGCATCCTCTGGGTCCATGATAGGCTCTACGTCCTCTGCAGTACGCCTGATAGTTTCAAAGCGATCCGTGCGACGCCCAGCTCTGGCACGAGCGGCTGCGGCAATGGCTTCCCCTTCTTCAAGAGCTGCTTTACTAGCGCCTATACGTAGTGTACGTCGTCCTAGACTACCTGCCATGTTCCCAGCTGAGCGTACACCTGCTGCAGCCTGGCCAATGGGGATAAGCATACTTGCAAGGAAGGCGGCATCGACCAACCCCCATGCTGTGAATTTAATAAGATCTTGGTTATTCATTCCCATTAGGAGATCTTTAGCACGAAGAACCATCTCTGGATTTTCTACGAAAATACCTGACAGATCTCTCAAGTCGCGGCTCTTCTGAGCTAACACGGCATCAAGCTGATCTAATGGTACGGCCCATAGGTCATCAGATTGCTCCTTGAGCCCCTTACCTGTGAAGGATTGTGTCATAATTTGCCATGTACCGGGGAAAACAAAGGCGTTAAGAACAGCCTTCCAACTCGGTTCATCCGCGACAAGCTGTAGCTCAGCATCGAACCACTTGTTCATCACTGAGAGGCGGACTACGTGCTCTGCCACGTTATCTAATACAGCGCCGGGCTGGTCAAACTGCTGCATCAGATGACTCTCCCAAGGGTTATCATCTCCTATGGCGTTCTGGATAGCTAGAACAGCAGCGTCCTCGATAGCGTGTGGATTGCTACTAATTTCATTTAAGACTTCAGCGTTGAAGAAGGTCTTAGCGGTCTCTACTTTAGCTTGCTGAGCTTCTGCGGAGGTTACACCTGGCTCCGTGGGTGTGGGGTCAAGTTCCAGGGCTTCTCTCTGCAGACCCCGCAGTGCTTCTCTGCGCTTGATCTTCTGCTTGTTATTGATACCACTTCGTATCTGCTCTTCCCCGCCTGGCTCATTCATCTTCTGTTCGTTACGAGCAAGATGAGAGTTGAAGGTCTCAGCAGCTTCAGGAGCGTTGTTCTTCTCGGCCAGTGTAGCTAGGGTAGCCGTCATCTTCCGTTGCTCAGGAGAGTACGGGGATGTAAAAGGCTCAGCACTGGGAGGTGGGAATAGGCTTTTAGCCTCCTCCTGTGCTTTATCTTGTTGCGCCTGCTGCGCTGCTAATGCGTCACTAAGAATACCCATGGTACGCTACGCGTCTCCTAATCCAGAGATTGAACCACCGAACCCTTGTACTTCTTGACCTAGCCCTTGGAGCTGTCGCGCTTTAAGAGCTTTCTGATTGGCTTTAGATACCTGACCAGCTAGTCCTATATCACTTTCAATGAAAGCTAGATTGCCGGAGAGTTGTGCTTGGACACCGCTTTGCCCAGTCACTAAAGAGGAGGCAGCTGGATCAACTCCTGCGCTTTCCCCTTGTGCCGCTATTCGACCACGCTCTTGCCGAGCCTTGCGGATTTGGATAAGGCGTTGCTGCGCTGCTTCTCTATCAGCTCTAGCTTGGGCGGCACCCGCTGCTTTCTTCTGAGCCTGCGCTTCTTTCTTTGCTCCAATAACTTTCAGGGCTGTTCCTGCAAGCGAGAAGACAATTCCTATGGCGGATGGCATCTATTTAGTCTCCGTGGGTTGACTCATGAGGATTAGCGTTAGCTTGGCATCGTTATCTATAATACGCAAGATCTCTTCAAACCCCATCATTGTTTCAAACTTGTAGAGCTTGGCATCGTCATCGGGAATTAAAACGCTCACCTCTTCAATTCCTCTTTTGTGTAGGGCGCGACGGATATCAACTAACACACCTAACATCTCTTTGTAGATACTTAGTGACCACTTCCTAGGCTTATCCATGTGAAGGAACAACCGTCCATTCATCTTGATCTCTAGATAGACTGTGTAGTGGTCCATCGTGACGATCTCTTGGATAGTCTTCCGGTTAAAGTTTAGCTCACTAAAGTCTGACATGCTGCGCAACGCTCCTTAAGTAAGCAGCTTACTACCGCTATGGCTTCGCATTCTTGTTGAACCAAATCGCCCACCCAATGATCTCAAAGTCCTTGCCTGTCTCGCTAGTGAAGCGCAGTTGTAACGCTCGGCCCTTTCCTCTAACCTTGTTCTTCGTGACTACCATCTCATAGCCGGTATCAATCTCAGGATCGTCGTCATCAATGAAGAGAGGCTGCCTGAACTTATACACTTGCTGAGAAGCGCCAAACTTGTTACTCTTAGATGTCGTAGCCCAGTCCCAGCGCGCTTGCATCAGAAGAGATGATTGGTTATTGATCGTGTAGCTACTCGGCAGGGCTCCTACACCCACACCAGATCCAGAGTCAGCAAAGACTAGAGTCCCGAAGTCAGCTACCACATAGCGTTGACCAATAGGATTACCTGCTTTAAAGTACCCGAGGAGAGAGACCGCACCTGTATCTACATCAAAGAATGCTTGTAAGTTCTGCGGTTCATTGTCATACCGAGTGATACTTAAGTCATCCACTGTATCAAACCACGAACCTTCAATGCTATCAGAAAGGGTAGCGGTACCATTCGCCGGGTCCCATAAGAAGATCTCCACCTTAACATAGGTGCCTGTGGGGTCGAGGTCAGGTGTTTCATCATAGTAGACTTTCGGGAATAGAGCAAGCCAGAGACCCACTTGATCTCCACTCTTTATCCGTTGGATATTGGGGTTCATGTAGTCATCCCCACTTACGCCTGCTGTGTCGTCCTTGTTCGTCTTCACGTCTGCAAAGGGGATAGCGTTCCCGCCTGCTGCTGTTTGGAATATGGTGTTGTCCACAGCCACGGTGCCTACCGAGATTATATCACTATCGTTCTTCGTCAGAGGGATAACCGTCAAGAACCCATCAGGGAAGAGATCCGCTTGCGTTTCAATATACGTACTTGCATTCGCATCTGGTGCATCGTCGATATGTTTCTCTGTCTCAGCTTTACCGACATAGGCACAAACCCAAGATGTCCACGTACTACCAGTGAGTTTAGGAAGAAAGAACCCTCTCTGCTGATACGGTGTATCACGATAGGTAAACCCAAAGCTAAAGAAGTTATCACCCCACTCCCCAGATAGATCGGTCTTACGCAGGGACCATGTACTAGAGGCCGCATTGACCGTGAAGGTATTAGTGATATCCGTAATAGATGGTAGCAGTAGAATGTTTGGCTTAGCGTCTCCGCCTTTATTGTTCTCTCCTAGAATAATGATAGGATCATCATCAGTGCCTTCGCCCCAACGTCCAACAGCAACAATATCTGAAAGGCCTGTTGGGAATTGATCAGTGGCGTCGGTTTCTTTTTCGTGTAAGCCGCCAACTACAACAAGTTGACCGGAGACATTTATCTTATAGTATAGCACCGCGATATTGAGATCAGCGCCGATATCAGCGCCCCATGCTATCATGTAGGGGCTATCATTTATCACTAAAGCGCCATGGAAAGTATTTACGAAGGAGAAACTATTCGTTGGATCAAGCCCATTATTAGTACAATCTGTATCAAAGTCAGACGGTGTTCGTTCGTGCGCAACGACACCTGTTTCAGCATTGACTAGATGCCAGATACGCGAGGCTGCAACTGATTTAGCTGCTAAGTAATAACGCTTACCATCTTCTCCAATAAGGAAGGCCATATTCTGAGCCATGCCCGCCTCGAAGTTTGTGCCTCCTGTTAGATCTGAGTCTGTAGTATCTGATACGTAAGATGCGTCTAACGCAGCTGTAGGCGTGACAGTAGCAGGGTTGAAGGCTCCACTACCAGCTGCTACGATTGTCTCGGTCTGCTTGCTGTATACGTACACATACGGCGCTTGCATGAACGTCATGGAGTCATCTTGTAAATGATAGAACGTATCTATGAACGAGGTATAATCCGTAGCTGCCCAGTCTAGGAAGTCAGTGTTACGGAACTCTGCAAATGTCATAGTCATTGTAGCAGCTGGTTCAAAAGTTAAGAACTTAGTACTTGCTACGTTGCTACTGAGTACTTCGCGTTGAACTGTGACTTCTTGGTTACTCTCAGCGAGTACAACAGTGCCATCATTAGCAAAGACTACCTCTCTATCAGAGTTAGTCGAAATAAACTTTGACCCCACCACACCAGCGATATACGGCTTGGTAGTATCAGATGTATCAATAGTAGAAGGATAGAAGGCGTTGTAGTTTAAATCTAAAGAGAGTACTCGATCATACATATACCGATCATCAGTCGTATCCACTGCGTCTGTAGAGCGGTAGGTCCAGGTCACGATCTTATTGACAGCATCGTAGTTACCTGAAGCGTTGCGCTTAGACAGCGACGGGATCGCATTATAGAATGTACGGATCTTCTTATCTGTAAGATCGCGTAGCTCTAATTTACCAGTATCAGAAGTACCTACACTATATATACGCTCGTTACTCCACCATACGGGAAAGCCATCTACTTCAACCACAGACTTGGCGGAGAGCGGGGCTATCAATGTTAGATTGGCTACGGTAAACTCTGTAGCACTGAACCCTGCTTCGAGAGATCCGCCTACTGTCCAGGCTCCGTTGTCTGCAAACAAGATCAATGTCTTCCCGAATACTGAGAAGTGAAGCATGTTTCCCATTTCAGGGATAGGCACGGTACCACCATCTGTCGCGATTAGATCAGAGATCTCTGCAGAGGTAGGATCAGCCTCTTGGTAGCATCTGCCTACCACGGTCATATCATCGCGGACTAACTGCGAAAAGTATGCTGTATTCTCGAAGCCATACCAGACACGACCGGCAAAGAATGATACAGCTGTAGGCCGAGTAGTCTGCGTTTCTTTAGGTAAACTCGCAAATCGGACCACGTTATTAAACGGAGGACCTGACTCATTGACAGCAGCGGTTCTGTCTTTATCAAATGCATTTAGAATATAGTGGCCTAAGGGCGCAATGGTATTGCCTGTGTATGCAGCCTTATAAGTCATCACGGAGAAGAGGGTAACACCTCGTCCTTCGTTATCCGTGGTATCCTTCTTACCATTCCACCAAGATTTATTCTTAGCTGGGTAAACTGCGGCGCGTTGGAAATAGCCGTGATGGAGCCGTCCGTAAATACCAAAGTTAGTCACATTATCAAAGGTACCTGAGCCAACGGCTTCTAAACTATGGGTGCCTTCAACGGGAATATTGTCTACGTACCAGCCTTGATTAAGAAGATCATAGACATGTGCTTCAGTGGGTGTGGCCGTTTCTAGGTCGAGCGCTACCGTGGGAGACTGCTCTTGTAGATCCCTAATCTCAATGGTGATAGTGGTGGTCGAGATGGTATCGGTGTCGGCTCTATACTCTACAAAGAAGGGCTCTATATATTTACCTACAATGAATAAAGCTCCGCGACCAGAGGCCATGGACACTGGGCTGCGTTTCGTTTCGGTATCTGTGTTAACGAGATTGTGATCGAGAAGATCAATCGTGAAGCTCTTCACTCCTAGAGAGAGTGTGGCTGAGCGGTTGTCGAAGAAGTGGAGTATGTTGCCGACCTGGACAACCTTGAAGGTGAGTTCGCCATCCCCGCCTACTGTCGTCCACTGGAAGTTAGCGATCTCAAACTTCTTAAGGATAGTAGCAGTGATGGCTGTAAGAGTAACAGCTGAGGAGCCCGCCTCTTGTTCCACGCCGAGGCGTCGCTTACGGTTGCCCTTAAGCGTCACACTACAATTGTCTTCATCTATCGAGATATCCTGAGGAGAATTTAACTCAGTGAAATCTGTATGAAGACCCTTGTTAAAGCTATGAACCGTGAGTTTGGACTCTTGACGCGCCACAGGCTACTCCGTTTTATCTGCTTTACAAGCATCTATCTCTGCTTGGGTAGGGAATAGACCAGCATGACGCGGATAAGGAAGCTTAGTAGTCTTACGAACGTGGTACTTTTCTATAGCACGCTCAGCACCCTGGCAAGTAGTAAACAAACCATGCAACTCCCTTGGCACAGAGCCTCCCCCTGGAGACCATTTGATAGCCCATAGAGAATTGGTTTTAGTTGGTTCAGCAACTAACTTACGTCCCGTTGAAGTTAAAACGATTGGAGCGGACTCTTGGTTTCGAGCCGCGTCGTCCGAAATCTGGTCTGCTATCACCTTGCTGGTTTCTGTGTTTGTCACCTTGCATTCTCACTTTCTGATCGCGTGCTGTCTGCTCTGCTTGACGGTTTCTAATCTGTTTAAAGTTTAAGAAACAAGTACCCTTAGCCTCAGCCAGGAACATTGGGAAGAGACTATCATCTAGATCTGGGACGAAAGTGTTATCACTCGTCCACCCTGGAGACGTTTGGCCCCATGCTACACTCTTACTCGCTTGTAAGGTGGAGTCGATGCCACTGTCATAGGAGTCAAAGACAAGGTGAAGATCATCAAAGGTAGTCCAGAACTCAGGGCGTTTATCAGTGACGATCAGCAACGGGACACTCGCTTTATCAGTAATAGAGGTCACGTTGGAGTCCGTAGAATTACGACTATAGATCCTCTCTACAAAGTTATCAGGCGTGAGAAAGGGGATATCGACAAACTCATCTCTATCAGCAGCCGCCGTCTTTACGTTGTACTTTACCCAAGCGATCTGAGCCACCCCATTCGGATACTTTAAGTAGTTTGGGAAGTCACTATCTGCTAGCGCTGTAAGAGGGAGCAGCTCTCTGAGTTCAGGTATCACCCTGTTCTCAATCATCTGGTAGTAGGTCTCTTTGATAACCTCAGCTACCTGTGCAGACTCCACAGTGTCAGTGATATTGGACACATCGTCACTGTCCATAGCAGACAGAATGTTCTGCACCATTTGTAATAGCGTCATCGTAGCCATTAGGAGACATCCAACACGAAGACAATGTGCATCTCAGTAACCGTGCCAGAGTTACCATCTGTGATAATCTCCACAGCTTGCCCGGCTGTAACCGTATTCGCTCCTGAAGGTGTAGAAGTATCTACGTCCCCTGCAGCTGAGCCTGATTGAGTAACCGTGATAGCGCTATTCGTAATCTCCACGCCGCCGATCTTGAAAGTAATGCCGCAGTCGGCGACTGTGATAGAGTTATGAATAACTGTATAAATAGTTTCGATATCACCAGCAAATGGCATCACGAACCAGTCAGTACCCGCCGAACTGATATCAGCAAAGCCAGTACTTACAGCAATCCTATGTAGGTTAGTAAAAGTAACCCAACCAGCGCCATTCGCTCCATCAGCAACGAGTACATCTGTAGCGCCTGCGGCGGCTGTGCTGTCTATAGAAGTTTCGGTAATCTTCTTCCAGTCACCACTAGCTGCTCCGTCTGCTACGTAGAGTTCGTCTGCATTAGCAGCAGCGACAGCTTTGGGTTCGTGGAGATCTGTGGTCGTGAGGTCTTTATGATCTGCCATTGGGTGACTTCCATTTCTTCTGCCGGAACCATTGTACTATCTGTAAGCTTAACCACACACATGAGAGAAGAGCTGCGATGGGCGGCAGCCAACCAGTGAAGGTGCCTACTACCGTACCGACTGCTCCCACGTCTGCTACAAGTTTAGCTTGTTCTATGAGGTGTTGTTGTGCCATACTAGCGAGTAGGTACCTCAAGGGCATCCAATCTAGTCTTCAATGTTTCAACCTCGTCACGTAGGATGCTGATGGGTGTACCCCGAGACATGGGCGGAACCTCAGGTTCGGTTAACACACGGGTAATCATATCGTCAATACTTCCGTTTGTAACGAACATTTGAATTTCACCGTCGGGCATAGCCACTCGATAGTGATTACTTCCGAGGTAAGTATATTTAGTCCCAAGAGGACCAGCTTTAATTTCATCTACCATGCGTTTATCCAGTTAAGATTAGGGGTTTGTCCAAGTTCGGTTGCCATAGAAAATAATTCTTAAAGAACGTGTCGTCCCTGTTCTGTTTTCAATATACATTTTGTCATCGGTATGGGTACTCAGTGTTAATTTCGTATCTGTCCCGGTGGTTCCTGCAAGAGTACCTGTAGCTACTTCCCAGTCTGTGGTATCATCGAGTAGCAGAACAGTATGCGGAGATGTCCCAGCCTTAAATTTGATAAGCGCTGTATAGGCGGCGGTTGAGTCAATAACGGATACGAACCCAATAGATGCAGAAGCAAAGGTGAATGTTGTGGCAACATCATCATCAAGCGACACCGTTACAGATCTATAATTGTCGGCTACCACAGATCCAAATGTTTGTACATCCGAAAACGTGTTTGCCTGATCAAGTAAAGGAACTGCATCACCAGATGTACCCGTATTCTTAGCTGCCGCAGTACCAATCGTTTGCTCAGCAAGGACATCTGTACCGATTTCAAGATTGAAGTCAGCTTTAAATTCTGCCTCGGTACGACCTTCTAATCCGGCAGCTGTAAAACGCGCGTACTCAGCAGCACTCGGCGTATCATCTACCTCAAGAAGATTATCGTTAGCAATGCCTACAGTTTGTTCCGCGAGGACATTAGTCCCAATCACCACTCCTAAAGTAGCTCTCTGAGCCAAAGCATCAGCATCATCTAGAATGGCTCTACCTGCTGAGGTGATAGCTGTCTCTGCAGCGACATCTACGCCGGTAGTATAGATCATTTTATCTGCTGCGGTGCCTAGATCCGCGATAGATAAGAGAAAGGCATCAGAGATGCCTGCCTGAGTAGTCTCAGTCCATACCGCTGCACCTGTGCTAGCATCTACATTGATATATGCTTTATTAGCAGTAACATCGACCCAAATTGAACCGACACCAAATGCACCATTGCCGCCAGTATTGGCAGCGTCATCGTTAGCATCAGGAGCTACTGTTGCGTCAAGTTTTAGAAAAGGCAGAGATTGGATAAGAACAGCACCCATTGTATTAAGCCCCTGCGTAGGTTAGATTTGAATACATAGCGGATGATCCGCCTCCGGTAAGCGTACATTTAACTTTTGTACCACCGCTGACATCAACCACGAAGAACCCTTGCGCTGCGAGAGATGCGCCAGGCACATCAATGAAGCTAGTTCCGTCAGGACTAAGGGCTTGTAACTGGGCGGTGTCACCTCCGAAGGTGCCATCCACGCTCCAGATATATCGACCGCTCTTCTCGACACGGTGCGCGCTGCCGGTAGCAGTAGCGTTAACCAGGAGGGGTAGTGATAGGTTCGACATTTTTATCTTCCTTCTTTTCCGCCACAATAGCTAGCCAATGACGGCATTCGCCCAAGGCACCTTCATAGTTTTGTACCATGACCTTGAGTTGATTTAATTCTGCGACAATTACAGCTTCGCGAGCTTCCAATTGTTCTAGTAGTGTGGCTTCTTCTTCCATAGTATTGGTCTATCCCTATGTAAAAGGGGAGGCGGTTAAACCTCCCCAAGTTTTGATTAGTCAGTCTTTTCTAAGAGCACGGCGAAGACAATTGAGCCTGTCACGCTGTGGTCTGTGCCACCACCGCTATAGACAAATCGAATAGCTTGTCCAGCAACACTTTTAGTATCTGAAGTACCTGTCAGAAGAGGAACTTTAGCATTACCCCACTTGAGACTAGCAGAAGGCGCGGTTTCAATATCCGCATTAGCAATCGTAGTCCAGACAGTTGTGCCGTCAGTGAGATCAATCAGTCGATCCCCACCTGCGCCATAGTTAGTTCCACCGCCCACAAGGACGATATCTCTAATCTTATACTGATCTCCGGCAACACCTGCAATGACATCCTGTGTACCAGCGCTATCCAATACGGAAGCAGCCACAGTAATGTCATACCAAGCAAGTTGTCCCATCGTTACGCCATCAGCTTTGTAGCCGCCAACAGGCGCATCAGGAGCCGTCCCAAAGGTCTTGGCTCCGTTGATCGTCGCAGTGCCTTCGGTCATAACAAAGGAAGCCGCAGCACCAGCATCAGGAAGCGTATAAGTGCGAGCAGCAGCTATGGAAGCATTGACGATTGTTAGTGTGAAATCTCCGGCGCTATCCGCAGCGGTAAGAGCGATCTTACCTTTAAGAGCGGTACTCGGGAAAATATCCACTGTACCAGCAGCACCAGATGAACCGGCGTCTAGATTTAAAAGGCCGAGAGTTCTGAAAGCGGAAACGTCTTTGTTCGCGTCAACGATAACCGCTTTAGAAACGACAACAGTACCAGCGATGGCACCATCGAGCGCCGACCATTCAACGCCTTGTAGAGCGGTAAGCTCTGTGATATCAACAGCAAGACCAGCGTTGTCTTTAAGTTGCTGGCATTGGATTGCCATATTCTTAAAGTCCATGGTCTTTGTTTTATGTAGTGCAGTAGCCATAGTTCTAATTACTCCGTTAAAGAGGGCCACTCCCGAGGGAGCAAAAGCTCCCCTGGGTGCAACCTATTAGTTGGATTATCTAAGTACCGTTAAGCTGAGAGTTTCGGCTTAAGATGATACTTGATAATGAGTTGAGCTTCGCCTGCCGTGAACTCATTACTATCACTTTCAGTAGCAATGAAGACTGCAGGGTCCGTGATCGTAGTACCGATTAAGGCTCCGTCACACGTCACGTCTTTGTCAACACTGTCGAGATCGGTGACTGCAATAGCCACATCAATACCGTCAAAGTCGATTTCAGTCGTGCCATCAGATGCCTTTACGAGACCGAGGTCGAGTTTAGCACTCGCGCCGGTGAACAGTGTCGTCACGATAAGCAACGCACTCTCGATAAAGCAGTTATCAGGCAAGGCGTGATTAGGAACTCCACCAAGAACGGTATTAGCAGTACCCAATTCCGTCGCGACGATCTTAATCACGAGTTCTTTGGTATTGCCAGCCGTGCGAGGAGAGCCTACTTTGGCACCTTTCTGGGTGGTAAGGCCGAAGCGGACGTTTAGTCCATCTGAGTTATTCCATGTACCCATAATTTATACTCCTTCCCTTATACCTGATCCGTGTCAGAAAGAACTACAACAAGGTTTTCCGGGCGATAGAGCTTGACACCATAACGGGTAGTCGTAACGAACTCTTCACGCTGGAAGTCCTTATTAAATTCTCCATCCACTTTCGGAGCTTGACGCCATGCACCAATAAAGGGCAGAACATCAGAGACAGCCGAGAAGAACATATTCGCTTTACCGGCAGTAGTCGTTTTACTGTCGATAGTTTCGTTCGCGTCAGCCAGGAAGTTGCTGGTAAACACGTCGAAGCCATAGATGTTCTTAACAAAGTGAATGTCTGAAGCGATACCTTCAGCCACGATACCTTCCCAACGCGGGTTATTACTCATGTTAACAAGGTTCGTTTGGGTATTCATTTCAAATTCTACGGAGGGGTCAACAATTGCAACCAAATTCCGGTCAGGCACATTAGCTTTCTTCAAAGCGAAACGTGCTCTGGCGAAATCATTGACGGTCATCACTTGGTTTGTGCCACCGGCAACAAATCTGTGATTAGCACCATTGATTACATTGAGGTTACTCGCCGTCTGAGACATAGCCAAGTTCATGACATCACGTTCAAAACGTTCCATGATAGCTCGGAGTTGTTTAGGAACAAAACTCGAAACCAACTGGTTCATATAGAACATGTCTTGCTTTTGCTTCTCAGTGATGTACGTAGCGCTGGACAGGTACTCAGTGATGGTCAACTTGAACTCACCGGTATCCATCGCACGGTACGCAACCGCCGTATCTTCTACGTAGTCATCGACTTCAGCTTGGCCGATAGACGGAATAGTGAGCGTTTCACCATCCGGAAAATCCGTCAGCATATTGATATATCGGGTACCCTGAAGAGTTTCTTCGAGGATATCCTTGAGCTGACTTGACCAAACCTCAGTACGGACTAGAAAATCGGGGGAAGCGGATGTAAAGCCAGTCATCCCTTATTTCCTTTCGTTTGGGGTTAAGTGTTACACGTAAGTACCTGCCTTCGTCGCAGCAAATATTTTATTCTGCGTCTCAGGTGTCCAATAACGAGTGGAGTCGGTCTTACGCATGTTTTCAAAGTACGCTTTAGTCCCGTCTTTCGCTGTAGCTGAGGTCACATCTACAACAGGGTTCACGTCACTTTGGTTTAAGTTTAATGACGCTTCAGCAGAACCAGCAGGTTTAGTTTCTGCTAAGCCCATCAGCGTAACGAATGCTGTCGGACTTTGTTCTGCAATAAGCTGAAGAGCTTCTGCGGTCATGCCCACTTGTTTAGCTCGCGCTGCAAAGTGTTCATTCGCTTTCTCTTGAGAGCCGAAGTGCTTGACCAGGGCGCTATTAGAAGATAGCACATTCTGGTTAGCTGTATTAGTTCTCTCCTCTTCTGTCATTGCACTTTTCACGAGTTCGACGACCTTTGCTGCAGTCAACTCGGGACTGGTATCGTCCTTTGGCTTGTCAGCAGGTACTTTTGACTCGCGTAGTTCACGTCGTAGTTGTTCGATGGTCTCGTCAACATTGACTTTCTTTGCCAGGTCTTCTCTTAAACCACGGGTCTCTTGCTCTAGACGGGTGATGTAATTATCGGACTCGACCTTCCCTCTGGCTAGGTCCTCAGAGGTCTTGAATTTCTTTCCGTCTCCTACCAGATCTTCTAGTACACCTTCTTTAACAACAGTAGGTGCAGCGGCAGGGGTACCCGGCTCTACTACCGGAGCAGCAGCGGGGGTAGTCACAGGGACATTGGCAGCGGGGTCATCTTTATTAAAGACAGTTCCATCGGTCATGAGATCTTCCTTTATTGTGTTAAGGCGGTCATTAGCCTTAGTTTCTTGAGGGCACGGATTTGTCCGTTGCGGTCTGCCTGCTTACATGCCCATGCAGGAGTTTCGTAGTCATCACTCTTGATAGCTTCTAATGCTGCTACCTCTTGGTCAATGACTCTTGTTAAGATTGTCATTACTGTTCGCGAATTGCGAACTATGCCTTCTAATTCTTGCTTCTCTTCAGGACTCTTAGTCCCTACAAACCATCTGCTATTGAGCTTCTTGCTCGGGTTCGGGGCCATCGTTTGCTTCACCTATACTGCCTGGCGTTATAGCTGCGGTCTCCGTGCGCTCTTGAGCTTGGTCTGCCAGGCGTTGGGTCTCGGCCAATTCTAATACACGGATGTTAGGTTCGTAGATATCAAATTGCTGTAGGTCGGATAGTTCTTCTAAGAGCTTCGCGAGTTTCTTCCCACTTAAGTGTACGTTCACGGCAGGGTCTTGGGCTACCCCTGAGTTGGTAAGACCAATGATATTCTGCAGCAAGTTGGCTCTGCGCGCGAAGTGGCTGGCTCCCTGGGGGCGAAGGATACCGTTTGCTATGATGTCCTCTTTAGATACAGTCTGGAAGAGGATCACATCAATCTCGCTATCCAGAGTCCGCGCTACATCAGCTTGAGTCATATTCTGCTGTGATAACTGCAGCATGAAGTTTACCAGGGGATCTAAGAATGACATCTCAAAGTGGGAGATCTTATTCTGGAAAATACGAGAAGCCGCATTGTCTAACTTCTGGACCTCAAACTTAGTTTTCTCACCTGGGGTTCTAATCCCCATCGCTTCTTTAGGAGCACCCGCTAACTCTTCCATACGCGCTTCTAAGCGTTCTATCTGAATATCTGCGTTAAGAGCTGTCGCATCGGGGGTCAGAAACTCTACGTCGCCGTCATCACCAACATAGATCTTAGCGCCTGGACCGTACTCATAATCTTCTACCATCCCTGTGATCTTTTGTACCGGAACCGCGATCAAGTCAAAGACATCCGCTTTAAGGTTCTCTAGATGATCAATCCTGTATTGCATACCAACTAGGTTATCTAGGGGACCCATTGCATATAGGTTATCAGGCCTCTGTCTCCATCCTGTATGAAAGATACCCGAACCAGCTGTTGCATTAGGGCTTGGGGTCTTGCTTAAAATAAAGGTACGGTCGATAACTTTGATGATGTGGTTCTCAAAGAACTCTCCGCTATCTACGTCATACAGATCTCCGTAGAAGGTGAGGATCTCAATATAATCTGAGCCGTAGTAATGCTTAGCGTCAGAGAACCCGTCCATGATAAACCCTTCTGCTTTTAGGGTATCTTCTATAGTGAGTTGGCCAACGGCTTGACGAATGCCTAGGCTCTTATTGATAACATCAGCGAGAGGTTTCTTTTCTGGATGATCATCCGGTAAATCGTTAATCTTCTTTGCAATCTCTCCAAAGCTCTTTAAGCTGCGGATAATCTTAGGAGATGCCTTAAAGGATACAGCCAACGGATTAAAGGTAATATCATACGGACTAATTCTAACCGCGCGGGGTCCTATGTAGCCTCGTATTACTTCTCCAACCGCAGTGGTGATGGCTTCGTCTATCCATTCCGCGCCAGCGAAGACATTGCCGTAATCAATCCAATCTAGTACGAGCTGGCTGAAGGTAATCTCGGCCCTGTCTTGCCGCAGCTTAGTTTTCATGTAGTTCTCTATTGCACTACGCTTTGTTTGCTTCTCACTAGCCTCATCATTGCCTTCCCACCTCAGCCAATCCTCATTAGGGAATAGAGAAGCCATATAGTTGGCGTGAAGATTATCTCGTATCTGCGTAAGCTTCGGAACAGTGGTAGAGTTCTTCCATGGTAGGTGGGCATTAGACGTAGTAGTCGTACTTGTAGCGAAGAGATAATTCCTCAACTCTACCTTCTCGGAGAGCCAGGTATCCCTGAACTGCTGGTACGCCACGTGCGTATTAGAGATAGCAACCGCGAGTCGATCTGCTTTTCCGTCTAGCATTTCTGCTAGGTCTAGGACTGTACCTACCATCTTACGCTGTTCCTAAGAAGGTTACAGAGATATCTTCAAGTGTAGCATCTTGAGATGCTGGGGCTGTTAGTGAGAGCCTGTCTCCTGCAGCAAATGCCGTAGAAGAAGTGATGCTGAAAACGCCAGTGCTTGAAGCGGTAAAGGTGATACTTCCTATACTAACGTCGTTCTTCAATACATCAAAGACTACAGTCCCTGTAGAAGCTACCCTGCCGTGTGACTTATGACTTCCTGCGCCCGTCGGTAATGTGAACGCTGTAACCGCTGAGAAGTACCATACCACGTCACTGTTAGCAGGCTTGCCTTGTACAAAGGTGTGCAAGATGCTCGCTAAGCTGATCGTGCTAGCGTTGAGTATCTGGTTCCCGTTCATGTCCAGATCTGCGGACATTGTATTGGTAGCTGAGCCGTCCCGTGAAAGCGTGTTAGCGAAGGCTGTCACGATAGCTGCGAAGTTAGCGTTCGCTGCGGCTATGGATAAGTAGTTAGTTGTTAGGGTAGTGAGTGCTGCTATTTTAACCATCTAAAATGCGACTCCTCCAAACTTCGGATGTGTCAGTAGAGGTCCTGCGCCGGTTCGAGTAGTCATCCCGCGAGAACGCATGGGCGGCATCGCTACATCTATTGCTGAGGCCAGGGCATCCTTTACATCATCGTGCGGAGGGTGTCTTAAAACTAATTCGTCTTCTAGGGTTTGACACTCGCCTCCGCGATAATGCCAGATAGACATGTTATCATACCTGGGCTCTAGTGTCGCTTGGATGCGTTCTTCTTTAGAGCCGCCGTAGCGGTTGGGTTTAAACTCGTCGATACTCAAAGCTATTCCGTAGCGTTTCAAGTACTGCCCCTTCAACTCACGGACCACTGCGGCTTGTCCAGCTGAGGTCTCTGCTCGGAGCTTCCTGAAGTCCCACTTGACGTGGTAGTCTAGGATTAGTTTGTAATACTCACTTATCTTATCTGTCTTGATCCTGGCTATATCTAAGACGTAGATGTTCTTCTCGAAGTCCATGCCTATCACAACTAGAGCGGTGAAGTCGGCTTTCTTAGACATACTGAACGCGAAGTCAATGCTCGCGAAGATATTTAACCGGCGTCCCTGGTAGCTCCATACCCCATCTTGACGAGTTAGGAACTGTTTGTTGTAGTACTGAAAGTGGCCCCGATCAATCGGAGCATCTGTAACGTCGTTTGGATCGTTGTAATACTGGGCTCTAAACTGACGTCTGTCAAGGTATTTTGCCCGTTTTTGAGCCAGAATTTCTTGGTTAAAACCGAACCATTTCCCATCGTATCGTTGTTGTCGTGGCCAGAGGAAAGCTCCTGAACCATCGCCAATGCCCTCGACCTGGCGTTCAAACACTTCGTACACTGGCACGGTACCGATAACGTTTCCCTGGGGGTCGAACTTATCCATCTCCATTTGGATGAGGTCACCGTACAAATCTCTTGGTTCATACCTAGTTCCTGTTACCCATTCTTCTGCGTCTGTAGAGGCTACGGAGTTTAGGAGGCTATACTGGCTTTTAACTTTCTCTCGGCCCTCTCGCGTGTAAGCATTCTCGAAGACTACTACGTCGTCAAGAGCAACCACATCAGCATGGAAACCAGTAAGACTGGTAGTAAGTCCTCCAGTAAAAACGGTAGGATCTCTAATGCCTTCCTCTTTTCTAAGAGGGTGGTCGATTTCGATCTCTGAGTTTGTCCACTTAGCACGTTTGCCTTCCTCCATCTTAACATGACCGGGCCAGTAAGCCCTGAAGATATCGCTAGTGATGATATCCTTAATACTCTTAAGTTGCTTTGCTGCGAGGTTAGCTGTGGAGCTTAAGTATAATATTCTAACATCTGGTTGCTTAGCTATCCTCTGAGCGCACCTAGCAGCTAGTAGCCATGACTTCTGATGGTCCCGTGGAAGCAGTAGAAGGGAGTTAGGCTTTCGCTCACTCCTGTCCCACCAAGCACAGATCTCCTGGTGAATGGAACCAAGGACTCTCTGTGGTGCTATCAGTCTGATGAACTTCTCTAAGTCACGCTCTGCGGACTGTCGGATATTATCAATGTTTGATAGGCGGGGCATTATCGGTCACAAGTCCCATACGTTTCATATCTTCTTTAGCTCGTTCAGTGATATTGGTTCTCTTCTGGAGTTCGTTCTCTATCTCAACATTAGAGGGTCTACCTCTCTTTACGTCAGCCACTTTGTACTTACCGTCTGCTAGGTAGCGGTTAGCGGCGAGAGAAGAGCGAGACTCCTCGGATTGAGCCTCCACTATGATGCGGAGGAGCGCGGCAGATCGCAGCTGTATCTCTAGCTCTTCCCTGGCACTCTTAATGAACTCATCGAACCATTTATACTTGAGAAGGGCTTGAAGGTGTGCCCAGCCTCCTAGAAGGTCTGTGGCTTGTCTATATTCTGTGGGATCGCCAATCTCTAGGTACAAGCGCCTGAAACTAGGGATCTTTACTTTCTCACCTTCCCACTCCATCCACTGATCGTGTGTGGCTAAGGTATAGACAGGTTTAAGTACTCTCTGGGCTCCGCGTAGCCCTACGTGCCCTATAAAGAGGGATCGGGTTCTCCACGTCTGATATCTAGTATTCTGCCAGATCGTGGGTTCGTAATGGACTATCGCCATGCTACGCAACGCTCCTTGGGTAGCTTACTCTATTTCTTC
>SDBV01002125.1_pt1 | contig 29731 bp, 23 predicted proteins | sample 2277081 | NCBI WGS metagenome assembly SDBV01 (sample SAMN10402039, study PRJNA504765) | marine sediment metagenome | isolation source: marine sediment core GS10_PC15, 223 cmbsf | place: Arctic Ocean: Southern Knipovich Ridge | collected 2010
AAGCACAGCGCGGCGCTGGAAAGACCATCCATATCGGAGCTTATGAGCTCTTAGAAAGTCCGCGGCATGTCGCCTCACCCGTCGTCTTCCCTCAGTCCGGGCCGCGGGGCCCGAAGGCTACAACATAAGAACAACGAAGGCGCCGTCCGGTTCCAAGGCTGGGGCCTAGAATCTTGCCTGGAGATAGACGGGGAACAGCGGGCGTGCTTCGCCGTTGGCCAGCCGCTCGATGAAACGTGAAGTATAGGCGTGAACGATACGCCCCTGATCGTAGATTTCTATGACGTAGAAATCATCCGGCGAAAAATCCTGCAGTCTTTCCAGTTCATAGCTTCGCGGCCAACCGTCGATGAACACTTTGGTATCACCCGGCCCGGCGCCCTGCCCACTCAGCGGTGAGAGGATAGCTCTACCCCGATCCTCCACTCCCCCGAGCATGAAAAGTGGTCCGCCGTCGGTGAAGGGTCGGTCAACCGGCTGGCGCCTGATGTTGAGCAAGAGGGGGGCATAGCGGCGGACGAATTGCTCCGCATCGAATGCGGAGCTGTTGAGCAGGAACGTATGATCGAAGGTGGTGACGGAAAAGGGAGCGGCGGCACGGCGAGCCGCGAGGCGGTGGAAGGTGACCGCGATTTCGTCCAGCAGTATAGGATCGGCATCGAGTTCGATCAGGATGCTCGTCTCTTCGTCGATATCCAGAACGGCCTCCATGAGAACGTAACCGAGCTGCTGAGCGGCGATGCGATAGACCCCAGGTTTGACAAAGCCGAGCTGGAAGTAGCCCTCGTCGTCGGTTATTGCGACCAGGCCGAGCCGGTCGATCCTGACGTCGGCGAAGGGGATCGGCTCGCCGGTAAGCGCGCTCACGACGTAGCCGTGGACCTTCATGTTTTCGGTGCTTTGTTGGGCGTGGAGCGGCGTGGCGAGCATAGCCGTCGCCAAGAGGAGACACCCGAGGCTGAAAATTGGTCTGCACTGCATCCCGCAGCTCCCGTAACGGGGAGTATCCGGCCGTATAACTTAGAGACGCATGAGGTGGATGGAAAGTTCGCCGTCGGAAAAGGGCGCCGCTAGCGGCGCCCTTCCGTTCGACAAGGACTTTTCCGCGGGGGTTGTATGGTTAGCCGCACTCCGAGTAACCGCAGGCCAGGCACTTCATGCAGCCCTCCGCGAACTGGAGAGATGTTCCGCAATCGGGGCATGTCTCGATGAAGGCACTGATATCACGGCCGAAGTACTTCGCCGGGCCATCGATTCCGGCTGTTGTGAAACGCTGGGGCTGGGCGGTCAGGGTGCCACCGTTGGTCTTCGCCCCCTCCTCCGGGTCCTTCAGGGGCAGCACCTGTTGCTGGCCCTCCTTCTCTGCCAGATACTCCTCCATCGCTTGAGCCACGGCATCGGGCATGGACAGCGTTTTCCTGCTCCCGAAGCCGACAGCTCTGTCGCAGGAAATACCGCGGAGCTGCTGGCAGATAGTCCGCATCGGAATACCGCTGCGGAGCCCAAGCGAGATCAGGCGGCCGATCGCCTCAGCATCAGCCATGGCTGCGCCGCCGGCCTTTCCGAGCGCTGAGAAGATTTCGAACGGGCGCCCCTTCTCATCTTCGTTGATGGTGACATAGAGCGTACCGAGCGGAGAGAGCATCTTGCGGGTGACTCCACGTAAGGAATCGGGCCGCTCGCGGTGAATGAGCTGTCCCATATACTTGCCCTGCGCCGCCGAGAGCTCTCGCTTGAGACGCTCGATTTCCTTCTGTAGGTTATCCATCTGCGCGATCTCGGCATCTTTTTCGTTGAGCAACGCGCGCATCTCTCGATTCTGGGTGATCACGGCATCGAGAGCTTTGGTGAGCTCGGTCTCGGAGGCGACTCCAGCATCCCCTGCCACATCCATACCCTTCCACCCAACCTCCGAAACCGAGCTCTCGCCGTTCTGACTGTTGAAACCTTCGACGACATCCTTCGCCGTCTGACCCGTCGACAGCACCTGACCCTCCCTAGAGCCGTCGCGGTAGACCGTCACCCCTTTGCAACCGAGCTTGAACGCCAGCTCATAGATAGAGCACACATCGTCCCGGCTCGCCTCGTGGGGGAAGTTGCAGGTCTTGGAGATGGCGCTATCCACAGACTTCTGAAACGCCGCCTGCATCCGCACATGCTGTTCCGGTCTTACGTCATGCGAAGTGACGAAGATCTTGCGCACCTTATCCGGAACCTCACTGAAATTAATGTGGCCCTCACACGCGATCCGCTCCATGAGTTCGTCCGAGTACCACCCCTGCCGACGCGCGAGGGCCACAAATTCTTGATTAGCATCGGGCATCAGCGTGCCCGCTTGATTTCGCATGAATGCCACAGCGAAGTGGGGCTCGATTCCGCCCGAGCAGCCGGCGATGATCGAGATCGTCCCGGTGGGTGCCACCGTGGTCAGATTGCAGTTGCGCAGGCGGCGCTCTGGCCGGATGCGTTTTTCGTTCTTGTCGCGGGCACAGGTCGCGTCGGGGCCCCAGATCGACTTCTCCCACTCCGGGAAGATGTCCCGCTCCTGGGCCAGCTCCTCCGACCTGACTTTCGCCTCCTCATCGACGAACCCCATCACCTGGTCTGCCAGCTCGAACGACTCCTCCGATCCGTAAGGGACCTCGAGTCGCACGAGCATATCCGCCCAACCCATCACGCCCAGACCGATGCGGCGAATCCGCTGAGCCAAATCGGTGATCTCGGGCAGAGGATAGCGGTTGGCATCGATGACGTTGTCCAGGAAGTGAGTCGCCTGGTGGATGACCGGGCGCAGGCCGTCCCAATCGATTTTGCCATCCGCGACGAACGCGCCCAGGTTGATCGAACCGAGGTTACATACATCGAAGGCGAGGAGCGGCTGTTCGCCGCACGGATTCGTTGCTTCGTACTCTCCGATATGGGGGACCGGATTATACTCGTTCGCCCGATCGATGAAGTAGACGCCTGGCTCGCCATTCAACCACGCACCCTCGACGATCTTGTCGAAGACGTTACGCGCCCTGAGCCGCTTCACCACTTCTCCGCTGCGCGGGCTGAGAACGTCGTATTCGGCATCCTGCTCCACCGCCTCCATGAAGGCATCGGTCACGGCCACCGAAATGTTGAAGTTCGTGACCTTGTCGTTGTCCTCTTTGCAGGTGATGAAGTCGAGGATGTCGGGATGGTCGACGCGCAGAATCCCCATGTTCGCACCGCGCCGAGTACCTCCTTGTTTCACGGCTTCGGTGGACGCGTCGTAAACTTCCATGAAAGAAACCGGTCCGGAGGCGACTCCCATCGTAGACTTCACCACATCACCCTTGGGTCGCAGCCTGGAGAAACCGAACCCAGTGCCGCCCCCGGACTGGTGAATCAATGCCATGTTCCTGAGCGTGGTGTAGATACCTTCCAGAGTATCCTGCACGGGCAAGACGAAACACGCCGACAACTGACCCAGCGGCCGCCCGGCATTCATCAGCGTGGGCGAGTTGGGTTCGAACTGACCGCTCGCCATCATGTGGTAGAAGTCGATCGCCGTCGCCATCGCCCGTTGCGCCGAGATCCCATAACGCAGATCGACCTCCGCTATCGTCCGCGCTACACGCCAAAACAGCTCACGCGGCGTCTCGATCGGCCGCAGTTCATCGTCTTTCACTAGATAGCGGCGTTCGAGGACCGTGAGGGCGTTCTCACTGAGATCCGGATCAGGGAGCTCGAGTGGCGGCGTGCCGGGGAGTACTGGATCTTTGATCGTGGAGGTGATGGGATTCATATAGTAGCGTTCTCTTCCTCAGCTAGCTCAGCGAATGCGATCCCCTGCGCGCTTGGTAGCGCGAGTCACAGCAATTCCGGTTTCTTGCAGTCTTTTGGGCTGGTAAGTGATCAGTCACAAGGCCTCCGGTTAGGCGGGGAGGAGACCTTCAATTTAGCAGTTCTCAGTCAGGAACACAATATGTTGTGTTCGTCTAGACGTGGGGGCCAATATATGGTGGTAGCCTCGATTTTGTCAAGGCTTTCTTCGAGGAGGAGCGTAGAGGCCAGCCTGATGGTCGCGGGCGAACTGAACATAGTCCTGCCAGGTGCGGTCGATGCGAGCTCTGAGGGCATCGTCGACGGGGCGCACGATGCGGGCGGGCACTCCCATGACGAGGGAACCGGCGGGTACATGCATCCCTTCGGTGACCAGGGAACCGGCGGCAACAATGGAGCCGGTCTCGATGAAGGCGCCGCTCAGGATGATAGCGCCCATACCGATGAGGCATTCCGCTTCGATGACGCAGCCGTGGAGGAGGCAGCGGTGGCCAACCCCGACACGGGGGCCAACGAGGGTGGGGTAGCCGCGATCGATGTGGATCACGGTGTGGTCCTGAATGTTGCTGGATTCACCGATGGTGATGGGCTCGAGGTCGCCTCGGAGGATGCAGCCGTACCAGATGCTGGCCGCACGCTCGATGGTCACCTTTCCGATGACGGTGGCGTTGGGGGCGATGAAAGCATCGGGGTGAACTACCGGCCTGATTGGCTCTTTCACATCCACGATCCAACCTCCAGCACGATAATAGATTGAGTCAGAAGGCCACCCCAGCCGTCAGATAAGCATCCCACTCATTTGATATACCGGAGGGCGCAGCGAGCTGGCGGGCGAGTCCAAGTCTGAAGCGGTAGACGAGCGCGTAGCCGATGCCGAGATCGATAGAGAACTCGGCGCCGGTGGAGGCGATCCCCCGCACATCGTCGCTATCTGTCCAGGCGGCGCCGCCATCGACGAAAAGCGTTCCCGAAAGCTTTTGGATGAGAAATGGCCAGAGCTTGTAGCCCCGACCCACGATGGCGAGGGGGAAACGGTACTCGAGATTGCCGGCGACGATGCGATCGCCCCGTTCCACTCCTTCGGTGAAGCCGCGAATCGGATAGTCTGCGCCGCCGCCGACCTCTACACCCGGGCCGAGGCTGACGGGCCGGCCGGGAATACCGCCCAGCGGGAAGGACTCGGGGTTACGGTCATGCCCGTCGCTCGCGGCGACAGCGAGCCGCCCGGCGAGTACATGGTTGGCGTAGCCGAAAAGGCTAAAGGAGTTGTATCCGGTGAGAGTGAGCTCTGCGCTGATACGCCAACGGTCGAGGTCGTCGGCGAGCCGCCGGTGAGTGAGCTCGAGGCGCGTGGCATACCCCTTCTCGAGGCTAACCGAGCGCGCGTAGGAGCGGGCGCGTGAGAAACCGAAGATCAGTCGCCCCTCCAAATCGGTGAAGCTCGGGTTGGTGAGAGATACACCGGCCTCTCGCGGCGAGCGGTGCACCCAGTCGACGCCGACGACCGGCGTGAGAAAGAAAGCGGTACGCCGCCGAGGCCAGAGCCAGGTGGCGGCCACGTCCAGCTGCCGCTCGCGCTGGTCAATTGTAAATGTGGCGGCCGAATCGGCGATGAGAAACGTCTCCCATTCCTGCGATGCCGTGACGCGCAGGCTGGGCTGGCCCCAACCCCGGTAGAAATACGCCAGAGCGCCCTCGAAGGCGCTGACACCGGTCCGCCAGCCCGCAACACCAGCGATGGTGTGGCGATTGATGTAGTCGGTTCCGGCAGAAGTGGCCCCGATGAACGTTCCCGAGCTTCCGCCCGTGATGATGAGCGGGAGCCACGAAGTTGGCCAGACGGAAGGAAACGGAGAGTAGGCGTGGGTCGGTGCTTCTTCCTCTGTGATCTCTCGCACCTGCCGGGCGCCGTAAGCATGGGGTCTGACGCGCCTGAGGCTGGCATCGGCGCGGTGCCAGGACGCCGGATCGTAGGGGATGATCTCCACACGATAACCGTCGGCGTGGTGGGCAACGTATGCCAGCCAGCGACCGTCCGGCGAGACATCGAGATCGAGGGCGCCGGTGACGGTATTGGTGACCTGGAAGACGGGGGGAAGCGCACCATCGGTCGCCTGGTCGGCGGAGAGGTCAGCAGCGTAGATATTATAAACGCCGTGACGATCGGATGACCATAGCAAGTAGCGCCCGTCGGGCGAGAAGACAGGCACCACATCGGCCGCGTCGTCCCGAGTGACCTGCCGCGCAACCCTACCGCGGGCGTCCAGAATCACGATATCGAGAATGCCCCCCTTCACCCAGCGCCCGGCGGCGATTCGACTGCCGTCGGGCGAGAAGCGGGGACGCTGCCAGTTGATCGAGTCAACGAACTGGGTGAGCGGCGTGGTCACGCCGGTCTCGAGATCATAGGTAACGAGGCGGTTCGTACCTTCGCCGACCTGGATGGCGATGAGCGTGTGGCCGTCGGGCCCCATGTCCGGCTGGCCGATGCGGGCGCCTTTAGTAATCCGCCGCTCCTTCCCCGACTGGACGTCGAGCCGGTAAAGGTCGGTGTAGAGGCGGTAGCGGCCTCTGAACTCCGGTGCCTGCAGATACACGAAGCGGCTGTCGAGCGACCATGCGTTGGTCCCGGAGCCGTTGCGTCGCCGGCGCTGCCGCACGGCGCCCGTCTCCACATCGACGACGACAGTCGCCGGGTCCTCGCGGGGATCGACCAGTGTGTAGACGAGCGATCGGCTATCGGGTGAGAACCGCGGGGCGGGGATCTGCCAGGCGGAACCGGAGAGCGGACGTCCCGATGTAATCCCCCGCGCAGCGATTGAATCGATCCGAGCGCGGACTCGCGCGGTGAAACCAGTTTCCCAATCGCTCCAGAGACCGGTGAGCTTGTCCCCGAAGGCGGGCCTGGCCGCCCACTCCACGGTATAGGGCAACCCCTTCCCGCCCTTGCGAGCGAGGAGTCCGATGGCAGAATCGCCGTACTGCTCGGCGAGGTCTTTGAAATAGAAGCTGCCATATGCGTAGGGCGGGCTGCCGGCGGGCCAATTCGGTGTGAGACCATTCGCCGCGTCCACGGCTCGGAGCCGATCCTCGTAGGCGGCGGTGGTCAACAACATGTCGAAGAAGCTTCCGTAAGCGCGGCCGGCGCCGGTGAGTCGCGATTCGTAGTAGGTAGCGAGCCCCTCTATGACCCATTGGGGCTGGTAGAAGGCAGGGAAAAAGAGTGGAACGCGTCCGAAGAGAGCCCGGGGGATATTCCAGAAAAAGCCCTCGGCATGATCGAGGTGAAAGATGTGTGTCAGCTCATGCGCGAGCGTGACATCCAGCCAGTCGGTGTAGTAGTTGAGTTGGCGAGTCCCGATGTCCGGGGTCGCGATCAGCGTCACGCGGTTGCGTGGTATCGGCGTCGCCGATGCGTTTGCCGCATCGGTGTGATCTGTGATCACCAGTCCGATCTTTCCCTGCGGCGGACTGAGGAAAGATTTGGAGAGGGCATCATACGCCCATTCAGCGCTAGCCGCGGCCTGACGCGCGAAGTTTTCGAGCCCGTCCGGGAAGACAACTCTAAAGTGCTCCGTCTCGAAGATCAGGTAATGATCGTCGGGAGGAATCTGGGCGCTGCTTGCGGAGCTCACCGTGTGCAGCAGGATGACCGCACATGTGATGGCCCGCGCAAAAAGCAACAACCTCATCGCGTCCTCCCCCTAAGAAAAGCTCGCAGCCCTTCGACCACACCTCGCGCGTACGCCTCCTGGAACTCCGGGCTGCGAAGTGCGGCCTCCTGCGCTGGAATCATCATGAACGCCCCTTCGGTCAGAACCGCTGGGATCCACACGGGTCGTGCGAGCGCCAGACTGGCCCTGGAGATGCCGAGATCGGCGAGCCCCATCGCGTCCAGCAATGCCGTTTGCACCGCCCGCGCCAGGTCGATCGTGTGGGCATGGAAATAGTAGACGCTCGTCCCGTTGTTCTCGAACGGGTTGACCCCATCTGGCAGCGCATTGTTGTGGATCGACAGCAGTAGCTCCGCCTTCATCAGCTCCGCGAGTCGGATCCGATCGTAAAGACGAACGGGGTCCTGATCGATTCGCGTCATGACAACCGTCGCTCCTTCACCCTCGAGTAACCGGCGCAATCGCGAAGCGATGGCCAGGTTCGCGTCGCCTTCGTACAATCGAGTCGGGCCGCGGGCACCGGCCGGCGGGTGACCCGGGTCTATCGCGATGATCCTGCCCACCAGCGGGCGCGCAGGATCGATTTGCGGCGGTCGTCGGATGTCCACCACCAAGCCCCCATCGACATAAGCCGCACGATACCCCCACGGTGGCTGGTCCAGGTCGAGATCGAGAGTGTAACGATCGGCCGTCGTCTGTTCCCAGGTCGCTCCGCGCAGGAACGGATCCGCCGGCCCATAAGCCAGGGTGCCGCTGCTGGCCGCCGCGTCATAGAGTATGAGCGTGACCCGCTGGTCATCGATCCGAATCGCAAAGGGCACAGGGCGATCGATGGGTACTCGCAGACGCAGCCAACCCCGCTCGCTTGTGATCCGAGGTGCACCGACCCTGGCCCGGGCAGCGGGAGCGGGAATGGCAAGCCAACGGAGGTCCCGCAGCGGGATCCATGCCTCGGCCGCCGTATCGAGGTCCAGTCGTACCGCATCGTTTCTCCGCCCGCTAACCCGGCCACGCATCCGATCCGGCCACAGCCAGGTAACAGTTCCTCCGGGGCTCGCGACTCCAGCCACGAGCCCATCGCTCCCAGCAGGAGAAGGTGCCTCGCGCGTCTCGACGTACGGGAACGGTTCCTCGAGTATCCAGAGATCGAGCGGCAGCGGAAAGCGAACGGTGTCTTCGTGGACGCGAACCTCAACCGCCTCGCCGGCCGGGTCGAACCCGGGAGGGAATACGGCGCCGTCCGTGCTCATCGTTTCCGCCCACTCGAAGGCGGAGGCCGGCAACGGCGCACACATTGCCGCCACCATCTGCGGGTCGGCGGGCACGGGCGGTGGCATGGCGGCGCGCCGGCCTCTCCCCAGAGGCGTGTGTACGTCGATGATCGCCTCGTAACGATGCCAATCGCCGGCCGAACCCGAGTCCGACACATCGCGCATCGACACGAGCTCGCCGTCGGGCAACAGTAGCCGCACGCGTGCACCAGGCACCGCCCTGGCGCTGACGGTGATCGCTTCTCCCTCGCGTACCCACCAGAGCCCTCGCGGAGCGAGGCTGGTCGAATCGATGAGAGCGGCGTCGTGCCCAAAGGGGAGCCCCGAGCGTATGACACGCACGCGGTGAACAGTCCTCTCCTTGCGGCCGGCGAGCGTGGCGAGGAGTTCATATTCCAGCAGCGTGTCGTCGGTCGCCTCGGGCAGCGGCAGAAAGGCGAGGAAGGCACCGTTGGGCTCGACGGGAACGGGCTCTCCATTGATCTTCAGCTTCGCGCGGCCGTCACCCACGGAGCCGAAGATGAAATTGGAATCGACGGAGGCGATGGAGCCGTTCTCCGGCGGGTAGACCACATCGATCTTCAGTTCACCGACTCGTTCGGGGATTGGAGGGAGTGGCGTAAGCGCAGGGCCACGAGAGGCACAGGCGCCAGCGGCGGCGCTGAGCGAGAAGAGGGAGAGCGTGTAGAGGTGAAGCTTCGAGCGGAGCATCAACGGTTCGCTATCAACGGGACATGAGGCGACGTCAGGCGCGAGGAAGGTACGACATCGTCGAGCAAGTCGTCAAAAGCACGAAGCCGGGGAAACTAGCCGGCGACGGTTCGCCGCGCGGCGAGCTCTCTTAGCGCCAACGCGGCGAAAGCGGCTATCACGAGCGCCACAGCTGCCTTCTCCCAGTAGGCAAGAACCAACCAGCCGACGGAGAACATCAGGGCGAACAACAAAACGATCCCGGTGATACTGGAAAGGATGTCGGCCCGGAGATCTTGGAGCGGCGGCAGCCCCGTAATCTGGCGTTGTCGCTCCCAGCCGGGTCCTCCAGGACGGGTGCGGCGATAGAAGGTTGCGAGTGTCTCCTCCGGCTCGGGCCTGGTGAGCAACATACACGGGACCCAGATCGCCGCAGCGCCGAAAGCGGTGACGGCGAGCCTGAGACCGAAATCGATCCCGGAGAAGACGGGTAGGTAGGAGAGGATAGCGATGAGCATGCCGGCAACCATAGCCGCAAGCTCGGCCCACGCGTTAACTCGCCACCAGAACCAGCGCAGGATGAGAACAGCGCCAGGACCAGTGCCGATGGCGATCATGAACCGGAAGACCGTACCGATGTCCTGGGCAAAGAACGCCGCGATCGCTGCGCACCCCACCAGGACGACCGAGGCGGCCCGGCCGATCCAAACCTTCTCCGAGTCGCTCGAATCGGGTCTGATCCAACGGGCATACAAGTCGTTGACGATATAGCTGGCGCCCCAATTGATCTGCGTAGACACGGTCGACATGAAAGCGGCGAGGAATGAGGCTGTGACGAGGCCGAGAAGACCGGCGGGCAAATAGTCGATCATCAACTGGATATAGCCGATCTCGGGATCCGCCAGGTTCGGATAGACAATCAGGGTGACGAGGGCGACGACAATCCAGGGCCAGGTGCGAACCACATAGTGGAGCAGGTTAAACAACCAGGCTGCCCGCGCAGCATCGTCTTCCGTCTTGGAAGCGATAAAGCGTTGGATAAATATCCCGCCGCCATCGCTATTCCTGAATGCCCACCACTGAATTCCGATGTAGGCCAGAAAGGTTGTCATCGAGAGGCCGGCGATTCGTGACCAGGGTAGGAAATCGAGCCGGTCCCCCAGACCGCGCTCGACGAGCGTCAGCTTGAGCCCGGCGATACCGCCGACGTCGGGCAGTGCGAAACCGACGACGATGAGAGCACCCAACAAGGCGAGTGCAAATTGGACGAAGTCGGTGGCGACGACGCCCCAAAGGCCGGCGAGTCCCGCATAGACCAGGACGAGAAGAGAGATACCCACGACTATCCAGAGTCGTGGTTCACCTGGAAGATCGAACTGGACCGCCTGCCACAGGCCTAGCGCCTCGATCACCTTGCGCATGGCCAACATCACGTAGCCCATCCCAATGCAGTTGATGGGAACGGCGAAGATGAACGCGCGTACACCACGGAGCAGGGCCGCCGGGCGCCCACTGTAGCGTATTTCCGTGAGTTCGATGTCGGTCACTATGTTCGCCCGTCGCCACAGGCGCGCGAACAGGTAGATCATGAACACATGGGAGATGGCGAACGCCCACCATTCCCAGTTTCCCGCGATCCCGCGACGCGCGACTACGCCGGTGACGTATAGCGGTGTGTCGACACTGAATGTGGTCGCCGCCATCGAAGTACCAGCCAACCACCAAGGCAACGACCGGCCGCCGACGAAGAAATCGATGACGCTCTTGGCGCTGCGGCGTGCAAAGAAAACACCCAGCGCCAGCGTGCCGGCGAGGTAGCCGCCGATGATGAGCCAATCGAGTGTGCTCAACGCACATCCCTGAGGCACGCCGCAGCCGCCGCTTGCATGATGGCGTCGCCACTGAAAGCGCAGAGCACCTGATTAGCACCCCCGATCTCCGCCGCTAGCCTGGGGTGAGCGAAGACGACGAGGGTAGCGGATGGCGATGCTGCCATGGCACTGGAAAGTGCTTTTCTGGTCACCTCGCCCAATCCCGAGCGCTGCTTCCACGCGCGTACATCACAGAAGACGGCGATGATGTCGAGACCCTGGTCAGAGTCGGTTGGGCGGACGTCGAACCCGGCGGCCCGAAGCTCCCGGGCCAAAACATCTCTGCGGTCCGCTGTCGATTCCGGCGCGTCGATGGCATCATCATCTATGATGCGGAGGCTGATGCATCTTTCCGTCGAAAGTTGCGCCACGGATCCTCCCGTCACGCGAACTGCTCGTGTGGCCAGGGCGAGTGCATTGCTGGAGTTCTGGCGAAGCTGCTTTCCGGTGAGAGCTTCATCCGAGCCATGGAACGCCTGTGTCGCCTGTTCGATTCGTTCGATCGCGTTCGCGAGTCTCGCTTCATCGAGCGCACCGTTCGTGAGCGCCTCGCCTAGTGCGACGTGAGTTTCGGCCGCAGAGCGAGGGTAGAGAAGAACGTCACAGCCTGCGTTGATCGCCTCCACGGCTGCCAGGCTCCCCGGATGCCCAGCATCGGCCAGGGCGTCCATGATCATGGCGTCTGTGACCACCAACCCATCAAACGCCAACTCGTTTCGAAGGTAGCTGATGATCGCCGGGGAGAGGCTGGCCGGACGCCCGCTGGGATCGAGGGCCGGATAGCTCGCGTGCGCCAGCATGATGCTCCAAACTCCAGCTTCGATCGCCGCGCGAAAGGGTCGTAGATCTTCCTCGAGAACCCCTCGCGGCACATCGACCACCGGGAGTCGAGCATGGGAATCGACGGTCGTTCGACCGTGACCTGGAAAATGTTTCGCGCAGCAATGGACGCCCGTTTCTTGCGCAGATTCTACCCAGCTCCACACCAGTTCTGCGACGCGCGCCGGATCGGAGCCGAAGCTGCGAGTGCCGATGATCGGGTTTTCCGCTTCGACGTCGAGATCGGCGACTGGAGCGAATACCCAGCCGATGCCCGCGGCGGCTGCCTCGACGGTGGTAATGCGAGCAGCTTCGGCGACCGCTTCGCGTCCCAAGGCAGCCAGAGCAGCGGGTGGAGGGAGGGCAGTCGCTCCAGCGAACTGCTGACCCGCGCCGCGCTCCAGATCGGAAGCGAAGAGCAGGCGGCGTCCGGCGTGCTCGTTCGCGCGCCGGACGAGCTCGCCCACCTCGCCCCAAGCGCCCCCGAAGACGATGAAACCGCCCACGCCGAGTTCGATCGAGTCTCGGATCTCGGGCCACACGTTCTCCGGGTGAGTCCCCTCCAGACGTATGGCCGGAAAAATGACACGCCCCAGGTTCATGCGGGTGTGAGCTTTCCGAGGATGCGGGGACCGCTGGCCCCAGTGACCGACGGCAGGTTACCCGGTTTCCCGCAGATGAAGAGATGGGCGAGGACCGCGAAGGCGACGGCCTCTTTCGCATCCGGGTCCCAGCCGAGCGCCGACAGGCTCAATACCGGGACCGGGGCGAGTTTCTCGGCGAGCATCGCCATCAACGTCTTGTTGCGAGCTCCGCCGCCGGAAACGAAACATTCCTGGGGCTTGAGTCCGGGCGGACTGTGACGTCTGTAGGCGTCGGCGATCGACGCGGCGGTCAGTTCGGTTGCTGTGGCGATGAGAACATCATCGTTCTCGATGCCTAGTTGACGTCCCGATTCGACGAGGGCGCGGGCATAGCTCGAACCAAAGCGCTCCCGTCCGGTGGACTTTGGCGGTGAAGCCTCGAAATAAGGATCTTCCAGCAAGCGCCGAAGCAGTATACCGTCGGCGCGCGCTGCCGCCGCACGCGCTCCATCTTCATCCATGGACTCAGCTCCACCGCTGACCAGCTCGATCACAGCATCGATGACCGCCACGCCCGGACCCGTATCGAAAGCAACGACCGGTGTCGCTTTTTCGACGTTCTCCGCCGCAGGCAGGAACGTCACGTTGGCAATCCCGCCGATGTTTTGTAACGCGCGGTCTCGCTTTGTATGAGAGAAGAGCAAGCGATCGACCAAAGGGACGAGCGGCGCCCCCTGTCCTCCCGCCGCCACGTCACGCGCCCTGAAATCGGAGATCACCTGAACGCCTACAGTCTCGGCGATCACCGCCGGCTCACCCATTTGTAGAGTCGCGCCGGCGACGCCGGCCGCCGGCGGCTCGTGCCATATGGTCTGGCCGTGTGATCCTATGGCCTTCAGCGAGCCACCGCCCATGCCAGCAGCGTCGAGGGCGGACCGGGCGGCAGCGGCGAACCAGGCGCCGAGCTGGTAATTGAGACGAGTGAGTTGCTGAGGCGTGGCAGCGGGTTCGAGCGCGGAGGCGATCGCGCTTCGCTGTTCCTCAGAGTACGGTACGGTCAAGAACGACACGAGGGTTGCATCGAAGCCCGTATCGCATTCGTCGATGTTAACCAGGGCTGCGTCAATCCCGTCGAGCGAAGTTCCCGACATCAAACCCAGATAGAGAAGCGACACTAGGCGTTCAGCAGCCGGCGGACAGCCCGCAGGTGGTGGTCATCATGCCATGCCAGTTGCTTGAGCAGCTGATAGACCGAGATCGCGCCATACAGTTCGTGGCGACCGGTGCGTGTAAAGTCTTTGTAATCGGTCGCCTCGAGTCTGGCAATCAATTTTGCCCGGCCATCTGTAAAGCGCATGAGGAGGAATTCAGTACGAGAGTTGTCTGCACTGCTTTGCGTGATTGTTTGGTTTTCGACTTCCTCATCCCAGTTAGGAAACGAAGCGTCCGGCTGCGAGAAGATGGCGCGAAGTCTTTGATCTACAAGCTGGTCGAAAGCGATGAGGTGCTCGATATTCTGCTTGACGCTCCACTTCTCCGGAGCAGGACGCGCTTCGAGCCGTTCGTCAGTGGCGCCCTTGACCAACTCAGACAGCGCCTTGGGCAGAGCGCGAAGCGCGGCGAGGGTGAGCCGCAGAGCATCATCGCTGGGTGGCTCGAGCGGATGGGGCGCCAGCAGGCTTCGCTTTTCCTCGTACGCCTCGCTCACCGCTTGCGCACGCTCGAGCGCTTTTCTGACGCTGCCCGAGGAATCGGCCAGGTAGAGCTCAGCCAGCACTGCACCTATGCCACTACTTTGCACGACGATCGCCGTCTTCACCGAACCGTCGGAAGCGGCGATGACCGCGCTCGCTTCTTCCCGTGTCGCTCCCGTGACCGCCATCACTATGCGCTCGCCACGGTCCACCAACTTATCGCTCACCGCCTGCAAATCTACCATCAGGTTTTTGTAGACCTTGCCCAGCAGAATCATGGCCCCGGTACTGATCGTGTTCAACACGAGCTTGGTCGCGGTGGCCGCTTTCATACGGGTTGAGCCGGCGATCACCTCGGGGCCGACCAAGGGCACGATGGCGACATCGACCAGCTCCCGCAGCTCGGGCCCCGGCTCGGTGCAGCAGAGGATTCCAGTGCGCGCTCCCAAGCTAGTCGCCCGGTCAAGCGCACCGTGTACGAACGGAGTCGTGCTCGACGCCGCTATCCCCAGAACGAAATCGTTCTGGTCTGTACCCACCTCGTCCAAGGCGGCGGCCCCGCTCTCGGCGCTGTCTTCGGCTCCCTCCTGGCTACGCACGAGCGCCATATATCCGCCGGCGATGATGCCCTGTACCATGTCGGGGTCGACGCCGAAGGTGGGAGGGCACTCGGTGGCATCGAGCATGCCCAATCTGCCGCTGGTGCCGGCGCCCACGTAGATCAGGCGGCCACCAGCACGAAAGGCTTCGACGGCCAGCTCCATGGCCGCGGCGACGCTCTGGCGCTGGCTATGAACGGCGGCGGGCACCCTGGAGTCCTCGGCGTTGATGAGATCGACGATCTCGGCAGCCCCGGCCGCGTCGATATTGACGGTATCGGGATTGTGCTGCTCGGTGAGCCGCCGGTCGAAGAGATCCACAGTGGTTACCGGATCATAAGAGGTGAGTGATTAGCGTCGGCCATCGCTCCGCATCGAAGTTGTTGTGACTTAAGCAGTTATCTCGATATTCGCCATTCTGCGGCCGTTATTCTACATTCTTTAGTTACAACGATACGCCACAATCATCAATCATCGGCCGGATATGCTATGACCTTAATGTCGAGGGCCCTCGAACTCGCTCCGCAGATCACCGAGATCAGGCGGGACCTGCACGCGCATCCCGAGCTCTCCTTCCAAGAGACCCGAACCGCGGGCGTGGTGGCAGAGCGCTTGCGTGAGTTCGGTTATCAGGTGAAGACCGAGGTAGGAGTGACGGGCTGCGTAGGGGAGCTGGCAAACGGCGGCGAAAAGACCATCGCTCTGCGCGCTGATATGGACGCCCTACCTATCCAGGAGGCAAACGACGTCAGTTATCGTTCTAAGAACGATGGCGTGATGCACGCTTGCGGCCACGACGCCCACGTCGCCTGTCTGTTGGGCGCAGCTCAGCTCATCGCCGAGAGCAAAAAAGCCGGCACGCTGCCCCCGGGCAAAGTGCGCCTTCTTTTCCAGCCTTCCGAGGAAAGCACGGACGAGGAGAACATCGGCGGTGCCCAGCGCATGATAGCGGATCGCGCGATGGAGGGTGTGGCGGGAGTGATCGGTCTTCACGTCGACTCCACGTCGGCGGTGAATCAGGTTCTGTTCCGCGAAGGTGCGCTGATGGCAGGAAACGAAACACTTCGCGGTGTGATCCGCGGAGTGACGTCCCACGCCGCCATACCACATGAAGGTCTGGATGCTGTGGTGCTAGCGGCGCAAGTCATAGCCGCAGTCCAACAAATCGTTTCACGCCGCGTCGATCCGCTGGAGCCAGCGGTGATCACGTTCGGGAAGATCGCGGGTGGCAGCAAAGAGAACATATTGTGCGGTGAAGTGCGGCTAGAGGGAACCTTGCGCTATTTCAGCATCGAGGTTCGCGATATCCTGCGCGAGGAACTGCAACGGGCATTCTCCGTTGCCGACGCACTGGGCGGCGAAGGGCGAATCGAAATTCGGCCGGGGAATCCACCGGTAGTCAACGACGCCGGACTCACGGATCTTGTGCGAGCTGCCGCCCAAACGACGGTCGAACCGGGCACAGTTGGCCGCGCCACTCAAATCATGGGCGCTGAGGACTTTGCCTATCTAGCGCAGGAATCGCCGGGGTGTTTCTTTTGGCTCGGCGCACGTATCGAAAAGGATCCACGCTTTCATCACCACCCTCGTTTCGACATCGATGAGCGTTGTCTTCCCACCGGAGCCGCCGTGTTAGCCGCCGCTGCGCAGAAAGCTCTTCAGGAGTGGTAGCGACGAAAGCCAGGCCAAAATCGCTACCCCGACGTGTCCGCGCGCTCAATCGGCGACTCGAGGCGGAATACGGTAGGCCGCGAAAGCAGCAGCTCGATCCACTGGACGAACTGATGCTGACCATCCTCAGCCAGAGCACTTCCGATACGAATCGAGATCGAGCGTACGCGGCATTGCGTGGTCGTTATCCGAATTGGGAGAGTGTTCGAGCGGCGCCACGAGACGATCTGGAGGAAACCATTCGGCCAGCAGGACTTTTCAAGCAGAAAGCGCGTGTGCTTCAGGAAACGCTGGATACGATCGTCGAGCGCGAAGGCGCGCTCGACTTGGCGCGCCTGAGGAACAAGTCGGATGCGGAAGTGATCGACTATCTCACCAGCATTCGTGGTGTTGGCGTCAAGACGGCTGCCTGTGTGCTGTGCTTTTCACTGAGGCGTCCTTACCTGCCGGTGGACACGCATGTTCACCGGCTGGCGAAACGACTGGGTTTGATCGCACCAACAACCACGGCCGATCAAGCTCACCAGATATTGAACCGAGAGGGAGCCGTGCCAAGTGAGGTACGCTTCGACTTTCACATTCAACTCATCCGGCATGGTCGCACGGTATGTCGGGCGAGCCGGCCCGACTGTAGTTTGTGCGTTCTCGAAGAACTCTGCCCGAGAGAGGGAGTCCACGCCGGTTCAGACCGCTAGAGAGAGGGTGGGTCGATGCCGTTTTCAATGAGAAAGCTTTTCATCGCAATACTTATAGTCGCCGCTTGTGCGCCGACGACTTCGGAGAGCCCGGCGGGTGGTGGCACCGCCACCTCTGTCCCTATCCCCTTCGATTGGCCGTTCCGTGGCCGTGATCCGATTGGGAGCGGACGCGGGGGCGTCGTGGTCAGCGTGGACAGCCGCGCGACGCGTATCGGCCTCGACGTGCTCGAGGATGGCGGCAACGCCGTCGACGCAGCGGTAGCGGTAGGCTTCGCCCTCGCAGTTGTTTATCCGATGGCGGGCAACATCGGCGGCGGCGGCTTCATGGTCATTCGCAAGGCCGACGGCGAAGTCGCGACTCTGGATTTTCGTGAAGTCGCTCCACTCGCCGCCACTCCAGACCGCTTTCTGGACATGAACGGAGAGCCGACGCAGGACTCGCGCGTCGGCCGTCTTTCAGCGGCGGTACCGGGCACCGTGGCAGGACTGTTCGAGGCCCACAGCGTTTACGGATCGAAAGCATGGGAGGAGCTAGTGGAGCCGGCTGTCGACCTGGCGGAGAACGGGTTCACCGTCTCGGAGGTCCTTCACAAAGCGCTGGCGGAAAAGGCGTTAACGCTGAACCGGTTCGAGGCGACGGCACGAACGTTCTATCGTGGCGGCAGGCCGCCGCGCATCGGCTCCAACTTCGAGCAGCCGATTCTGGCGCAGACTCTGAGGATGATCGCAGAGGACGGTAGGAACGCCTTCTATCGGGGGCGCATAGCCGATAACATCGTGCGGGAGATGCACCGTGGTAACGGACTGATGACCTATGAGGATCTGAGTCGATATACGACGGTCTGGCGCGACCCTATCATTTTCGAGTACCGGGGCCGGACGATCATCTCGATGGGCCCACCGTCTTCAGGCGGGATTACGATCGCGGAGATCCTCAACACTCTCGAAGGATTCAACATGCGGAGGCTAGGCTACCTCACGCCGGAGTCGATCCACCTATTCGTCGAAGCAGCGCGACGTGCTTTCGCTGACCGCAACTACTACCTCGGCGACCCCGACTTCGTGGACATGCCCATCGAGCGGCTGACCAGCGACACGCATGCAGCCGACCTGCGTCAGAGCATCTCGCGAAGCCGGGCCTCCTCTTCAGAGCTTTTCAATCGGGTCACTGTGATCACCGAAGGCAGCAACACGACCCACGTCTCGGTCGTCGACTCAGAGGGTACCGCCGTAGCCCTATCCTACACCATCAATTCGAGCTTCGGTTCGGGCGTGGTCGTGGACGGCGGGGGCTTCTTTTTGAACAATGAGATGGATGATTTTACCGTGCTGGCCGGGTACGCCAACCAGTTCGGATTGGTGCAAAGCGAAAACAACCTGGTGGGTCCGGGCCGGCGCCCGTTGTCATCGATGAGCCCAACGATCGTCGTCGATTCCGCGGGCCAGCTGCTCGCCGTGCTGGGCTCACCGGGCGGCCCTAAGATCATCACCGCGGTCGCCCAAGTGATCATGAACGTGATCGATTACGGGATGGACGCGCGGATTGCAACGGATGCCCCGCGAGTTCACCATCAATTATTGCCCGACAAGATCCAATTCGAAACGAAGGGGATCGACGGCCGCACCGTAGGCGACTTGGCTCGGATGGGCCATGAGATCGATCCTAACGCGGGCTACTTCGGCAACATCCAGCTAATTCTCCGCGGGCCCGATGGGATGTACTACGGGGCAGCCGATCCGCGACGCGAGGGAGGCAGGGCGCTGGGATATTGAAGTGCTGAAACAACTCAAACCTTTACTTCCCTACGCCCGTCGTTATCGACGAAAGATCGTCATCGGGCTGTCGCTGGTGACGTTCGCCAACATCTTCGGTCTGGCCTGGCCCTACTTACTCAAGCTGGCGATCGATGCACTCGAGACCGGCATCGGCGCTCCGGGCCTCGCCGGGTTCGCCGCGGCAATCGTCGTGCTGGCGCTGATCGGCGGATCGGCACGCTTCGGCATGCGCATGTATCTCAACAGCGTCAGCCGTCACATCGAGGCCGACCTGCGAGACGACTTCTTCGCTCATCTGCTGAGGCTTGCACCCGATTTCTACGGACGGGTCCCCACCGGCGAGATCATGAGCCGCGCAACCAACGACATCCTGGCCGTGCGGATGGTGGCGGGTCCTGCGGTGATGTATCTGCTGAATACGATTATCACGGCGATCGTCGCGCTGTCGATGATGAGCTGGATCGATTTGCAGCTGACGTTCTGGGCGATGATCCCCATGCTGATCGTGCCACCAACGGTTCTATACTTCGGCCGTGAAATCCATAGACGCTTCGAGGCCATCCAGGCCCAGTTCGGGCGCATGTCGACGATGGCGCAAGAGAATCTCGCGGGCGCGCGCATCGTGCGTGCTTACGTGAGAGAGGATACGCAGTCCGCGGAATTCGCCGAGTTGAATGCCGAGTATCTCAACCGCAACATGTACCTGGTGAGATTGTGGGGGCTGTTCCACCCGGCGCTGATGTTCCTGACGGGAATGGCGGCGGTCATCGTACTGGGAGTGGGAGGCCGAGCTGTGATCATGGACCGCATCAGCATAGGCGATTTCGTCGCCTTCAGTTTCTACTTGCTGCTGCTCATCTGGCCAATGATCGCCCTGGGCTGGGTTGTAAACCTGTTTGAGCGTGGCGCCGCATCGATGGGCAGAATCTCAGAGATCATGTTAGAGGAACCGACGATTCGTGATGTGGAGAATCCCGCAATCCTGGCCGATCCCAAGGGGGCGATCGAGTTCGACGGCGTTAGCTTCCGCTATCCCGGAACGGAGCGTTGGGTGCTCCACAACGTCTCTTTCCGCATCGAGCCGGGCCAGACCGTCGCTATCGTGGGCCCCACGGGCTCGGGTAAGAGTTCGATCGTGCGGCTGATCCCACGTCTCTTCGATCCCGAGAAGGGAGAGGTACGCCTGGACGGGATATCAGTAAGAGAGCTGAAGCTCGAGCAGCTTCGGGCTTCAATCGCGGTAGTGCCCCAGGACCCCTTCCTCTTTTCGGAGAAGTTGGGTGAGAACATCGCCTTCGGGTTAGGGAAGAACGGCGTGAACGGTTACGATGAGGCGAAGGTGAAACGGGCCGCGACGGTCGCTCAGTTGGCAGGGACTATCCGTGACTTCCCGGATGGTTACGACACCCAGTTGGGCGAGCGCGGTATCAATCTGTCGGGTGGTCAGAAACAACGCGCGACCCTGGCGCGGGCGCTGACCCTGGAGCCCGCCGTCCTCATTCTGGACGACGCGCTCTCGGCCGTTGACACGCACACCGAAGCGGCGATTCTGGCGGGTCTGCGCGAGGTATTCAAAGGGCGGACGAGCATCATCGTCTCGCATCGTGTGACCGCGGTCAAGGATGCCGACTTCATACTCGTCATAGAGGACGGCGCGATTGTGGAGCGCGGACGGCACACGGAGCTAATCGAATTGGGTGGCACATACTCGCGGCTGCTACGCCGGCAGTTGTTAGAGGAGAGCCTGGAAGGGAGCGAAGGGTTCGCGACGTACTGATGACGAGCTAGATGCGTTCGACCAAGAAATCCGGCGTGAACTGGACCAGCCAGCCGGCCAGCAGTGTGAACTTGCCGGTCACCAGCAGCAGTCCCACCAAGATCAGCAGAATACCCGCCACCCATTCCACGTAGCGGAGGTACTTCCTGAACTTCTGGAACCAGCCCAAGAAAGCGGTCATAGCGAGGGCGCTGACGATGAATGGGACGGCGAGTCCTGCCGAGTAGACTCCGAGGAGCCCGACACCCTCGGCCAGATTGGCCCGCGTAGCAGCGAGCGTGAGGATCGCTCCCAGGATGGGCCCGATACAGGGGACCCATCCGGCACCGAAAGCGACACCCACCGCCATCGTGCCGACGTATCCCACCGGTTTCTTTTGAAACTGCATTCGCTTCTCTCGGCTCATCGCGGCGATCGGGATGATGCCAAGCAAGTAGACGCCGAAGAAGATGATGATGAAGCCACCGATCCGTGCGATAAGATCTTGATAGGAGCGCAGTAGCTGTCCTATGAACGTGGCGGACGCGCCCATCAGCATGAAGATCATCGAGAAGCCAGCCACGAAGAGAAGAGAGTGGATCAGCGTTATGCGCCTGACATCCTCACCGCCTGATTCCAGCTCTTCGAGGCCAAGCCCGGTGACGAAGGAGATATAAGAAGGTATGAGTGGCAAAACGCACGGACTGAGGAACGAGAGCAGCCCGGCGGCGAACGCCACGAGTATCCCGATTGAAGCTCCGTCTTCCATCTATTCTAATCAGCCGATCTCGAGTAACTAGTCATCTAGCGCACCGGCACCCGCCTGCCAGTACCCCACCATCTTGTACACTAGTTTCGCCACAAGAAAATCAGGCGCCACCAGGCCGGGGATAGGAGCCAATTCGACGACGTCCGCGGCCACGACGTTCCGCTCGGCGAAGACACGTCGCAACAATGCCATCGCTTGCCGCCAGGTTCCACCGCCCGGCTCTGGAGTTCCGGTCGAGGGAACGAAGGCCGGATCGAAGAAATCGACGTCAAAACTGATGTAGACATTGTCCCCCAGCGCGCCCAGAGCCCGCTCGACCCAGTCTTGGGACCCGAGCTCCTCTCCATAGACGACAGTGAGGTCGTAGTCTTCGATGATGCGGCGTTCTTCGACGTCGATGGCCCGTATTCCGACCGCGACAGGTCGAACGCGATCTACGACCCTACGCATAACGCAGGCATGGCTCCATCGGGTTCCATGGAAGGAGTCGCGCAGATCGGTGTGGGCATCGAACTGCAGCACGGAGAGTTCATCCTGAAAGCGATCGGCCCAGTAGAGAACGGGCACCTGAGTGATGGAATGCTCGCCGCCCAGGAGGATCACGAAGTGATCGAGGTCACACACTTCCTCGTAGGCATCGCGGAGCTCTGCGAGTGCCGCTTCGGGTCCGCCGGCGTTCAGCTCGAGAGCCGGGTACGTATGGATGCCCACGCGATACGGCTCGGAAGCGAGTTCGTGGTCGTAGAGCTCCACGTGGAGGGAAGCCTCGAGGATGGCCCCAGGCCCATGACGGGTCCCGCCCAAGTAACTGGTTGTGGCTTCGTAAGGGACGGGGAGTATGGAAACACGAGCCCTATCGGGCGCGCTCCACTCCTCCTCGAGACCGAGGAAGGTGGCTGGTGTCTGCCAGGGAAGCCTTTTCATACTTGCCTCAAACGAACTCCCTATTCCAGCCTCTAGGGTAGGAGAACCGCCGCTGCAAGCACCGTCACCCAGCTTCCGTCTTCCGGCGCCTCGGCGGCTTCGGTGATGTTGAGCGTCTTGACGATCTGACCGGAGAGGTTCCATTCCTCGCGCCGCTCGTTCCACGCCTTCTCGGGATCGAAGGGGAGCTCCAGAATAGTCGCCAGCATACTCGCGGCGAGATCCTCCGAATAGTCTCCAGCGACCGTGGCGTTTTGGCCGTAGGCATGATGCTCTGAGAGATATCCGAACTTGTCAGGATCCGTAGGGATAGCGACACCGATGCTCGCCGCCACCAGTCGACTCGGTTCGTTCGTGTCCTGTCGCGCTATCACTGCGAAGGCCACCTGCCCCGGCATCAGCACTGCCACGCCCTCATCACGATCGATAAGCTCGCAGCGCGGCGGGAAAATAGAGGAAACGTTGACGAGATTGTACCGCGCGATGCGGGCATTGCGTAGCGCCATCTCGAACGATGTCAGCCGTTCCCTGTGGATTCCCACCCCGTTGGTGAGAAAGATCCTGGACGGAAGGAAAGGGTTTGCCTCGGACATCGCCTAGATCTCTAGATCTCCTGGCAACTGGGGATGGTCAGCACGACCCGGATTGGGCCGATGGAACATCGAACGCAAGCGAAGAGAGGCGCGCCCGGGTCAGGTGGTGAAGTCTAGTCGCGGCAGGCAGCGCAGTATCCGAGGAGTTCTAAGCGATAACCCATCACCCTGAAGCCGTCCTGGCTTCCATAGTCGCCTCTGAGCCGCACGTCCTGATCGTCGTGCACATCCTCGACCGCCCCGCATCTCAGACAGCGCATGTGGTGATGATCCTCGGTCCGACCATCGTAGCGAGCCGGCCCGCTGCCGAACTCCAGTTTCCGAGCCGCTCCAGCTGAGACAAACGCCTCGAGGGACTTGTAGACGGTCGCCAGACTGATGTCCGAAATATCCTGCCGGACATACGTGAATATCTCATCGGCCGTGGGATGGGTCGTGGTACTGCAAAGGTAGGCATATACTGCGGCCCGCTGCGCCGTGAAGCGCTGCCCGCTCGCCTCGAGGGTCGTTCTCAACTCGTCAACTAATGGAGTCTTCGGTGCCAATTCCATCCCTGCTATCCTGCCCGGTCGACTGACCGATCGTGATTGTCGTCTAAAGAAAGAGGCTAAACCTACTCAGGGGATCGGTCGGGTGTCAACGTGATTCGCGTTCTTACCGTTGCTCACGGCTCCGCTGCCGCCGCCAAAACTTGCGGCTCCGCTGCCGTTGCCGTTCCCCGCTTCGACCTTTCCTCCAAACCGGCTCACGACAGCTTCCCAGGCCTCCAGCTTGCCGCCGATCTCAACGACCTCCGGCACCCCGGCCTCGGCCAGGCGACCTAGCAAACTATCCGCTAAGCTCTGTAGCCATTCACAAGGCACCGGGCCCACCTCTTCGATCCGCTGTACCCAGCACAACTCCGTACCCTCTTCGTCCACGAACTCCGCCTCCACATGAGCCGTGATCACGTGGCGATGGCCAGCACTCCCGGCCTCGAAGCCAGTCACCAGTATGAACTCGCTGGCGGTCTCCCGGTTGGGCAGCGGCGGAAAGACCCACAGCTCATCGATGTTGGAAGGGTGGACCCGTTCCGCGAGAGCCTCGAGGCGCGCCTGGAGTGAAAGATCCTGCTCGGGAGCGCGGCGTGCGTCCACTCCCTGGAGGAGCCGGCGTCGATTGTTAGCGTTCAGACGTTGGGCACTTCTTTGTGGTTTCACTTACGTTACCTCCCTCACCCTGCACCACCCATGAATCGGCACTGTATACAATCTAGATTTCAGAGGCCTCAGGCTCAAGTCGGGCGGCGGACCACTGCCTCGCGGCACGCCTCGATGATCCGGCGGGTGACCGCTTCAAGGGGGCCATCCACATTCGCGCCGGCGGCTTTCTTGTGACCGCCGCCGCCGAACTTCTGAGCGATGGCGGCGACGTCGGTGGGCCCGTTGGAACGGAAAGAGACCTTCACGGAGCCGTCTGGGAGCTCGCGCAGGAGAACGACGACTTCGGTACCCCGGAGGTTTCGGAGCTGGTCGATGACGAGTTCGTACTCATCGAGTGGCTCGAGCTGGGACCCGAGCGCGCTCCAGGCGAGGCCGATGTCGTGATCGAACTGTAGTCCGGCGAGGGCGGCCTCAACGGCGGCGAGCTCGCGTGAATTGACGTTACCGAAGAGGGGCCGGTAAAGAGCTTCCGGATCGACGCCGCGTTCAATCAGGTCGGCAGCGAGCCGGTGAACGCGGGGACTGGAATTGGAGTAGCGAAACGATCCGGTATCGGTGACGATTCCAACATAGATCGCCGTGGCGGCCTCGGAGCCGATGTCACGGCCCGTCTGTGAGAGGACGTCATAGACGAGCTCGGCGGCGGCAGCGGCGGCGGGGTCAATGAACAGGAGGGCTGCCTCGATCTTATTCGGAGCAACGGCATGGTGATCAATGATCACGGTGCGGTCGAGATCGAGATAATCGGCGAAAGCGCCGAGGCGTGACGGTTCCGATGCATCGACGACGACCTGAGCGTCGGCGGCGCGAAGCACCTCGAAGCCTCGTGGCCCGGGCTCGAGGATTTCGAGGTGTTGCGGCAATACAAAACGAAGGCGATCGGGATATGGCGTAGCGGCCAAGAGATGGACGTCAACGCCGGGCCGTGCGAAGTGATAGGCGAGGGCGCAAGCGGAGCCCCACCCATCGCCGTCGCCGTTCACATGCGTCATGATGGCGATCGAACCTGCTCTCTGGAGCGACTCGGCGATGGCTCGGGCCATCTCGCGTCGTTCTGGGGGCGCCTCGATCAATGGCCGCCGGCCCGCCCTCCCGCCGCATCGCTGTCTCCACCCCCAAAGTCTCCATCGGAGGTCAGAATGCGGAAGAAGCACCAGATCACCAATACGGTGACCGAAATCATGCTGGTGAGCATGAAGATCCAAGCGAAAGGCGTCAAACCGTTACCCGACATCGGTACTTGCTCCCTTCACTCCAAAGGCGGCGCGTCGCTGCCAAGCTTTCCTGATCAGCAGTAAGCCCACAGCCAGCATGAAGATGATCATGAGGCGAGCGCCCCAACGCCACGATATCTGGGCGGGGTCCGAGACATCCTGCATCAGCACTTTGGGTACAGCTTCGGTGATCGTCCACCAGCCAAGCAAGATTGCTAGGAAGGCCGGCGTGATCCACTTGATGACGAAACGATAGATCGTTGGAATCCGGATGTCGGCGCCGTTGTGGAGCTCCTTCCAGCCACGATCGACGCCGAAGATGAAGGAGAAGATGACGATCTCGATTGCGGCGAAGACCACGAGGCCGAAGGTCCCGGCCCAGTAATCCCATTCGTCGTACCAGCCCTTCGTATACCAGACAACGATCATCAGCCCGATGACGACGGCGATCAGACCCACGACCAGCGCGGCGCTACGCCTCTTGAAGCCAAACTCCTCTTGCATAAAGGCCATCGCGGGCGAAGCGAGAGCAACGGAACTTGTGATGCCCGCGATGAAGAGGAGGACGAACCAGAAGAACCCGATCAGCTGACCCCAGAGCTCGGGTCCCGGAAGCTTCTGGAATACCACCGCCATGGCGACGATTCCCAAGTCGAAGGCGCCGCCCTGAGCGATAGCGGTGGTTCCCGAGACGCCAAAGAAGACGACAGCGGCGGGTATGGCGACGGTGCCGCCGAGAACGATCTCGGCGAACTCGTTGGTGGCGCCGGTGGCGAGCCCTGTGAGGGCGATGTCGTCCTTCTCGCTGAGGTAGGAGGCGTAGCAGTGAATGGTCCCCATCCCCAGGGAGAGAGTGAAGAACATCTGCCCGGCGGCGGCCAACCAAACTTTGGCATCCAACACCTTACCCCACTGCGGATTCCAGATGAAGTTGAGCCCCTCGGAGACGGAGCCCAGGGGGGTGGGGGGAAGTGTGAGGACACGGATCATCAGTATGAAAGCGAACACGAACAGAACCGGCAGACCAAAAAGCGCCAACTTCTCGATTCCGCCCGACAGGCCTCGCGAAAGGATCCAGACGACGAACGCTAGAGTGCCGAAGAAGAAGAGCAGCGTAACGGTACCGGAATGGATGCTCGCATCGAAGATGTTTTGATAGTTGACCAAATACCCACGCATCTGATCGACGGTGGTTTGACCCCAGTAGTCGCCAATAATGCTGAAGAAGGAGAAGCCAACCATCCACGACACGGCGTACGTGTAATAGATGAACACGACCAGAGGCATGACGATGCCGAGCACGCCGAGGTACTTCGCCATCTTGTTCTTCCACATGGAGTCCCACATGCCCGGGACGGTGCCATATCCGTGGCGACCGCCGTAGCGACCGATTCCCCACTCCACCCACATCAGCGGGATCCCCAGCAGAAGGAAGCTGATGAAGTAAGGGATCATGAAGGTGCCGCCACCGTTCTGTGCGGCCTGCACCGGGAAGCGGAGGAAGTTACCGAGGCCGACGGCGTTCCCGGCCATCGCCAGGATCAGGCCGATGCGCGTACCCCAGCGTTCCCCCGAATGAGCTCCGGTCGTCAAAGCATCCTCCTCCGTGTTGCAATTCGGTAATGGCTGTCGCACGCGTTCAGAGGCAGAATCGCGATATCCTAGACACGCGTTGAGGAGGTGTCAAGCAGCGCTGCCTGACTGCCCGACGGCAAGCCGGGTGAGTACGAGTCCAACTACGAGGACGAGGAAAGCAGTTTTTGTGGGGCAATCTTGGCCCAGGTGGAGGCCAGGTGGACGAAGCGGCTGGAGGTACTCCCCGCGATCTTTCCGGCTCGCAGCGCCGCGAGGAAGCTGGTGTTGTCGGTGAAAGCGGGGACTTCGATGACGCCGCGGCCGATCTCGCGCAGGGTATGGGCATCGGAGCCGGCGCCGCCGGGAAAGCCACGTTCCTCCGCCCAGCGGCGGGCTTTCTCGTTGAGCTCGGGCTCGTGAATGCGGGCGTTGAAGATCTCGACGACATCGACCCAGGCCTCGATGACGGGGAGAATCCTGCCGCCGCCCCCTTTCCCGCGAGCGAACGGATGAGGAACGTACACAAGGCCGCCCTGTTCACGGATGGCCTGGACGGTCTCGACCGCCGGAGTGTGCTGGGGGATCCTCTCGCTGAGGAAGAGTCCGCTGACGTCGACTCCTTCCGCCGTCTTCACCTCTTCACCGACGATCACGAGGTCGGGAGCCAGGTCGCGGGTGCGGAAGGCGCCTTCGATTTCGTTGTGATCGGTGATGGCGATACGATCGAGCCCGCGCTTACGCGCCGTGGCTACGACGTCTTTGTAGTCACTGAGGCAATCGAAGGATGCCCGGGTGTGAATATGGAGATCGACTCGCAAACTCTTCATTGCGACGCAGCCCGTCGCTTGATTTGCTCCCACGCCTCTCGCGCTCGTCGTTCGAGAGTCTCCATATCCGAGTCATTCTCGAGCACCAGGTCCGCCAGCTCGCGCTTTTTCTCCGCCGGCATCTGGGCGGCGGCAATACGTCGGGCTTCCTCCTCGTCGAGATCGCGAGTCGGCAGCATGCGCGCGATGCGTTGCTGAAGAGGCGCATCGATCAGGACGACCATGTCGAACTCACCGCTGAAGCCCGCTTCGTAGAGAAGAGGGACGACCGCGATGAACACCTCGACGCCTGCCGCCTCGGCTTCGCTCATCAGTTGCAGGGTCCGGCCGAGAATCGCTGGATGGAGGATGAGCTCGAGGTCGCGGCGGGCTCCGGGATCGGCGAAAGCGAGGCGGCGCATGGCGCGTCGGTCCAGACCCCCGCCCTCCCCGATGACCTGTTCGCCCCAGATCTCGCGGATCTTCGCCAGAGCTGGAGAACCGAGTTTCACCGCTTCGCGGGCGAGGACGTCGGCGTCCACGACTCGTGCACCCCATGCCTCGAATAATCGGCTCAGGGCGGTCTTACCGGCTCCCACGTTCCCCGTCAGCGCCACTCGTAACATCGTCGCGGTTATCCCCTGGCGATCAGGCTGGCGGATCGAGCAGGCCGGTGCCCACCTTGTTCTCCATCCCAAGCTCTTTGATGAACCGATTGACGATCTCTTCGCCTTTCATCCGTGCATCCTCGGCGGAGAGATCGCCGAGAGGGATGCGGGCGCCGGCAATCATACCGTGGCCGCCAGCGCTCCCGTCGGAGCCAACCACGCTTCCCAGCAGTGAGCCGGCTGCCGCGTCCAACTCGGTGGTTCGGATCGAGATGAGCAGGTCGTCGCCGAAGCGGCCCAAACAGATGGACCAGGTGGCGCCTTCGCGTCGCAGATAGAAATCGGCGAGCTCGGCAACCAGATCGGGATAATCGAGCTTACCGAGACTGCAGATGACCACGGAGCCTCTGGTGCGAGTGCGCTCCAAAGACCGATGCAGCGAACGGAAGTAGGCAGGCGACAGCTTTGGATAACGGATTCGGGAGATCAACAGGCGATCCGCACTCTTGGCGAGGGTCAGAGTGGCCTTGAGATCCTTACGCGTCGACTCGCGACCCAGATCCTGAGTCTCCGATTGTATCCCATAGTAGAGAGCCGTGGCGAGCGAGCCCTCGAGCTCGAGGCCGGCAGCTTCCAGGTATTCCATCATAATCGTGCACGTCGTTCCGAATCCCGGGCGCACATCCGCGTAGCGAGCGCGCTTAGTCTCGAGCCGCAGCGGGTGGTGATCGATTACGATGGCTGGATCCCAGCCGGTCGGCAGAGAGTTGTTGCCCGTCCCCGGTTGAGTGTCCACCAGGGCCACGAGGTCGCCATCGCCGAAGCTGAGATCTCGCGCCGGAGTGACCGGCAGACTGAGCACCTTCACCATCGTGCGGTTCTCCGCGCGACCCACAATCCCACCGAAGCCGATCCGGACCACAAGGCTGTCGAACGAGGCGACCAGTTTGAATAGAGCGAAAGCACTGGCGAGCGCATCGGGATCGGGATTATCGTGGGTGAGGACGATCAGGCGTGAGCCGCCCTCCAGGGCGGCTTTCAATTCAGTGACCCGCCCGCCGGCGGTCTTTCCAGCAGATCTGGAAGTCGTCCGGTCGAGATGTGATGACTCAGCCATTGCGAGCAGG
>SDBV01002126.1_pt1 | contig 29729 bp, 16 predicted proteins | sample 2277081 | NCBI WGS metagenome assembly SDBV01 (sample SAMN10402039, study PRJNA504765) | marine sediment metagenome | isolation source: marine sediment core GS10_PC15, 223 cmbsf | place: Arctic Ocean: Southern Knipovich Ridge | collected 2010
AGCGTTTGCCAAGTTTCCTGTGCATTTTGAAGGGCCTGCTGGAAGGCGTTTAATGAAGTGGATAAGTGCGGTGTTTGGTCCACTTTTTGGATCTCGGGCGCTTCCTCTTTATTCTGCGGATCTTGCTCGCGATATAGCCAGGCAGCGCGAAGAAAGAAGCGGCCAACCTTGTATGAATCCACCATATCGTCTTTTGGAAGTAACTGAATAACGATTGCGAGGAGGTGGATGTTAAGTGCGCTATGAAAATCGATTTCATCGTAGTTTATTTGCTTTCCCAAAAGCTCGATTAGCGCGCGCTTTGAAGCGTCGGCGCCGTTAAAAGCTTGAACGAGTCTTATGCCGTGGTCCGTTTTTCGCATGTTTGCATATTCTTCAGATGATTCCGAAAAGAAACATAATGGGCAAAAATAAAAGTGGTAAAAAGGAGGGTGGACTGGTTCAACGTTTTTGGAAAGCCATTTGTAGCTAAGGACGTGCTGATCGGATTCTTTGTCTTGGGGCACAAATGCGCGGTGGCGGAAAAAGCGCTGCTGGGACGGTTTTTTGCACGCAGGACAAACAATGTTCTTTTTTAGAAAGGGGGATTGAGATTGTGTCATGCGGCGGAGCCCTCCTTTTTTTTACCAACCCAAATCAAAATGTGACCGGACATAAGTACAATCAGCAAATACAACTATCTCGGAAGCTCCTTGAAAAGCCTCAAAAACTGTACCACGTGTCAGGAAATATGGCAAATCCGGCAGGTCTCTTTTCAAGGCCGAAAAAGCGAATTAGCTTACAATCGAGGCAGTTATCAGCATTATTGTTGGAACTTTGGTGGCAGGTGCTATAGCGGAGCCAGGTGCATACAATAAAAATCTGGAGTTTTCTTCAGACTTCGGGTATCGTAACGGGCACAGTAAATGAAGTGGGCTTTTTTAGTGGACAAGGCGATTGTTTAATGTCATATGAATATTCAGGATATCTCAGGACACTTTTTGATTCTCCCGATCCTGAGCTGGGCGACGAGCTCGATTACATAGAGATCGACCATGAGCAGTTGGCCAAATGGAGCGTGCGCGACACGGACCCGAAGGCCGAGTGGGCTAATATTCCAGTTGCCCGCACGAAAGGCGAAGATTGCGTCAGGCTTGAGGGACATTTTGAAGACGTTTTCAACATAGACCATCTCGATAGTGACAGGCCCTCTTATTGGGTGCCTTTGAGTTCGCTTGGCGTGCGTAATGCACCTTTCCCAATAGATTTGGAAAAGTATCCGATCGCCGAGATTACATATCGTTGCATCAGTCCAAATGCTAGACCGGCGTGGGTGTGGGAGTATTCCGGCGGATTCTGTTTGGACGGACTTTTCCCTTCTAATGAATGGCGCACAGTGGCGCGAAAAGTTTCGAGATTCGGTTTCCCTAAACAAGTGGACAACCTTGTTGTTCGCTTGTATTCATCGACACGAACAACCGAGGCTCTCGAGATAAAGTCGATTCGCTTCCGGGCTATGAGTGAGGCTGAAATGGAAGCTTGCGAACGTGATGCTCGCATGCTGGAAACAGAGTACAAGCCAGAGACATTTCCAGTATTGGATGATTTTTTCCCAGTTGGAGTGGTTATGGATGCCGAGGCTTCCGGTCGTTTGGCGGATATGCTTGGGCTTTCATGGGGGGATTACTGGACCTTTGTTTTTGAGGATCTTGTTTCGCATTCACACAATTGTATCGGTCTTGAGAAGGCAGGGGCATTGAGCAAGAGTAATTGGGAAGATATCCTGGGCCTTGCTGAAACGTACGGGGTTAAACTTGTCCCTGATATCGATCTTGCTATAGGTGAATCCCGTGAAATACAGCAGCAGGCGATAGATAGAAACGTTAAGCCTTATGTAGACTCGAACTCGATACTTGCTTGGAGTCTGCGTCAAGATCCGCAGGAGTATGAGTTCAGGGACGTTCTTGAATCCAAGAAACTGGTTTATAACACGGACCAAAACCATCCTGCTGTTATGGTCACAAGAGATTCGAGCGTTTATCCGCTTTATGCACCTTTCTTCGCAGTTATGGGTTTGGGACACCTTAAATCGCGTGCGCCTTGGGAACTTGGGCCTATGGTGGCCGCTCACTTGCCTTTGCACAAGGGGCAGCATTTTTGGACTTGTACGCCTGCTTTCGTGCGGGGCACGGAGCGCCCGGAGTGGAGCGGATGCGCGGAAATGCGTCTGATGGTGAACCTGGCGCTGGCAAGGGGCTCGAAGGGTATTTTTGCCTATCGTTATCACAACGAACCTAGCTGGATTAAGAGTCATTACCAGCGTTCGTTGACAGGACCTTTCCTTGGATTCAGCGATTTATGGACGGAACTGGGGATACGAGCCAGGGCTGTTCATGCGTTGGCTCCTCTGCTTGCTGAAGCGGAACCTAGCACTGTTTTGGACGACACGATGATGACAACTGCGTTGCATGAACACGCGGAGTTGCCGGAGGGTACGCCCGCAACGAATCTTCACCGATTGAGCGGGCGCAACTATGACGTGTATTTCCTTGTGAGTAACGATCTGCACGCGATGGCGACGGTTAGCGTGAAAACGCCTAATAGGATTTTTCCCGGCCTGAAGATGTTCAGCCTGTCGTATTATGCAAAGAATCGTAGATGGATCGTTCCGAGATGGCTTTCGGGCAACATTGAGATGTTCCCAGGACAGGCGAGGTGGGCGCTTGTCGCCAAAGAGGAAGTTTGCGAGAATTGGCGGAAAGTTATAACGTCAAAAATATTGAATGAAGATCGGCGGCAGCTTGCTCTGATGTTGAGAAAGGCCAGGATCTACAATCTTGAAACAGGTCCGGCAGAAGAACTGATGGCTGATTTGAGCGAAGACCAAACAAGTGTGCAAGACCTTCAGACAATGGGCAAAGCCAGGGAGACGCTGATTGACGTCATGTATAATTCTCGCGATATTTCCGCCACCGGAACTGAAACTCTCAAAACTATGGCGGCTATATGCGCTTGCGATGGAGCCTTATGCCGCCTTCTTAACCGTGGCAAGGCTGATCGCGCACGGTCGCTCGGGGAGCGCGTTATTCCTTTGGCTAGAGAACTGATGGAACTGCGTGTTAGGCTGAGAAATGGGGAAGGTTCCGCGATTACCGAACAATGCCAATCGGTTTCTAATCGAGCGTTGGGGCTTTTGGCGGAAATAAGGTCTTCGGTGTAGGCGCGGGGCAGTCGAGTTGGCTCGCAGAAATAATGAGGTGCAGTAATTGAAGTTCACAAGATGTCTATCCTTTTTTATCGTGTTTCTGATGGTTTGCTTTGTTCATGTGCCAGACGCTAACGCGCAGGCTGAGAACGATTTGGCTCTCAGAATTGTCTATGCGGGCGATCCAGGTTCGAGCAGGGAGAAGGATTTTGTTGCCTTTCTCAGAACACACTTCTCGAAAGTTGACACAACCTCGCTTGCCAAGTTCGGGGACTCCACGGCCAGTGGATACGATGTGGCCATTTTTGACTATAGCGGTCAAGGATTTAACCCGCCGCAACCTAAGATCAGCGCGAGCTATGACCGCCCAACCGTCACTGTGGGCGTTTCCGGCGCATTCATATCTGCTAAGCAGAGACTTAAGACGGGCTATTTGTGAAACTGCATGGGTGACGCGGCCCATGGGCGGCCGCCTAGGCATGAAGTGTTTGAGAAACCGTTTAGTGTTGTTCCCGAATACGAGACTTGGGATACGCCAACAAGTTACCGCCGTTATCCAGGTGGCGATAGACTTTCGGACAAGATGGAAGTTTGGCGGGTACAGAATTCGGGGTGGGGTTCGGCACAGAATTCTACAAACGGTGCCGTGTCCAGATCCTACGGATTTGAGGATTCACCGGACGCTGAAATTCTTGCTCCAGGATATAATACCGGGAAGGAATTTGGGGCCGTTGGTGTAGGACGGCACGGAAACTTTCTGCAATGGGGTTTTTCGGCCCCACCGTCTAAGATGACCCAAGCTGGTAAGAACTTCTTCTTGAACTGCATTGTCTACATCAATAAGTTCGACGGGAAAAAGCCTCTGGTACGGGTAAGAGGCGGCGAACGGACTTCTGCTATTATGATTGCCGGTTTGGCCGGAGGAAAACTATCGCCATCCTTTCTGCAGCAGACCTTGGGCGGAGTTTATGAAAAGCACAAGAAGAATCCTGACACTTTACTCGCATATTTCAAGGATAACAAAGAGTATATTTATATGGACAGAACTTACAAAGTCGATGAAGAGTTGAAGGCGCTCGGCATAAGATCAAACCGAAGATTAGGCTCTTTAGAAAAGCTGATAGAGCTCTTGAAGACGCCTAAGCCGGGTGAGGCTCGTATTCTTCTTCGACGTTACACTACTGAATCTTTTACGACCTACGACGCCTGGAAGAAGTGGTTTGATGAAAACCTCGACAGGATCTATTTCAGCGATGTTGGGGGTTATAAATTCCTGGTTGAACCCGAAGGTTATAAGTAACCCAGGGTCTCCATGCGTGCTCTTTCAGCGTCGGACATTTTGTGCTGTGGCGGATTGGAAGAAGCTTGCAGTTGAACCGGCCATTTTCTTGGCCATATGGTCTCTATGTTGCACGCGCGCAGGCTTATGCTTTTGATATTGGCTTTTCCCGGCTTTTCAAAATAAATCTCGATTTGTATGTTCTTCGATTTTGGGAGCAGCATGGAACGAAACACCGTGCCTGGTTTCTTGGGTTTTCTAAATGTGTATTTCCAAATACCCCGCTGTTTGGCGGTGTCCTTTAACTCTAAACTCAACCACCCCGATTCAAGCCCAAATTCCAACTCAAGCATGTGAAGTTCGTTTGGGGCTGAAACTGTGGCAGGCAAAACTATCTTTGCGCCAGGTTGTTCAAATGTAAGCGCGCCGGACTTCAAAGTCTTCAATTGGGGAATGTCTTTCAACTCAGGCCACTCCGTGCCTGTTTTCAAAAGGTTAGGGCCAAGCTTAGCTTTGTTGTTTCCCCTCGATATCAGGTCTGAGGAATATGGCTTGAACCTTGGATTCAATTCGCGCATTTCAATGTTGGATTTTTTTGCCTTGTCGGGAAACTCGTTCAAAATGTTGTCGAAACAACGCGGGTCCTTGTCCAGATCGAAGAGAAGTTCCCTGTACGGCCATGTCAGCCACGGCCTGAGCTTGTAAGCTTGTGTATTGAGTGCGTAGTAGTTGCTCTGGTTAATGAGGACAACCGACCTGCCGCGAAATCCACCTGATTCGCATATGACGGGATGGGCCTCTTGGTTTTTTCCTTGAAGCGTTGGCAGAAGGCTGGTTCCACGTAACCCTTTCGGGGCCTCCAGGCCGCACAATTCCGCCAGCGTAGGATACAGATCCAGCAGGCTCACGGAGTCCGGGCAATCTCCAGGCGCGAAACCGGCATAGGACACGATAAGCGGAACGTGAAAATCCTGCGACCTTATGGAGCGGCCATGGCCGAGAAATCCGTGCTCAAAAAACTGCTCGCCGTGGTCGGAAGTGACAATCAATAAGTCCTTGGTCTTGTCGAAACCCACTGATTGCAGCAGATCTTGAAGCCTCGAGTCCGTATACCGTATAGCGCCGTCGTACAAGCCAATCAGGAAATCTATGTCGATGTTTTCCAAATCATGAGTTTCTGAGAAATAGGGAAGCTTAGAATAAAACCGTTTGCCGTCCTCGTCCAAAGCAATCCCTTCGCGTACGAGAGCCCTTTTGTAAAGTGGGCTGAACATAGTGTCGTATGGAATCGGTGGACGGTATGGATCGTGGACGTCTTCGAGGTGAATGTAGAAGAACTCGCGCGCATTGGTTGGCTTATGGCCGGCTCGCAGTACGCGAATGATATCATCCACGGAAGCCTTAACCGTGCTTTGCGGGAAGAGTTTTCGATAATCTTCGACGCCCTGAATCTGGCCTTTGCCGGAGGCGTTCGGATTCGCAGTGAACCAATGTGTCTTGTATCCCGCTTCCTTGAAGGCCTCGGCAAGCGTCTTAAACTCTTCGGGCAGCTTGTCATACTTCTCGCTTGGGTTTGGGAAGAGTTCGGAGGGAAACTTCCCCGTCATGTAGGCCGGAACGCTGCGAACTGTTATGTTTGCTGGAGAAAAGGCCCTTTTGAAAACAACCGATTCCCCGGCCAGTTTGTCCAACCAGGGTGAGGTTTGCTTTTCGTATCCCATAAAGTGCAGATTGCCCGCACGCAGTGCATCGATAGTGATCCAAACGACTTTTCTGGGCTGTTCGGCAGCAGCGGGCAAGACCAAAACCAACAACAATAATATTACGCAGACTCTTCTCAGCATCAACTGTTCCTTCTGTAAGCTCTTGGAAGATATGAATTCGCTTTGGCACTATAGAAAAACGCTCAGGCATTTTCAAACCGGCAATAACAGTTCATTTCCCTTGTGGCTCCATCTGATATAACAAAGCGGCCTTTTTACGCGCAGGTTGTGAGTTTAATCGGGGCATGATAAACTCGTGGCAAAGGTAAAACACAGGGGGAAGTCCGAATGCGCTATCGCAAATTAGGCCCAAGCAAACTTGAGGTTTCAGTGCTGTCTTTCGGTGCATGGCAAATTGGCGATCAGAACTATTGGGGGACGGATGATGATCTGGATTATTCGGGAACCGTCAACGCCGCTATCGATGAGGGTATAAACTTTTTTGACACTGCCGAACTATACGGCAACGGTGAGTCTGAGCGTGTGCTTGGCAGGGCACTTGGATCAAAACGCGGGGATGTGATCGTTGCAACAAAGGTTAGGCCCGAATACTGCAAGCCGGATGATTTGCGGAAGGCCTGCGAACTGAGCCTAGAACGACTGGGCACAGACTATATAGATCTTTATCAAATGCATTGGCCTCCTCTTGATGTTGCCTTCGAGGATGTCTATGCCACGCTTGAAGCATTACGCGACGAAGGTAAGGTGCGCGAGTTTGGGGTATCGAATTTCGGTTCTGTAGACCTCGATAGATGGGTGGCCGCGGGATCGTGCGTTTCCAACCAGCTAAACTACAGTTTGCTTTTCAGGGCCATCGAGCGCGAAATAGTGCCTGTATGCATTGACGAAAACATCGGCGTTTTGTGTTACATGCCTCTTCTTCAAGGGCTGCTGGCCGATAAATGGCGGACAGTTGACGAGATTCCTCAGGCAAGGCGCAGATTCAGACATTTTTCCGGCTCGAGAGAAGGTTGCCGGCACGGGGAAGAGGGATGTGAAGACCTGATTTTTGACGCTCTTGCCAAAATCAGAAAAGTGGCCGATGAGGAAGGGGTAGCTGTGGCGGATTTGGCGATAGCCTGGGTGATCGCGCAGCCGGGTGTGGCCTCGGCAATTGTTGGCGCTCGAAAAAAGTCACAGCTCATGCGCAACTGCAGGGCGGCCAATATCGAGTTGGGACAGGATGTAATCGAAAAGCTCAACAACATTACCGCGCCTCTCAAACAACACATGGGAACTAACGCAGACCTTTGGGAAGGCTCCGAAAAGAGTCGCATTAAGTAAATCCAGCCGGTTCAATATTAGCACGATCTGATATACTCGCCGCCTATTGCCAAGGAAGCTTTCAGTCGCTCGATATAATGACTAAACTGATAACAGACACTGGAAAACCGCTGCAACGAATTCTTAACCCGCATCGCTCACCAGAACGCGGCGAATGCGGCCTGCTCCGCTTGTCCGTGCGGTAATCTCTTGGCGCGAAACATGCTGAAGCTTCGCTCTCAATACAGAACGGTATTCATCGCTCAGCTTCAACCTGTTCGCATCCAATATCTTACCACGCTACAGCGACGTGAGCCTTGGGGAAGTTCGGTTCGATCAGCCCGGCCCGTACCCCTATCTCATCAGGCCGTATGAGTTTGTCCATAGGGCAAAAGTCGAGACGCTGGCTTATTTCCGCGCGGTGCGCTTAGAGGCGATTGAATAACGTTCGCAGGTTTCCTTCCAGGACAAACGGGGAATCCCCCTCGGAGGATATATTAACCAAAACAGGTATCCAATCGCACCGTATGTGCGTTGACCATAGCGCAGATTGCCACTTATAAACCTCTGGCGTTGAAGAGCTTAACTTAACTCTTGACGGATCTGCAGGTGCGACGTAAGTCCCAGATAAGTGCAGCCTGGAAGACGTTTCTCGCCCAATGCGGGGCTTTATGTGCCTAACAGAGCATCTATTTATAGCCAATTCCAAGAGCCGCGCTTATTACCAGTTGCACGTAAACAGCAAACTTATTTTGGCACGAACCCTTAGGCGATGGCGTTGCCCCCGATTCCCATGCGGGCGGTGCACTGCGCGTTCACGCCGTCAACGTTTCTTTGACTCAGTTTCCTTGCTTCGGTACTCATTTGCGCCTCGATCCACTGGCGCGGCGGCGGGTATGGGATTTCCCCAGAAATCGGCCGGGGCCAACGGCTTCAGTCGCTTCCCTGAATCGATGGCGGGAGAATCCTGGCGCAGTTTGTAACCGTTCAGTGTTTCGAATCCGATGCCGCCTTTTCCGGGGTCCACGAATCGTGGGTCGGCGGTCAGTTTGGCCGCGTCTTCGGGTTCGCTCGAAGGGTGTCTGCCGAAGAAGAGATTGTGACTGAACTCTATATTGGTGCTCTCGCCCAAATTGTAATAACTGTTTCTACTCAGGTTGTAGAAGATGTTGTTAGAGTACGAGATATTGTTGGGCGATTGGGAGATCTCTTTGTGATAGATGATGGCGATCTCTTTAAGATCCTTACCCATGTAGATTACGTTGTTGTATACCTTCGCGTCCTGGACGTTTCCTGAGAAGCGGAACTGCTGGCGCTCATTGTTTTGTAGAATGTTGTAACGAATAATCGTATTGATGTTGAAACAATGCGCCATGAGACCACATACTATACCGCCCAGCCCGTTGTCGTGACTGTAATTGTATTGAATTGTAACGTTTCTGTTGAGACCCCCTCCGTCCAAACCGGCTGCGTCGTGGTCGCCGTATTGAAAAGCGGTTCCATATGCTTCGCAGAACTGATAGGTCACGTTGTCGCAGGACCATGCGAATATGGCGTTGCCGTTGCCGTTGAGACCATTGTTGATGAAGGTGCAGTACTCGATAAGGACGCCGTCGATACAGCGCGGAATGATGCCGTTGTGCCCGCACCTTTCCACAACAGTGTTGCGTATGACAAGGTTGCGGCCGGGGACCCAATCGCCGGGATCGGCTTTCGGCCGGCGTCTCCATGCCGATTCAGTGGCGATCCCCGTTCGCTCGACGTCGTGGACGTAACAGTCTTCAATCAGTATGCCATCGAACCAGGACGGCACTTCGCGGCCGATGACCTCGAAATACACGCCACCGTTGTTTTTGCCGAGATTGTCGTTCGTGTGCGTCCCGTAGATGCCGTTAACGTGATGGATCTCAAGACCACTCAGAGTTATGTGCCGCAGGGCGCCAACATTTTCCGCAACAACATAGATTCCTCTCTTGAGGTTGGCGGGATCCGATGGGTCGTCTCCCTCGCGATAATTAGTTATCTCGAGATTTCTGATCTCCCAGTATTCCTGGTTGTAAAAGTACACGACGTCGCGCACAAGCCCGTCGCCATTAAGTAAAGGCTTTCGACCTTTGCCGTATTTGTCGATGACTATGGGAGCGCCCTCGGCGCCCGACCCTTTCGGGTTGAGTTGACCGGTCCATACGCCGCCGGACTTGAAAAGGATCTTGTCGCCCGGCCGAAAGCTTGTGTTGTTGATTTTGGCGAGAGTCTTCCATGCCGTGACGGGACTCTTGCCGCCGTCCGCGTCGCTGCCTTGCACAGGGTCAACATAGTACGTCCCGCCGCTAGCGGTCGCGCAACTCGACACTGCGGCCAGAAGCGCGGCGCACCTCACGACGTTCATAATCACCCCGTATCGCGTATGTTTCACACTGATAGAGAGCAGCGGCGCGACCGGGTTCGCGAAACAAGATACCGGGCGCAGTGAGAGAAGGGACACAAGTAGAAGCAAGATTTGGCGGATGTTGACACTGAATCGCATTTTTCCTCCTGCTCCGGACTCTGTGGCCGTCCTGGCGCCGAACGCGTACACAGTGCCTTTATCCGCTGTACTGTTCCAGGACCATGTCGAGCAGATCGGATGCCGCCGCATTGTTGCTTTGGATGTGCGCAGCATCTTTGTCCGAAGCGAAGTCCAGCACGCCGCTGCTGCTCACCGTTCTCGCGTCCTGCCGCAGATGGGCTTGCATGAGCACGCGGGCATACTCGGGGTCCTCGTCCCGAATGGCTTCCACCAACGATGTGTGGAGACTAGCCGTCATTTTACGGTTTGGAGCAAGCACATGGTCTTTGACCAGACGGTCGTGGACCGCCAACTGAAGGTGGGTAATAAAGTGCGACAACGCGTCGATTGTAATCTCATACATCGGGTTTCTGGTTGCCCTGGCAATTTGTCTGTGAAGCCCGACGTCCTGTTTTACCCATTCGTCCCTGGCATCGAGCGGAAGAGCGTCCATCGTGGCGATCAGCTCGTCCAGAGCGGCCAAGTCCTCCTCGGTGCGGTTCTCCGCTGCCATGAAGGCGGTATCGGACTCGAAAGTCAGACGAACCTGAAAAATGTCCTCGAAAGACCGTTCCTCTTCGAGGGTCAGCATGAGAGGAAACAGACGGGCCAGCACCGAAGAATCCATTTTAGCGACGATCGACCGTTTTCCCCGCGACGTCTGGAGCACACCAAGTGTCCGCAGTCTCAGGATGGCCTCGCGCAACGCTATCCGGGTAACGCCGAGTTCTTCGATGAGCTCGCGTTCGCTCGGTAGAGTAAACCCGACACGCCACTGGCCCCGCTGTATCCTGTGGAGAAGTTGGTCGAAGACGGCATCGGCCGTGGACAGGCTTTTTTCAGCTTCGGCGCCGTTGTCTTCGACCTGCTCCGGCCCAGGTTCGTGTACTACGTTTTCCTCGTCCGCTTTGGACGAGGTCGTCTCGACGTGCATCCTAAACGCTCACCTCTATTTTGTTGAAATGCCAAGCAGTATTTCGGCGGAACGGCGCTGCCAGGCTTTTTCGGTCCGCATGGAACCATACTTTGGCATTCATAATATCACCCCTGTATATCACCGTCAATTTGTGACAGCGAGCGGTCTTGCCAGAACACGATGCCGCAGGTGGCTTAGTCTGGCAGTTTCCGCTTATTTGGCCCTGCCAAAAACTATCAAACCATAAGATCTGCGCCGAGTCTGGCGGGCTTAAGAACCAACCGCCGAACTTTCATCCGGCGGTTGGCTGAACCTCTTTCAACAGGAAAGAGGAGTGAAGGCTGTTACTTCTTCCTGAGGAACATCGAGCCGCCAAGTGCGCAAGCTGCCGCCACAAGGCCTAGTCCAATAGCTCCGGTTACTGGCATGCCAGCGACTGGCGTGCCGTCACTTCCGTCGCCGCCATCACCGTCACCGTCGCCAGGGGCACCGCCAAGTGAGCTGGTAACGACCGCCCACGAGGTGCCGACGCGAAGCTCGTCCATCTCCCAGTGGCCCGTAGACGTGCCGGAAGCGCCTCTCAGGTACCATCCAAGGAAGCCCAACGATGGTAGGATATCCATGTCCCCTGTTTCGGCTGTAGAACTCGTACTCACTGTGGGAGCGGGCTCGGAGCCGTCCAGGGCAGGGTTAATGAAAAGCTCGATTGTGTCGTTGTCCAGCCCGGCAACCAGCGTGGTTTTGATCACGACGAACACCGTAGTACCGATCGGCAACACGTTGGTCGTCGTAGGCCGCGTGACCGTGTTGCGCCAGCGTATACTGAGGTTAGCGTCGGGAGTCATGGCCTCTGTTATGTCAAATCGACCCAATATCTGGGTTACGCCGGCGGGATCCACCGGATAACTGGGGTACGTTCCGGAGCTCGAACTGCGATGTGTCGCATTGCCCATGATGAAGCTTCTGCCGGTCGCTCCCGGTTTGAAAAGGAACGAAGCGTACACGCTGCTGCCTTCTCCGGTCACCGGAGTTGGAAAGAATACGTACGCATCGCCAGAGGCTTCCTGAGCGTACAGACGGCCACCGGTACCCTGGAGGCCCGGCATTGCCAGCGACGCAGTGCCGTTGTCGCCACCGGTGTCGCCGTTAAGCACATTGAAACTGTTCGGGACATCGCCGAAGGAGTTTCCAAACCACGAGCCTGGGGCTGCGACATCAGTCTGTGTGGCCAACTGCGAATCGTTCGTGTAGTCGAAGGTTTCGTGTAGCAGTAGCTCGCCAGGCGCCGGAGTGAGCGAACTCGTTACATCTTCCCACGTGGTACCGGCGCGAAGCTCATCTATCTCGTAGGTGCCCGTAGACGAGCCAGAGCTTCTCATGTAGCATCCGAGGATGCCCAACGAGGGTACGATATCCATGTCTGATGATTCGGCTGTAGAACTCGTACTCACTGTGGGAGCGGGCTCGGCGCCGTCCAGGGCCGGGTTAATGAAAAGATCGACCGTGTCGTTTTGCGCCCCGGCAACCATGGTGGTTTTCATCACGACGAACACCGTAGTACCCGGTGGGAGACTGTTGGTCGTGGCCGGCCGGGTGGCCGAGTTGCGCCAGCGTATGCTCAGGTTAGTAGGAGCATTATTAGGATCACCAGCAGTGCCGCCGGCCCCCCATAGCTCTGTTATGTCAAATCGGCCCAACTGATGTTGTGCGCTGGCGGGATCCACCGGATAATTGGGGTACAAACCGGAGCTCGAATTGCGATGTGTCGCATTGGTCAGGACGTAGCTTCTACCGGTTATATCCGGTTTGAAAAGGAACGACACGTACACGCTGTTGCCTTCTCCGGTCACCGGAGTCGGATAGAACACGAACGCATCGCCGCCAGTGACTCCGCTAAGGGCCAGACGACCACCAGTACCCTGGATGCCCGTGACTGCCAGCGACGCGGTACCGTTGTCGCCTCCGGTGTCGCCGTTAACCACACGGAAAGAGTTCGGGGCGCGTTCGAACGAGTTACCAAACCACGCGCCGGCCGCCGCAACATCAGTTTGGGTTGCCAGGCCCGAATCGTTCGTGTAATCGAAGGTCTCATGGAGCAGCAACGTTGCCTCTGCCCCATGCATTAACGATAGGATTGCCGCAATGGCAATACACGTCATAAGTTTTCTATTCGTTGTTTTCATAAGATCCCTTCCTCCTTATTGTTTACTTCACTGTTTACTTTACTGTTTACAACAGACTGCCTGAAATTCACAAGCTCATAAGAACACCGGTGGTTTTCACAAGCATTGTTTCCAAAGATATAGATACATCCACACTCAAATTCCAAGTGCAACACGCCATGTTTTACCGGCATAACTCGCCAATAACACTTTCCCACTCACTATGATTGCGAGGAACGGCCTGCGCTACCAGATCGTTGCCATGCCGCCGATCCGGCGGTTAACCAGGTATGCATCAACCGGGAATTTCCCTGGGAATTTGAGAAACTCGACATGGCCGTCCATCCACAGTACGTTCGAACCGCCAGGCACGTGGTTGAACCGGTTTATGCGATCGCCGGTTTGGCCCGCTTTACTGCCCGTAAACCTGTATCCCGCCATCGAATCCACCATTACAGGGATGCTGCTTTGGGCCGCCGCCGACCCGGCGGGGTTGTTGATGTCAGTAATCATGAACCGCTCGACGCCTTCGCGCAGGAGGAACGAGATGCTTGTGCCCTGGCCACCGGATCCCCAAGCCTCCGGGGCCCTATCTAGAATGCCGTTATTTACCATATAGGTTATATCGGGGTCAAGGAACGGTGCGCCAAAATTGCCTGCCAGGAGATCCGGTAAGTTCAAGTCCTGGTTGAAGTCGCAGTTGTAGCCGCCGTTGGGCATCGGCGCCATATCGCTCGATGAGTTGCCTGGGCAGTACTTGTTTCTGTATGCGCCGTAGCCCCGTTTAGCACCTAAGTAGGAGTCATCATTCGTGTTTACAAAGGCAAAGTATCCGTAGGATACCCCGCCGCCGACCATTAGCGACACAGCCCGGTCAACATGTTCCTGAGTCGGGAATGGTCCCTTTACGTGCTGTGGCCAGAAATTAACGTCGACGTCGCCGCCCGGGTCGCCTGTCGTGATCAGATCCATCACGTCAACCACTGCATCCTTGTTGACCTTGGCGCTCGATGGACAAACCACAACCTTGATGTCGGTGAGGTATTCCGGATAGACCGCTTTGCCGTAAAAGGTAGCCTGCGCGCCCCATCGGTCAATCGAGGGAAACGAACCTGCCTGCTCGTTGGCGTACATTTTGAACACAATGCCCATCTGCTTGAGATTGTTTGCGCAGCTTGCCCTGCGTGCCGCCTCGCGCGCACGCGCCAGCGCCGGCAGCAGAATCGCCGCCAGAATGCCGATGATGGCTATCACCACCAACAGCTCTATCAATGTGAAACCCTTTCTAGTTCTCATTTTCTATTCTCCCTAAGTTATCGGTCTCACACGAGACCGGTCAATGACGACGCTTGATCCGCCGTCCATTTCAAAAAATATCATGCAATTACTCCAGAAACGCGATCTTTTGATCGGGAAAACCTTGCTGTCCACCTCCTTTCGCAAATTCTTATATTGGCCTGAACCACAAGCCGTCTATTCTTTGCCGCCCTTTGACATGCATACGCCGTACAGTTAGGGTTGGTGCCAAAATAACTCCACCATTTTGGCACGAACTCTTAGTGTCGCCTGCCGGCCTACATATTCTGATGGGCGACCATCGGTTCGTCGGAATTCAACATGTCGTTGTTCAGAATCGCTTCCGCACTCGAGCGTAAATGAGAGACCATCAGTGCCCGCGCACGGTCGCGATCCTGGCTTCTTATGGCTTCCACGATGGCTTCGTGGAAAAACATCTCTTTCTCCCGTTTCGGGTCCGCCGAGCTGTCAACGACCGTCTGGAAGTACGTCATAAAGCCCGCTACGGCATCGAGGAACAGGACATAAATAGGATTTCCCGTTGCCAGGGCGATGTGCCGGTGCAGCGCAAGATCCTTTTGCGTCCAGGACTCGACGTCATCCCCTTCGGCCGGCATTTTGCACATAAGCTCGATAATCTCGTCCATCTTTGCGAGATCTTCATCCGTGCGATGTTCCGCGGCCAAATAGGTCGTGTCGGACTCGACCGACAGCCGGAACTGGAAGATGTCTTGAAAGGTTTTCTCGCCTTCCAGCGATAGCATGAGGGGAAACAGGCGGGACAGAATCGAAGAGTCCATGCGGGCCACCGTCGCCCTCTTGCCCTGTGACACGTCTAGCAGACCCAGCGTTCGCAGCCTAAGCATCGCATCGCGCAACGCAATGCGGCTTACGCCCAACTCTTCGACTAGTGTGCGTTCGCTGGGAATCATGTACCCTACAGGCCACTCCCCGCTCTGTATTCGGCTTAAAGCCTGCTCGAACACATAATCCGCGACTGAGGCCGTACGCACTGATTTGCCGCTATTATCTCTAATTACCATTATTCCGCCCCAACAGTTGTGACGGACCTCGCCCGAAAAAATACAAACTTCGTCACTTTTGTGCCTACTGGTATGATTGAAATGTCTTTGCAAGGCATAATTCCACTGAATCCTTGTTCGCTGGCTTGGTCTAATATACTTTCTCTATACAGATTCTTTTGTAATTAATAGGATATCACAAGTTTAACCGGATGTCAAGTGGTAATATCAACTGGTAACACACTATCGGCCATATTCTGCCCGGATTGGTTCGGAAGGCCATATGTTTTGCGGGCGTCAGTCATTCGAAAGCGGTCTCCAGAATCACTATCCACCTGTCGCCCGAATACGTTACGGCCAGTTCCGTTGCACCGTCGGGTATGCTACACTTTATAATGGAACTCGTGCCTGCGGGTACAAGAGCAGGTTTTGCGCTTCGGTTGCCGTTCACCATAACGTCAATAACGCCGTCCACTTTGTGAGGGTTTTCGACTTTTGTCGCCACTGTCTTCGTACCGGCAGGCACCTTTGCCCAAAACGTGCCGGTTCCATGCTCCGCGGCCTCCGCCGGCAACACAGGGCGGCCTCCGAGCGAAAGCTCGTATGGCCCAAAGGCGCGTCTGCCGCGCGCCACGAACTGAACGCTGGGATGGCTGTTCCACCCGCCGGAACTGCCCGCATACTGAAATCCTGTTTTTTGAGCTACAACCAGGGGGTACTTTTCCTGCATCTCCTTTGGAATTATGGGAACGGTGTTCAGCAAGAGCCCGCTGTATATGCCGGTAATAAGGCCGCGTTCGCTCTGGTAGTTGCCCCAAACTATCGGCGAGTCTATTAGCGGATGGGCATGATGGCCCTCGCGTGTGGCCGCATAAGTGACCAGGTTCGCCAGCATCCGGTCGGCAACGGGATCCATGCCTGCCCGGGGGATAAGGTCAAATCCCGTGACTAAAACCGAGCCGCCCCCATCGAAGATTTCGGCCAGGGCTATTCCCTCAAGATCGTGGTCGTAATTCGCCAGAACGGCAGTGTTGGCTAGCGCGGACGGGTCGGCAAGGGTGAATCCCTGCGATACGGGAAATACACGCGGGATGCCGCGCCGGGTCTGATCCCAGTGCGTGTAGTCCGACCACAGGAACAGCCTGTCCCTGTCAATCCCGTCGAATACGGGATGTTCCGGCCGTTCCGGATTGACGGCCATACCGTCTTTGAAGGGCCTGTCGGGAGGATAGGTCACATCGCTCACGATTGGCCTGTGCCGCATCTCTATTTGAGCTGGCAGCCACGAGGAATCGAAGTGTTTATCGTCCTGACTAAGGCACAATATCCGCCCGCCGTTCCGCACGAAACCGGTCATTAGGTCCTTCCATCCATCGATGATCTTGTCCCACGCCCCTTCGCCTATGATGAGAGCCCGGACGGACGAATTGAGATCCCCGGATTTTGATATGGACTTGAAATCGAAACCGAGGCGTCTGAGTGCGGCGGATGTTTCACCTTTGGGATCGTAGACGGCGATGGGCATTTCGGGTGTGCGTTCCGCTTCGGCGTATGCAGGCCGAGCGACAAACAGCCTTGTCGTATTGCGGGAGACGACTTCGCCGCCGTCCATAAGTGTTCCTTCAAGAACATAGTCGCCAGTCGGCATCGTCTTGGGCAGGGTTATCGATAGTGGAACGGCGCGGGTCTCGTAGTACGCCACCTCGGCCACGTCTGTACGGGCCTCGATGACAAGTTTACCCTCAAGCGTGGAAATTCGATAAGCGAGTTCAAGGGCCGTGAGATCGCGTCGATCATCTGAATCGTTGACGATGTGGGCAATTGGATTGACGACGCTGCCGGCATAGAGCTGAGGCGTCCACATCTCCCAGCTCAGGAGTACGGGCTGGTATGATATGCCCATCTGAACGAGGGCGGGTTTCGGTTTCATCTGGTCAAAGCGCTTTATGCCGTTCCAGTTGTAAAACGGAATCGTAAAGGGCATGATGCCGGACAAATTAGGGTTGACGGAACGAAGGCGGCGAAACTGTTCGAGGGCCTGCTTCATCATGAACTGCTGATACCGCAGCGCGCGAGGGCCCTGTTCGTTGTTGGGCGCGTGACCGGTCCAGTTTTTCTGCGCGCCCGGCTGTTTGCTGGCGCTCACCAGGTTGAATCTGCCGTCGACGCCGGTGTAGTTGCCAACGCATTCGGTCATGGTGAGGGGCTGGTTGCGGCCGCTGACTGCGAACAAATTCTGGTCGCGCAAGGTGAAGTAGTTCAGAAAAGTGCCGTAGTACCATCCCCAGTACCGGTGAATGTCGCATATGTTGCCCGACCTGCCCAGGCCGTAACCGGCATTGCCTATATATGCCCGCGTCGGATCCCACTCCTGCATGTTTTCGTACATGAAGTCGAGAAACACGCGATATTCTTTGGCCCCGTGAAGCCAGGGGATCTCTTCGGCGGGGGTCTCGTTCGAGAGCACGTAGATGACTACGGAAGGATGCGGGACAAGCGGTTCAAACACTTCTCTTTTGTGAAGGTCCAGGGCGTGCTCGAAATCGGGCGGCGGCTTTGTAGCCGAGCCTCCGAGCGGCCGGCCGTACCGGCCCTGGAACACCATCATGCCGACCTCGTCGCAGATATCGAACCAGATGTCTGAGTGGCGCGACATTCGCACAATGTTCACGTTTTGCTGTTTCAGGTAGCTCAGATAGTCTTCGATGAACTCACGGCTCTCGTCGATCTCAGGCGGGATGTCCCGGCCCGGGGGATTGATTGCATTACCGCGCAGGAATATGGGTTTTTCGTTAAGGTAGAAGACCCCGTCCCGAACCATAAAGGACCTGAACCCGAAACGAAGGCTACTTTCAGCTAAGATCCTATCCTCGTCACGGAGGGATATTTGCAGGTTGTACAGAGACGGTGAGGTCGGGCCCCACAGTTCCGGTTTGAGGTCCGATATACTATATCGAGGAAGCGTCGTTTGTCCCGCTTCGAGACGAGTCCGGCCCAGCGTCCCTTCCCAGAGAACAGGCCCGCCCTTTTCGGGCACAATTTTTCCAGTAAGGGTGATCTCCGTGACGGCGTCGTCTGAGAACACGGCCACTTCGATTGTCACACTGTCACTGGTAGTGAACGGCAGAATCCTGTCGATGTTTACACCCGCGCTGGAATACGATGACAGACTAAGAAAAACAGCGCTGAGAAACGCTCGCCTGAACCACTGCACACACACCATCATATTGTTGCCCCTTTCATTTCGACTGGATAAAATCCAAGCACAATATTGACAACTAGTTGTACGTCCGTAGCGTTGACGGCCCCGTCGTAGTCGAGGTCGCAGTCGAATGCCGAGTCCAGCCCAAGCGCGGCATTTATTACATGCTGTATGTCGGCTGCATCGAGCCGGGTATCCCGGTTGACGTCACCGGCTGCAAACGGGGCCACACCCGCATAGATGGAGTCGAACCCGGCCGTGCACAGCGTCTGGCCGGTGTATGCGCTCACCGCCAGTCCGGCACGCACTTTGCTCTCCATCGCAACAAGCGCTGAGCCGATTTCCGTCCACGATACTCCGTCTTTCGAGTAGAAGGCCGTAATGCTGTCGTTCCTGCGAACAAGCCGCAGCCAGACAGGTGGCGAAATACCTGGGAAAGATTCAGTGACAATAGTCCTGCCGGGGGCGGCGCCTCTTATCTCAACGACGTCTACAAGAGCGAAATGTTTCTGTGTTGCGTCGACGCGGAACCGCAGCGCGAAGTCCGGGTTGCCGGCGGCGTCTTCGGGTAGATCGATTTCAACCAGTTCCCACTCGGTGGAGATTCCTTCGACTTCCTCGATAGTATGCCACGCGGTTCCATCGAACCATTCGCACAAGAACATGTCTCCCGCCGCGGTATCGATGCCTTTACGGAGGTATTTGACCTGAATGGAGTTGTATCCCTCTGTGCTTTGGTAGACTGCCAGCCCCTCCGCCTCATCCATCTTTGCGCAGCGCGGATCGTCCTCATAGGCAAACTCTGACCAGTACGCGCCGAGGTTAATCCAACCAGCCGCTTCAAAACCCTCTTGAAAACCGTCTGCGAAGATCACATGAACGGCTGAGGGCGATGCTGTCCCATATTGAAAGGCCAGCTTGCCACCGGCAGTCACGCCAAGAAACGCGAAAGGGGAATTGACATCTGTGCTCTCGCGCATCATTATGCCGGCGCTTGCATTGTCGTGAGTGTGTTCGAGTGCGCGTATGCGGGCCGTTATCTCTCCGTCACCTGCCACGTCGCTGTGAACGAAGTGGAACGAGTCACCCGATTCCCCAAAACCCAAGCCGCCGCCATGAATGGTCAGCACGTTGTCGCCATACGCGGCGCTCCCGACAGGTCCCGTTTCGCCCACATCTTCAGAAGTCCATCCAGACGGCAACGCCGGTGAGGGCGGGTGGTATTCATGCACGCCCAGGTCCGTCGTAGAGCCAAAGGGCACGAGGTTGCCCCAGAAGTCTGTAGATGGGTCGAAGGCAAGAACTACACCTGCATCGATAGCGGGCGATCCTTCCCGCAGCTTGTACCCGTCCACGGTATCGAATCCTATGCCGCCGCTGCCCGGCCGCACGAACATGGGGTCAGAGCTAATCTTGTAAGCATCAGGCGGTTCGCTTGACGGACGATGGCCATAGAAAAGGTTGTGGCTGAACCCGTTGCCGATTCCGCCGTCAAACTGGTAAGTTGCGTTTTCGTTGAGAATGTAGAAGATGTTGTTGTAATACTCGCAGTTGGTTGGGCTGCCGTTACTCTTTCCCCTTTGCCATACTATAAGATGTTCGGCGCCACCTTCTGGAACGTAGACAACGTTGTTGTATATCCGCGCGCTGTTGACGAAGCCGCTCACGTAGATGCTGCGCCGGTGATTATTGGAGCAGATGTTGTAACGGACCGTTTCGTACCATGAGAAATCGTAATCCGGATCGTTAGGCCCGCACATTACGACGAATCCCGCCTGGCCATTGTCGTGTGCGTAGTTGTACTGGAAAAGAGTTCCTTTGTTCTTTATGTCACCGTCGAAGCCGGCGGCATCCGTCTCGCCGGGTTCATAGACCTGGCCGTAGGCTTCGTTGTACTGCACGACGGCGTCGTCGGAAAATGCCACGAACATTGCGTTGCCGCTTATCTTGCTGCCATTGCCGATGAAGGTGTTGTGTTCAACGAGAGCGTCTTTGGACACACGTACAATGAGGGCGTTGCCGCCGATGTTTTCGAACACATTGTTGCGAACAACGAGGTTAAGGCTTGGCACCCAGCCTGTATCGTCATAGTATGTCCGGCTGCGCCATGTGGAGATGTTCGATACACCGCCCCTGTCAACGTCGTGAATGTAGCATCCCTCCACCAGCAGATCGTCAAACCAGGCCGGCTCGGCGTCCCCGGTAATCTCACAGAATATCCCGCCGCCGTTTTTCGAAGGGAACTGGTTCGGCCCGAGCGTCGAGTTTATGTCATGGATATGAAGGTTGCGCATACGTATGTGTTTGATCTCCCCCACGTCTTTGGCTGATATGTAGATCGCCCGCTTGAGGTTGTCGTCGTTGTCATACTGGGCGTCCCCTTCGCGCCAGTTGGTGATCTCCAGATTGCCGATCTCCCAGAACTGCTGGTTGTGCAGCCATATGAGTTCCCGCACGTCGCCATTGCCGTTAAGTACAGGGTCGGGTCCCTCCCCGTAACGGTCTATCAATATCGGTAAATCTTCCGCGCCAGACCCGCCTGGCACAAGCTGTTCGCTGTTCCATTCCGAGCCGGCCCGCAGCAGAATCATGTCGCCGGGCGCGTATATCATACTCCCGGCTTTCGTGAGCGTTGCCCACGGAGCATCAGGGCTGGTCCCGCCGTACTCGTCGTTTCCGCTAAAGGAGTCGACATAGTAGGCTGTGCCGGCCGCAACATGGCAGATCGCCAGGACCATAATTAGCATCGTACAACAAGAAACAAGATTCAGCGGGTACCGTCTCGCTCGGCTTCCTGTCGTCTCGTTGTGCTGCTGGCGGAATTTGCCTTCATTGCGCCTGTCTGACATTAACATTTACGTTCACCTCGCCGGTCTGTTACCGATAAAGTCTTTCATCGCCCGCTCATAGTAGGGCATGTGTACGGGGCCATCGAGAAGGGGATCATCCACTGTTTTCATCCAGGCCAGAAGCCGGCCCGATAGATCCGCCACGATAGCGGTGTTTTCATCTTTCGACCCGAGGTCATCCAGCTCGTACGGATCCTTTTCGATATCAAAGAGCTGGACGAAGGGGCGCGTGCCGGACGTTTTGCACCGCTCAACATGAGCGGCAAAAGCTTGGGGGTCAACATCCGCCGGGTAGATCACCGCCCGGCCCGCTTCAAAATAGCGGATTAGATGGTACTGCCTCGTCAGGATAGATCGAGACAGGTTGTCCCTCTTCATATCGGAGGTGTACTGCCCAAAAACTTCGCGGCGGGGGCCCTCCTTCGCTGTCCCGTCAAGAAGGTCCTTGAAACTGCGTCCCTGAACACCGGCAGGCGCCTCGGCCCCCAGGAAATCCAACAAAGTAGGCAGGACGTCCACGTTGCTCATCAGTTCGCTGACGACCCGTCCGCCGGAAAGTGAAGAGCCCGGCTTATACATTATCAGGGGGATTTCAAAGCCGGCCTTGCGAATCGTCCATTTTGCGCCGGGATAGGGTATGCCATGGTCAGACGTCATGATTACAAGCGTGTCGGATGCAATTTCGCTCGCCTCCAGAGCGTCGATTACCTCGCCAACCCGCTCATCAAAGTACTTGATGGTTCCCTGAAACGCAGCCAGATCGTTTCGCATGGCCGGCGTATCCTCAAGCCACGGGGGGACGAACACGCCTCGTTCCGTGTACGCGCCATGAGTGAATGGACGATGAACTTCCGTGAAACCCACCTTTGCAAAGAACGGCCGATCGCCGATCTCAGCGCGCCGAATCAGTTCTTTCGTCGCCTGCACGGTCTCGCCGGCGTCCCGCCTCTCCGACAGTACCGTGCCGTACCCCAGCCGGTACGGATCCTGCCCGAGGTGGTTTAGTCCGATGAGATAGGTCGCGTAGCCAAGGTCGCTCAGGATGGCGGCGGTATGCTTCTCACCTTCATTGAGGCCCCACCACCACGGCGCATGCGTCAGTCCCATCAAACCGTTCGATTGGGGATACCTTCCCGTGTGAAGACTGCCCCTGCCAGGCGAGCAGACCGCTGATGTGGAGTAGCAGCGGGCAAAACGCACACCCTTCTTGGCCAACCGGTCCAGGTTTTTCGTCTGCACCGTCTCGACACCATAACAGCCTATATGCCGGCCAATGTCATGGCAGGTTATCATCAGGACATTAGGCAGGTTCTTTTTTGAGTTATCATCAGGCGTCTCCGCTTGTGTAGTTCTTGAAAGCAACGTACTCGTGATCGCCGCTCCCGCGGTTTTCAAGAAAGCTTTTCTGTCCATGCGTCCTCCATGCCCTCACAAGTCCTTATCCACCAATCGAGACCATGACGAATAGAAGTCCCACGATAGCAACCACCGTTGAACAGGAAATGAGGAAGCCGATCATATCCAGTTTGTCCCATTTTCCAAATTCCCAGTTGCTGTTTCTCAACATCTTGAGATGGTCGAACCTGGCCGGATTCTCATATGAAAGCGCCAGTTCCTTTTCATCTTCTTCGCTGTCCGGCAGAACGGGCGTCTTCATCTTGACGTAGAATCTGTCGAGCAGGGCTTTGTCCAGCGGCTTGGTGAGGAGCGCCACCAGTATTAGCGCGCCGAATGGTACAACGATCCTCAGAATCACACGCAAGGTCTCGTTAAGCGCGTATGAGTTTTTCGACAGGTCCCAGCCCAGCCTGTCGATAGCGAGCAGTCCTATGTTGAGCATTCCGTGCCCCTCAAGGACGCCCTCGCTGTTGCGGGCCACGCCCTGGGTCCAGAAGATGGATTTTCTAGGAAGCTGATACGTTCTGTGGAACTTGCCACCCACTTCGAGCGGCTCAGGCCGCCCGCCTTCGGCCTTGCCGAGGGCATCGAGTTCATTCCAGTCAACGATTTCCTTCTCGCGTGCTTGCAGGTCCATCTTGTGCGCAACGTAAGTGCGTTCGAGCGGGGCAGGATTGGTCATTCTGGTGGTATAAGCGCTCACGCGCAAATCAGGCGCTAACACCGGACCGAACACGGGAATGAGAAATAAGAGTATCAATGTGACGGCTATCGAAGACCATGCGGCTTTGCGGTTCGCTCGACGCCAGAGCATTCCCAGCCAGAACGACGCCGCGAATACGGCCGTTATCTCCCACGAGAGTTTGAGTTGCTGAAAGATGCTTTCGAACTGGAGCGCAACATAGCATCCGCCGATGAGCACAAGGGCGCCAACGATGCGGCCGACGCGAACGTAATGTTTTTCGTCGAGATCGGGAAATACGACACGGAACAGGTTATGAGTGAGCAAAGATGAACTTGTGATCATCAGACAGTCGGCCGTTGACATGATCGCCGCCATGAGACAAGCTATCATGAGGCCGACGAGTCCCGAATTGAGAGGGCCGAGCAGATCGAGGATGGCGTGGCCATAGACAAGGTCGGGATCGCCGACGCTTTGGCTGTACAGGAGTACCGCGATAAGCCCGAACAGCCCCCAGAACAGCGTGCAGAAGCGTTTGAGATAAATGCCCGTACTGAACCCGAAGCGCGCGGTGAATTCGTCTTTGGCTGAACCTGCACAGACGAGCTGGTTCGCCTGGACGCCAAGATTTATCGTAACCATCACCGTCAGCCCCAGAATGTAGTACCAGGTAAAATCGATCGTCCTGGGAGTGCCCAGCACCTGAAAATGCGCCTCGGGCAGCCATTGGTGCAGGGTGCGCATCCCGTCCATGAATCCCGATCCGCCGTAAATGGAGTTTATCTTCGCTATGCCGAAAGGTATCATGAGCACCGATAGCACTATGATGAAGAATCCCTGGAGCATGTCGGTCATGAAAGCGGCTTCAAGCCCGCCCGCTACGGCGTAAAGCATGACGACGGTACATACCACGATGACGAGCGCCTCTTTGCTGATATGCGAGAAAACCTTGCGGGGTTTGGCGAGCCGCAGCTCCTCGAGACGCGTTTTCTGGTCGCCGGTCAGAGTCGAATAGTTCGCTTCCTCAAGGCGCGTAAGTTCCTGGGCGTCGTTGTATTCGGCCGTCTCGGCGGCGGTATATTCTTCAATGGATTTTGGCGTAATCGCCTGGGCCGTTTTGCCCATGGCGTTGACGCCTAGCGAGATTATCAGCATGAATCCCAGGGCGCTTATAACGGCGTATATCCCGCCCATCCATTTCGAGCCATAGCGATCCTCGAAAAAGTCGCCCATGGTCAGGAGCCGCAGGCGGCGGTACCACACCGCCGTGAACCAGTAGACCGGCGTGCCGAACACATAATTCAGTGCGCTCCATACCCCTGAGATGCCGTTGGCCATGGTGGTCGTGGTAGCGCTTACTGCGTTCGATGCCGAAGTCGCCTGGCCAAAGGCAGCAAAGATCTGCACGATTTTACCGACCCGGCGGCCTGCTAGAAAGTAGTCTTCCTGGTTCTTGATCCGCCGCATGGCCCAGATGCCGATGAGTATGGTGACAAAGAAATAAGCTACGATGACTACGATGTCGATGATCGCTAGCCCGAACATTTGCATCTCCCCGTGGTATTGAGCTGTCTGTCGTTATTCAAGCCAAATACGAGGCTGGCGTCATGCCCCGTTTTCTTCATAGCGCCCGGCGACGCCGCACTTCACAAACTCATCGCAGGCATAGCCCTGCCATTCAGGATCCAGCCCAATCGATTCGTTATCGTCGTAGTAGCCCGCGATGAATCCACCCCGGCCTTTCCACAGCTTGTCGAGCATCTGGCGTGCGCCCGCCCGAATTCCGTTTTCGTTCCGGGTTTGGAGCGTTTTTTGGATGTCGACGGGACACCAGAAGGTGATTTTATGATCCGCCTGATGCGCGGTCAGTGTATCGATCCCGTGCAAAGTGGGCTGGTCGAACTGGAGCGTGTCGATTCCCGCTTCGCACAGCCACGGCACGATCGAGGTTATCTGGCCGCACGAGTGCATCATAACCTTTATGCCCATGTCGTGCGCTATTGCGCACAGCTTCTCGAAGCGCGGAAAGAATTCGGCCTTCCACACATTCGGGTCGATGAGCAACGAATTCTGCATGCCCCAGTCTTCCCAGAACATAATGGCATCGACGCCGGCCTCGGCGTAATTGCGGATCATGGCTGCAACGACTTCGTCGACCCTATCGTGCAGAATCCTTATCCGGCCGGGTTCGAGCGCGAGATCCATCAAGTACTGGTCGAGTTTCCGAAGTTTGCGCGATATGTTGAACGCAAACCCCGGCACCGCCCCAACGAGCCAATGGCCGGGATGCTGGCGGCGCGCTTCGCGTACAGACTCGTAATCTTTGGGATTCGAGAAATCCGGAAACTCGTAAGCGTCGAGTTCGTCAAGGTTGTCCAGCACACTCTCGGCCACTTCGCCTTTCGATGTTGGATCGAGCCTGTGCCACGTGTTTCCCCACTCGTCGGTGCTTGTCCATCGGTTCTCGCCGGCCTTGACCCATTCGGTCTCGTGAGTCTTCGCCTGATGCCGTGCAAACACCATGTCCGACGGCTCGAAGGACCTTGCCACCCGCTCGGGGCCGTCAAACTCCAGTGTCCTGCGCACGATCTCTCGCGAGTTCATTTTGTAAAGCTCCTATTCCTTTGCCTTCTGTAGCTGGGAGGCAAGGGGCTGCTGCCCCTTGCCCTCCATGCTTCCAACTAATCCGCCTGCCCAATCGCGGCAACCGGCTGCAGCGTTTCACTCACCTGGACGGGCAGTTCGGCGGTGAGTTCCACTTTTCCGAAAAGGGCCTGTGCCGCCACGCGGATATTTTCACGGCCGGATGCACAGAACGACACGATCGCCGTCGGGAAGTCTCGCGGCACGCCGAACTTTTCATACGGTGAGTTCGAGACCACTATAATAGGTTTATCGGTCTTGCTACGAATTTTGTTCAGCAGAGGGATCATGATCGCGCCTGTACGATAGTTATAATAGCTCGTCGATACGATCACATCCGCCTTGTCGAGCCTGCGGAACACGGCCTTCTCGTCTTCTTTCCTGTATTTCTCGCGGATGAGCACGAGAGATACGTTGTCGGAAAGCTCGCACATCTCTTCCCAAAGCAGGCCCGGATGGGCGTACGGGGTGTTGATAAACGAATGGAAATGGTGAATCTGCTCGACAAGCAGCACGTTCTGCTCCGGTTTGAGAGGCAGGAGCTTTGCATCGTCGCGGAGAAGCAGAGTCGACTTCTCGGCCGCTTCGACTGTAGTGTCGATTATCGACTGGTCGTAGAAAAGGTCGCCCGCTTTGGATGCGTCCACCTTGCCGCCGTTATCGGCGAGCCCCATATCCCACCGCATGCGCAGAATTCGGGCCACGGACCCGTCAAGTTGGGATTCCGGATACCGTCCGGATTTAACGGCCTCGGCAACTTTGCCTAACAGGTACTGGTTGACAGGCGTAACGGCCCTGCATAGAAATAGGTCACACCCGGCCAACAGACACCTTATGACGGCTTCGCTGATCTCGAATTTTTCCAGCAGTCCTCCCATCTGGATAGCATCGCTGGTAATGACGCCCTCAAAACCGAAGTCTTCTCGCAGGATGCCGGTCATAATCTCTCTTGATGTCGCCGCGGGCACATCGCCGTCGCCAAGGCCCGGATATGCCGTGAAAGCCGCCATGATCGCGGGAAGACCAGCATCGATCAGAGCCTTGTACGGCGCCAGATGCTCGGTCATGAGGGTCTCGCGGTCAAGATCGATGACAGGCAGCCCATAATGGGCGTCTTTATCCGAAGCCCCCCGGCCGGGAAAATGTTTCGCCGTTGCCGTGATGCCCGATTCCTGAAATCCCCGAAGAGACTGTAGAGCGTACTTTGTCACGTCGCCGGGGTTGTCGCTGTATGCGCGAGGTCCTATTTCAGGGTTCTGGGGATTTGTATTGACGTCCAGCACGGGCGAATGAATCATGTTTCCGCCGAGCGCGCGGGCCTGTCTGCCAATACCGACCGCCACTTTATAGGCGAGTTCGGGATCCTTCGATGCGCGCAGTCCCATTGGATGCGGGAAAAGACGTTGCCCGAAGAAAAAGTCGGCCCCTTCGCCTTCCTGATCGAAGGTCGTGTGCAGACCTATGCCGTCCTTCCGGTCAAGCGCATAATCGCGCAGCCTGTTAAGCGTCTCGGCATACTCAACTGGAGTACAGCTCATACGGCGTAGATCGGCGGGCCGGTCGTATGTTTTTGGCCCCGGATCATGGGACGATCTGAGGAGATAATTCGGCAGATGGATACCGGTCCTGTGGTCGCCCGAACCTCCGTGAAACTTCTGCGTTATCCGCAGCCCGCCTATATGGTATTTCTTTATCAGTTCGATGATGTCAGGAGTGATAAAAGGTCCATAGAAACCCGTCACAATCAACTGCCCGATCTTCTGCTCGAGCGTCATTCGTCCGAGCAGGCCATCGATCCATTTTTCTTTTTCGTTGTCTTGTGGTTTTTTGCCAGTCATAGCATCTGGTCCTTTCGTTCACCCAATTACTGTTTACTAAACTCGTGCGGGCCGATGTCCGTAACGCCGTTGTAGGGCACAACATTGCCCCAGAAGTCCCTGCCGGGAGCGTCCTGCAAGTTGAGCCCGGCATCTATGCAAGGCGAACCCGCGCGCAGTTTGTATCCGTCTAACGTATCCATTCCGTTGTCGCTTCTACCGGGCGCAACGAGTTGCGGATCGGCAGTAATTCTGTTTATGCCGGCGGGCTCGGTATCCGAATGCTGGCCATAGAAGAGGTTATGGTCAAACACCGTGCCCAGATCGTCGTCGAATTTGTAGTATGAACCTTTGCTCATGTTGTAGAAAATGTTGTTGAAGTACTGCGTGTTGGCGGGCCCCCCGTTCTTCTTGGTGCGCTGCCAGATAACCATGTTGCCGGGATAGTTTTCTCCGGCATGTATCAGGTTATTGTAAATGAGTGCGTTGTTGACCGCGCCGGTGATGTAGAAGTGACGGCGTACGTTGTTAACCGACAGGTTGTACCGGAGAACAGCGCCCCAGTTAAAATCCTGATCCGGATCGCCCTGCCCCGTACATATCACGAAACCGCCCAGCCCGTTGTCGTGGCTGTAGTTGTACTGGAACACAGCACCTTTGTTTTTAACGTCGATATCGAAGCCGCTACCGTCTGTCTCTCCGGGTTCCCATACCTGGCCGTAGGCTTCATTGTACTGCACCAGCGCGTCTTCGCTCCAGGATACGAACATCGCGTTGCCACTGATCTTGCTGCCGCATCCTGCAAACGTGTTATGTTCGATAAGAGCGGCAGCGCTGCATCTGATTATTAGCCCATTGCCGCCTACGCTAGTGAACGTGTTGTTTCTAACCACGACATTCCGGCTCGGCGCCCAGTTCCGGTCGTGATAATACGTGCGGCTCCACCATCTGGATATGTTCGCGATACCTGTACGATCCACGTCACGGATATTGCAATCCTCGATGGTCAGGCCGTCGAACCAGGTCGGGATTTGTCTGCCGATAATCTCGCAGAATATGCCCCCGCCGTTGATCGATGGAAAGTGGCCAGGCCCAAGGGAAGAGTTGACGTCATGAATATCGAGGTCGTGCAGACGTATATGGTTCACTTCTCCGCTGTCAGAGGCGGAAACGTAAACTGCCCGCTTAAGATTCGACTTGTCATCAAACTGTTCGTCGTCCTCGCCGAAGTTGGTGATCTCGAGACCACCGATCTCCCAATATTCCTGGTTGTGCAGACGGACAACATCGGCAACCTTACCGTTGCCGTTCAGCAGTGGACGCGGCCCCTGGCCGTATCTGCCGACTGTGATCGGCGCAGCTTCGCTGCCCGAACCTTTGGGCCACAACTGTTCGCCGCTCCAAACACAGCCCGCCTTCAAGAGTATTCCGTCGCCCGAAGCAAAGGTTGTGTCGTTAACTCTGGCGAATGTGCGCCAAGCCTTGGCCGGACTCGTACCCGCAGCCATGTCGTCCCCGGCTTCGCCGTCAACATAATATGTGGTGCGGCCCGGCGAAACATGAGCGGTTCTGGGCGCGTCCACGGCAGCCGTTTTTTTAAGGAAAAGGACAAGCCGCGGAGCATTCCCGCCGCCGCCCTCCTTTGACGCCAACCGCGCTATAGCGCCGTCAGACACATCGTCCTGGAGCCGAACTTCACGCACTA
>SDBV01002127.1_pt1 | contig 29725 bp, 18 predicted proteins | sample 2277081 | NCBI WGS metagenome assembly SDBV01 (sample SAMN10402039, study PRJNA504765) | marine sediment metagenome | isolation source: marine sediment core GS10_PC15, 223 cmbsf | place: Arctic Ocean: Southern Knipovich Ridge | collected 2010
CTCGGTTGCGAATCTTTGTGCAACGTTCATCGAGAACGACAGGCTGTTTAGCGATCTTAAAGAGCTGTTCATCGGTTCACTCAAGACGCTGTCGAACAGCATTGACGCCAAGGACCAGTACACACAAGGTCATTCTGAAAGAGTTGCGTTTATATCACGGTGGATCGCCGAGCAGCTCTCGCAGCATCAGCCGATCGACGAAGATTATATTCACAAGATATACCTGGCAGGGATGCTGCATGATATCGGCAAGATAGGTATTAACGAGGCAGTACTGCTGAAGAAAGGTGAGTTAACGGAAAAAGATTTCGAGGTAATCAAAACGCATCCGCGCATCGGTGCGAGCATCATGGCAGATATTAAACAGCTAAGGGAGCTTGTTCCGGGGATACTCCATCACCACGAACGGATCGACGGTAAGGGCTATCCGGACGGGCTCGAGGGTGACAGAATCCCGCTTATGGGCAAGATCATCGGTTTGGCGGACGCATTTGACGCGATGACATCAAAGAGGGTCTATAGAGATGCAATGAGCATCACAAGGGCCTCAAAGGAGATCGAGGACAACCTAGGCACACAGTTCGATGAGAAGATCGGCAGGATATTCCTCGATAGTGACATCCACAAGCTCTGGAACATAATCCAGGACGGCTTTATCGAGAACTGGGATTACTCCAACTTCTCAGAATACGGTACCAAAGCTGTCGGGTCACTTATAAGGTAAAGCGGCTCGCGTATTACTATAATCCTTGCCTGCAACCTTCAATTTTCACCAATTCGCATAATTATTGGTATAATCCGGACACTTTTTTGCACCTTTTAGGGTAAATTTCAAAAAAACATTGCAAAAATTGCCAATTTCACTAAAATGACCCGATTGAAAGTATTTAGTTGACTACCTATAAGTATTGGTATAAGATGTAAATAAGTGTATTTGATCCGAACTGGTGTATTCGGTGCGGGGTAAGTGTATGTATGTAAAAAGTGATTGCTTTAGATTTGTAATGAAAGGTAAGTAAGTAAAAGATGCTGACGAAGGAAAAAAAAGACAAGATAATTGGCGAGTATAAAACCAACGAAAACGATACCGGTTCACCGGAGGTGCAGATCGCACTTTTAACAACCCGAATTAACGAGTTAACAGGACACCTCAAGACACACAGCAAGGATCATTCATCACGCAGAGGTCTATTAAAGATGGTCGGAACCCGGTCATCGCTGCTGAAGTATGTTCGCAAGAATGACGTTGAGCGTTATCGTGCGATCATATCGAAGCTTGGTATACGTAAATAAAAAAAGTTTGATTTTAGAATTAGCTCACCGTTTTTTTTAAAAGCACTTGACGTTAGTGTCTTTTTCGGTCGGCTGAAGGAAGATACGAGAAGGTAATATATGTTTAAAGTTTGTAAAGTTCAGAAAGAAATTGGTGGAAAAACAGTAACAATTGAAACAGGTAAGATAGCCAGACAAGCACATGGCGCCGTTACCGTAACTTGCGGCGAGACAGTAGTTCTTGTTGCAGCAACGACCGGAGCACCTCGATTCGCGGACATCGATTATTTCCCGCTTAGTGTAGACTACAGGGAAAAGTTGAGCGCGGCAGGTAAGTTCCCCGGCGGATTCATGAAACGTGAAGGCCGCCCAACTACTAAAGAGATACTGACAGCAAGAATGATCGACAGACCTATCCGTCCATTGTTCCCTGACGGTTATTTCGAAGAAGTACAGATCATGGTCACAGTGCTTAGTGCTGATCAGGAGAACGATCCGGATGTTTTGGCGATGATCGGTGCAAGTGCCGCACTTCATCTCAGCAAGATCCCGTTTATGGGTCCTCTTGGTGCGTGCCGCTTGAGCAGGATAGATGGTAAGTTCGTTATCAATCCGCTTCACTCAGAGCGTGAGGACAGCGAGTTTAACCTTATTCTTGCCGGCCGTAAAGAAGCGATCAACATGATCGAAGTCGATGCAAAGCAGACTCCCGAAGATGTCGTCGCAGACGGCATAGCAGTCGCACATAAGACTGTTGGCGCGATTTGCGATCTTATCGACGAACTCCGCGAAAAATGCGGCGTCGAAAAAGATGTTCCAGAGATCGAAAGCATCGACCCAGCCGCCGAGCAGATCAGCAAGCTGGCATTAGATAAGATCAACGAAGCTTATCAGATCAAGCTTAAAGCTGACAGGTCGGCAGCTATCAAAGAGATCAAGGCAGAACTCGCTCCGCAGTTCATCGAAGCAGAAGGTGACGCCGAGCCGATCTGTACAAAAGTAATTTTTAACCGTGCATTCGACAAGGTTGAGAAAAGTGTTATCCGTAAGATGATCATGGCCGGCAAACGTCCTGACGGAAGAGGTTATGACGAGATCCGACCTATCGATTGCGAAGTTGGCCTTTTGCCGCGTTCGCACGGTTCGGCACTGTTTACACGAGGCGAAACTCAGGGTTTGGTTACGGTAACTCTTGGTACCGGCAGAGACGAACAAACCATCGACGGGTTGCTCGACGAGTTTGGCCAGGACTTTATGCTGCACTACAACTTTCCGCCGTTCTCGGTTGGTGAGGTAAGAATGATAAGGGGACCGGGCAGACGCGAGATCGGTCACGGCGCTCTGGCAGAAAAAGCTCTTGAGCAGATCAAACCTGACAAGAAAGATTTCCCGTATACCATCAAGGTTGTTTCGGATATCACCGAATCCAACGGTTCCAGTTCGCAGGCTTCGATCTGCGGCGGATGCCTTGCAATGATGGATGCCGGCGTACCGATTAAGAAACCTGTAGCAGGTATATCGGTAGGTATGGTAAGCGAAGGCGATAAGTATGTACTGATCACCGATATTCTCGGCGACGAAGATCACTTCGGCGATATGGACTTTAAGGTAGCCGGAACCGCTGATGGTATTACCGCGATCCAGCTTGATATTAAAGCAGAGGGCCTGCCGCACGATATCATGGTAGAAACATTGCAAAAAGCAAAAACAGCTCGTTTGAGTATTCTCGAAACTATGGCCAAGGTGATAGCCGAACCGAAAGCAGAGCTTAGCGAATACGCTCCGAAGATCATAAGCATCAAGATCGATCCTGACTTTATCGGCAAAGTCATCGGTCCTGGCGGAAAGATGATCAAGGGTATTCAGGAGCAGACAGGTGCAACCATCGAGATCGATGATGACGGAACCGTTTGCTTTAGCTGTGTTGGCGGCAACGGCCACTTACAGGCCAGAGACATAGTCGAAGCAATGACTACTCCGCCGAAGATCGGCAAGATATATCTCAACTCAAAGATTGTCTCGGTAAAAGACTTCGGTGCTTTTGTTGAGTTTTGTCCGGGTGTTGAAGGCCTTTGCCACATAAGCGAGCTAAGCGACGGATACGTCAAGAGTGTAGACGACGTATGCAAAGCGGGCGACCTGATCCCGGTCAAGCTTTTGAGCATTGACGATCAGGGTAGGAACAAGCTGTCCAGAAAAGCGGCCCTTGCAGAATTGGGCAAATCCGACCAGAAGCAGACTATCGATTCCAAGTAGCACCGGATCGGTAGATATGGATATTGTTTGAGGGCTTGGTGTCTGCCGGGCCTGCATGGACGATTGGGTTTATTATAAGGAGGTCACTTTATGGCTATTGGTTCTGTGAAGTGGTTTGACCCAAAAAAAGGTTTCGGATTTATCGTTAACGAACAGGGTCAAGATGTCTTTGTCCATTACACCAGCCTTGAAGGCGATGGCTTTCGATGTTTGCGTAACGGCCAAGAAGTCGAGTACGAACAATTTGATTCCGGCAAAGGCTTGCAGGGAAGAAAAGTTATGGTCATCGAACAGAAATCGCCCATAACACAGGTATCTTCGACGGTTGACGTTCGCACCGAAGCTTAACAACTTGTCAGGTAAGATATATTACCGTAGGTGCCGAACTTTTCTACATGTATGACTTGACGGGAGTGAACTAGTGGTACTGTTCGGATACGGGTTTGTTCTGGCTTTGGTAGCGGCTGTGGCGGTGTTTGCCATTTACAGACGTTTCTTTATAAAGAGAGCGTCTATGGAAGGTGACGTCCGACAAAAGCAGCTTGAGGAACTCAGTAAGCTTACCGGCGGACTCGCACACGAGATCAAAAACCCCCTGTCTACGATTAAGGTCAATCTTCAGCTTATTTCCGAGAACCTCGATGCCGGCGACCCGGATTCGTCGCGGTTGCTCAGAAAGATACAGATACTGCAAAAAGAAACCGACAGACTTACCCTGATACTCGACGGTTTTTTAAGGTATATCGGAAAGGCCGAGCTGCATCTAAAGGCGTCGGACATCAATACACTTACAAGTGATGTGGTCGATTTTTATACCCCGCAGGCAAGGGCAAATGATGTAACGTTACGTTTGGGTTTGTGCAACGGGCCGCTGATTTGCAATATCGATCAGGATATGATAAAACAGGTGATGCTCAACCTGTTCATAAACGCTCAGCAGGCGATACCGCAGGCAGGCGAGATCATAGTAAGAACCGAACGGCGTCAGCATGAGGCGGTTATTACCGTAAGCGATACCGGCAAGGGAATAGAGGCAGATAAGTTTGACAAAATATTTGAGGCCTATTATACATCAAGGCCAGGCGGATCGGGACTTGGCCTGCCGACGGCGAAAAAAATAGTCGAAGCTCACAATGGCAATATCGCCGTAGATTCGCAGCCAGGCAGAGGTACCTCGTTTACGATAACCCTGCCGTTGCCAAAGGAAAATGATGCCGAAAAATGACAGCGTAATTCTGGTAGTTGACGACGAGAAGGATCATGCAGATGTCCTCGCCGAAGCACTGGAAAAGCAGTGCGCCCGGGCTTTTTGCGCCTATACCGCCCAAGAGGCGTTCGATGCTATAAACGACAACGATATCGACCTCGTCATAACCGATCTTAACTTAGGCTCTACGGTCAACGGCATCGATATATTAAAACATGCCAGACAAACGAACCCATCGACCGCGGTACTGCTTATCACCGCCTATGCGACGATAGACACCTGCAAAGAAGCCATAAGGCTTGGCGCGTTCGACTATCTCGTAAAACCCATTGACATCGACCAGTTGCGTGCGATGGCGACCAAGGCGATACCACTAAAAGAACTTGCCGAATCGTCAGACTTTGTCTTTACCGGCGTTCGCAGCCGATCGCGTCAGATGCAGCATGTTTTTAATATCTTACGACGAGTCGCCCCTACCAATATCAGCGTACTCATCGAAGGGCTCTCAGGTACTGGCAAAGAGCTCATCGCCAGGGCAATTCACGACAACTCATCCAGATGTGATAAGGCGTTTAGGCCGTTAAACTGTGCAGGTCTTTCCGATACATTGCTCGAAAGCGAACTCTTCGGACATGCCAAAGGCGCCTTTACCGGTGCAGACACCGAACGCAAGGGGCTTTTTCAGGTAGCTGATAAGGGTACGCTGTTTCTTGATGAGATCGGCGATATGCCGTTAAAAATGCAGGCAAAGCTTTTGCGTGTTCTCGAAGACGGCATAATAATCCCCGTAGGTTCCAACAAACCTGTCGTCATAGATGTTCGCGTCATAAGCGCAACGAATCATGACCTTGCCAAACTCGTCGAGGAAAAGAAATTCCGCCAGGACCTTTATTTCCGCATCAAAGGTGTTTCGGTAACGATCCCTTCGTTATCACAACGTCCGAAAGATATTCCCGAGCTATTCGGATATTTTTTGAAGCAGGCATGCCAGGAGCTTGGGCGCGATATAACTCGCATCACCGATTCGGCGCTTGCGATCCTTTTGGCTTACGATTGGCCGGGTAATATACGGCAGTTGAGGAATGCTGTTAAAACGATGGTTGTGATGTGCGATCGTGACACGCTGGATGTTCGCGATATACCCCAGGAAATCCATCTTGTCAAACGTCTGGCCGCTGGACAGGTCAAGCAGGGCCAGCAGTTCATCTCCGACTTTACGGGGCGATCCCTGGAAGAAGTGGAGCGGCAGCATATCGCAGACACGCTTACGATGACCGATGGCAACCGCACAGAAACTGCAAAGATATTAAAGATCGGCGAACGAACTCTCTATCGAAAGATAAAAGAGTACGACCTTTAAACACCTGGGCACTGCTTTAATATATGATTTGGATGTTTACTTTGCAGAGGAAAGCTGAATCAACCAAGCCAATGGCTGTGTCGATCGTTCCTGCGAACCAGCCGCGGCACAAACCAGTCTCAGCGGCGTAGCTGGGCCAGGATATAAATGTTAAATAGGAAATCCCGGATAAAAAAACTATTGGCTAAGGGATATCGATGAAAAAGAATTTTCATAACAGAAGAGATTTTTTAAAAGCGACGGGGATGTCTATGGCGGTTACGGGTTTGTCCGGATGCTCGGAAGGTTCGCAGAGTTTTGGGGGTAAAGGTACAAAGGCAAGTGCAGATATGACGAAAGATATAGTTGAAAAGGTTAAAACAGCAATGCTTTGTATGCAACGCTATTCGTGGGAACAGGGAACAGCAATGCAGGGCATGTTGGAAATTGGGGACACAACGAACCTGATCATTATGGCCAGAGAATCGGTTCAGCGGAAAAAACCGGACGGACGACTTTCAATGGTTGGTTCCGATATGAATATCGCTGATACGGGAGTAAATGGCCCGGGAGTTTTGGCAGCTTATAAAATTACCGGCCAAGAAAAATACAAAAAAGCAGCACAGGGGCAATATGAATATTTAAAACGCCCGGAATCGAAAAATGCCATGGGTGTGATCTATCACAATAATAGATCTAAAGTTATTTTCAGCGATAATATGTTTATGGTCGCTCCTTTTCTTGCTCAAATGGGTGACTACGATGAAGCCATGCGTCAGATCGAAGGAATTCGTGACGTGCTTTGGAATGAAGATGAAAAACTATTTCACCATATTCGTATTCAGGAAACTATGGAATTTAAGGACCCGTCGTTTTGGGGAGGCGGCAATGGATGGTGTGCTGCGGCAATGGCGCAGGTTATCGATCTTTTACCTGACGAAAGAAAATCGGACAAACAAAAACTGATCAAATATTGCACAGATCTGCTTGACGGCTGTATTGCCCGTCAACTGCCCAGCGGGCTTTTGTACGATAAAATAACAGAACCCAATTTTGAAGAAACAACGTTGCCGGCAATGCTGGCTTACACTATCTATACCGCAATAAAATCCGGTTGGCTGGATACATCTTATAAAATTCCGGCTGACAAAATGCGGCATGCGGTTTATGCTAATGTTGATGATTTTGGACTGCTTCAAAATGCAAGTGCAGCTCCTTTGTTTAATGCACCAGGCACTTCGCCGGAAGGCCAGGCTTTTTTCCTGATGATGGAAGGGGCTTTCAGAAAACTGAATAAAAGATGATATAATCAGAGAACAATTTTTAAAAGGAGTTTACGATGCAATACACATTTCTGGGTAAAACCGGCATGAAGGTCTCGCGTTTATGTCTAGGCACGATGAATTTCGCGAGTCAGACCAGCGAGCAGGACTGTTTTCGCATGATGGACGAAGCTCTTGATATGGGGATCAACTTTTTCGATACGGCTGATGCTTATGGCGCCAGCGAGGATGATCGCGGCGGCGCCGAAAAGATTATCGGGCGCTGGCTCGCTCAGGGCGGCGGACGTCGTGACGCGGTCATTATCGCCGCCAAAGTCTTCGGTCACTGCGCCCCTTTCTACGATCGCTATGAAGAAAACAGCGCTACCGACGGCCTGTCAAGATACAAGATCCTCAAGCACTGCGAAGGGTCTCTTAAACGCCTGCAGACAGACCACCTCGAAATCTTCCAAATGCACCACATCGACCACAACTGCAGTCATCATGAAATGTGGGAAGCCATGGACATCCTGCAAAAACAGGGAAAGATCGTCTACGTCGGCTCCAGCAACTTCGCTGGCTGGGACATCGCCGAATGCTGCATGACTGCAAAACTGCTTAACAAACAAGGTCTCTCCAGCGAGCAAAGCCTCTACAACCTCAATAACCGAATGCTCGAACTGGAAGTGATCCCTGCCTGCCGCAAATTCGGCATGGGCCTGATCATCTACAGTCCGCTGGCTGGTGGTCTGCTCGGCGGGAGTCCAAAAAAACACAAGACCGGGCGCCGCACATCCGAAATACAGAAACAGGCACGAAGCAAAAATCTTGGCAAGCTCGAATGCTTTGAAAAACTCTGCGCCGACCTTGGCCAATCACCTGCCAATATCGCATTGGCATGGTTGCTGCACAATCCCGTCGTAACCGCCCCGATCATCGGACCCCGGACAGTCGAGCAACTAAAGGACAATAGAAAAGTCCCCGAGATCATACTGTCACAAGAAACTCTTAAACAGCTTGACGAGATCTTCCCCGACCCCGGCGGCGAGGCACCTAAAGCATACGCATGGTAGGCCCTGTGACGCACAAAAACCCATTATTTGGCGCCAATTTCCGCTGAAACTGCCTCGAAAAGTAAAATCCTTGACAGTTCAAGATAAATCTGGTAGTATAGTATATCGCACGGAGGAAAATATACTTTCTTTGTAACTGTCTCTCGGACCTTAGGAAATGCAAAAGGATGGAATCCCGCCAGTTTAAAGGACAACCTTTTTATGTGTATATACAAAAGATATATGTGTTTGATTTCCGTTATCCTGCTGCTGGGTATAGTCGGTAACGCATTGGCAGTGGATATAGATTGGACCAATGGCGGCGGCGACAGGCTCTGGCGTAATGGAGCAAACTGGAACATGGGCGTTCCCGGCCCAGCCGACAAGGCTGCTATCAGGCAGGGAGGAGTCGGCCCAATTATCGATTCAAGCACAACAGCAGTAGCCAACGTCGTAGTCCTTTCCGACTGGTCAAGCTTTGGTGATACTCTTGATATAACCGGCGGTTCTCTTACAACAAGCGGCTGGCTTGTAGTAGGCTACCAAGCTGTCAATAACGGGACATTTACTGTTAGTGGCGGTACCGTCAATGTCGGCAGTGACCTGTTTGTTGGATTCGCGGGTGCAGGTACAGTAAACATTACCGGTGGTATGATCACGGTCAATAGTACACTCGGGATCGCCCAACTGGCCGGCAGTTCAGGCAACGTACAACTGGATGGCGGCACTATTTCATGCGGTTCTTTAAGTATGTTAACCGGCGCGTCGATGGACATCGCCGGCGGTACACTAATAGTTAATGGCAATGTCACGTTAACCATCGATAGCTACATCAGCAGCGGTTGGCTTACCGGTTACGGCGGCGGCGGCACATTGGCTGTAGACTACAATATTACCAGTCCCGGCAAGACGACGGTAACGGCCAATTCGCCCGAAAAGGCATCCTATCCATCCCCGGCTAACGGTGCTACCGGCGCAAGTATTAGTGCTGACCTTAGTTGGGCGGCAGGTGACTATGCCGTTTCGCATGACGTGTATTTTGGCACCGACCCGACACCCGATGCCACTGAGTTCCAGGGCAACCAGCCTGGAACAACCTTTGACCCCGGCCCAATGAGTCTGGCTTCGACCTACTACTGGCGGATCGATGAGGTTGACACGGGCAACCCTGCAAGCCCATGGATAGGCGATGTCTGGAGCTTTACAACTCAAAGCAACACGGCCACTTTGAGAAAAGGGCCTTATTTGATCTATCCGGGCAACAATACACAGATGCAGGTCCTCTGGCAGTTGGACAATAACGTGACCTGTTCACTGGCATGGGGTACTGACACGACTTACTCCGACGGTAATGTTAGTGTCTCCCAGTATGGATCGGACCACCAGTATAAATATACTATCAGCGGCCTTACACCAGGCGCTAAATTTTACTACAAGGTTACAGTTGGAGCAGGAGCTACCACAGGTACTTTCCTGGCCGCTCCGGCGAATTCTGCAACAAGCTTAAAATTCCTGATGTATGGTGATACCAGAACGAATCCTGCCGACCATTCTATAGTCTGTGCGTCAATAAATTCGACCATTACTTCCGATCCGGCTTATCAAACCCTGCTGTTGCTTGCCGGCGACTGGGTTGGCACCGGCGACTCGGAAATCGACTGGACTGCGCAATTTTTCAATCGTTCTTACCCGGCATCGATGCTGACACAGTCAACTGTGCCCATCATGGGTTCCAGGGGGAATCACGAAAACAGCGGCACTATTTACAAAAAGTACTGGCCGTATCCTTATGTTGCATCATGTTACTGGTCGTTCGATTACGGCCCGGTACATGTGGCGGTTGTTGACCAATATGTCGATTACGACGAAGGTACAACTCAGTATGACTGGCTGGTCAATGATCTGGCGACCAGCAGCAAAGACTGGAAGATTATCGTGCTTCATGAGCCGGGTTGGACCGCAAAAGGCGGGCACGTTAATGAGGCCGACGTACAGGACTATATACAGCCGCTCTGTAAACTGTATGGCGTGCAGATAGTTCTCGGCGGACACAACCATTATTATGCTCGCGCTGTTGTCGACGGAGTTCATCACTTAACAAGCGGCGGCGGCGGCGCACCGGTGTACCGTCCCAAACCCGGAGAGCCCTATATCGTATCTTCTCTTGAGTCGCTGAATTACCAGACGGTTGAGATCAGCGGCGATACGATGTATGTTAAGTCGTTTCAGCCTAATGGTACGGTGATTGATTTATTCCAAACGAGCTATTTACCTTGTGAGCCCAGTACCGCACATGTCCAGTCCATAGATTGTGCAATTGTTGCCAGCAGTCCGCCTAATTCGGCCGGGCAGGTTATGGTTACTATCACCGACAACTGCGAAGTTCCTGTTGCGGGCGCTGATGTAACCGGTACCTTCACCGGTGACGTCACTGGGCAGTCTACCGTGACGACCGACAGCCTTGGTGTGGCGGTATTAACTTCCGCGACAGCCGTAAAGAAACCAATCTACGTTTTCTGTGTGAACAATATCGAACATTCAACACTGTCATACGAGTCGGCAGACAATATCGTCACATGCGGCACCAACGGCACTGTACCGGTTAACGAACCTCCGGGACAGGCAAGCGATCCAGACCCCGCCAATGACGCAACCGGCGTAAGTGCGACTGCCGATCTCAGCTGGACAGCAGGGGCCGGGGCTACATCGCACGATGTCTATTTCGGCACTTCCAGCCCGGGCGTATTCCAGGGCAATCAGACCGGTACGACTTTTGATACGGGTACGATGACCGATAGTACGATCTACTACTGGCGTATCAATGAGAAGAACGACTACGGTACGAGTGCCGGCGTGGTCTGGCGATTTATAACTCACTCGATCTGCGACAATGAAATCTGCGGTCTAACGGATATTGCCATGCTTGGATTGCACTGGTTCGATACTGGTTGCGTCGATCCGACCTGGTGCGACAGAACCGACTTCGATAAGAGTGGTGATGTGGGCATGGACGATATTATCATTTTGGCAGAAAACTGGCTGAAAGATTTCTTGCTTATTCATTGGAACCTGGATGAGACGGTCGGATCTGTCGCACATGATGCCTCAATCAATGCCTATCACGGAATGCTTATGAATATGGATGATAGCGACTGGGTTGCCGGAAATACAGGCAACGCCCTGGACTTTGACGGCATAAATGATTATGTTGTCGTCGGTAGTATATTTACCGGGATGGCAGGCAAGGATGTTACAATAAGCGCATGGGTCAAAGCTCCTGAAATTAACACCGCACATCAGTTTATGGTCTCAATTAATACTTTAAACGGCGAGAACAGATTGTTGCTGGGCACCCAGGCTAATAGTCCCACACTTAGTTTGCATGAATCGGGATGGCATGATACTGCAACAACGGTAATTGACAACACATGGCACCACATAGCCTATGTTTTTGAAGATAGTTTGAACACAATTACTATTTACGTAGACGGCATTGATGTCTTGAGCTTTACATCGACAGCATCTGTTGCCGCTACCGATGTACTTTCGTTTGGACAGGAGTACGATGCAGGGATGGCAACCGGCAATTTTTATAGCGGCTTGCTCGATGATGTCAGGATTTATGATCGTCCGTTAAGTGATGCGGAAATTGCGGTGCTTGCTCAATAAACATAGTTGTTATCGAATAGCCAGATACCCGTTAATCTCACTCAGGTCTATTCCTGACAATTTTCAATAAAACTGCCTCGAAAAGTAAAATCCTTGACAGTTCAAGGGGATTTTGATAAGATTATTGACGTCAGGATGACAGATCCTTTTGGGAGGCAAAAAAAATAATGACATTAAATGGTAGACTCAGATCACGGAAGAAAAAAGCATTTACTCTAATCGAATTACTGGTAGTGATCGCAATTATTGCATTGCTGCTGTCAATATTGATGCCGGCGTTGAATGCGGTCAAAGAACAGGCCAGAGCGATTGTTTGCGCAGCACATTTAAAGCAGTGGGGTGTCATTCTGTCATTCTTTGCCGCAGATAGTGATGATCGTTTTCCAGATGTCGACTATAATGATGACGGTAACCCTGATCCGCGCGGCCAGTGGTGGTTTGTGCCTATGATGCCATATTTTGAAGAGCAACCGGATATCCTTATATGCGGCAAAGCTAAAATAAAACAAGATATAAATTCGTCTGCTCCTTGGGTGGCTGATGGCAGATATTTTCCCCAAAAGAGCGATGAAGCCTGGGGAAGAGAAATTACAAACCCTTCACATCCAGCTTACGAAGAATGGGTATGGTCAAGCTATGGACCTAATGCGTGGCTCATGGATCCAAGCGATAAAGACAACCCTATCAATGGGAGATGGCCGGGGGTTCCTTTATCGGTACCAGATTCCTCATTTTGGGGGAAGTTTTCTACTATCACCACTCCTTCACGAGTGCCTTTTTATCTGGATTCCAGGCATGTTGATTCATGGGCGCATGACACAGACACACCTGCTTCTGCGGAGTATGCTTATGATGGCGGTGGGGCTATGGAAACTTTCACACTGCTTCGTCATAACAAATCGAACGATATTGTTTTTGGTGATGGTGCCGTCGGGAGGACCGATTTAAAAGATCTATGGGGGATTAAATGGCATAGAACTTTTAATACAAGGAATGCCTATGCTGACGGCACGTTAACTTTCCCGGGCTGGATGAGATAAAAGAGCAAACTGACCTCGGCCAATCCCCTTCCAATATCGCATTGGCATAGCTGATGTACAATCCTGTCGTCACCGCCCCGATTGGCGGGGCACCTAAAGCATACGTATGGTAGGCCCTGTCAGGCACAAAAAACCATCCATTCGGCGCCAATTTCCAATAAAGCGGCCTCGCACGAAAATCCTTGACATTTCAAGGTTATTTTCATAAAATTTTTGACGCCGGAAGAAGGGAATTATGTTTTTAGGCGTATCAATTGCGATATCATTAGCTCGTTAGATATTAGCTCCCTGCCACTGTCAACTTTTCACAAAGGAGAAAGGTATGAATAGAAGAGATTTTTTGAAAAATATCGTCATCTTGTCAATAGTCATTAGCAGCCAGCTTTCAGTCAGGAGTGCGTTCGCTCGGCTGGCTGGTGAAGCACAAAAAAACAGTTCCAGACCCAATATCGTCTTTATCCTTGCCGATGATTTCGGCTATAGCAGCCTAAACTCGTACGGAGCAGATAAAGACCTGGTGCGTACACCTCACATCGATAGAATTGCTGAAAAAGGTATGCGTTTTACAGATGCGTCTACGCCTGCTTCGATATGTACGCCCACCCGGTATGGTTTTTTAACCGGGCGGTATCCATGGCGCTCATGGCTGAAATCCGGGGTGGTAAATCCTAACGATCCTTTACTGCCGAATCCGGATAGGGTAACGGTTGCCGATTGGCTAAAAGAGCGAGGTTACAATACCGCAGCCATCGGAAAATGGCACCTGGGATACGGCCAGGGTGAACGTGCAAAACGAACTGATTATCTCAAGTGGTCCCCGGGCCCCCTTGATCTGGGATTTGACTATCACTTTGGCGTACCGAATAACCACGGCGACGGTTTTAATGTCTTTATTGAAAATGATCATATTTACGGTTTGAGGAGCAACAGGATCCAACCTTATTCCAAATCCTTCTATGGCCGCCCGTATTCGGGCTTTGATGCGCCGCAGCGAGAAAACAAAAAAACTATGTCGGATCTGACGGACAAGACGGTTGAGTGGTTAAAGCAGCAAAGTAATGACAAACCCTTCTTCCTGTATTTCGGAGCCGTCGCGGTTCATCATCCGATCACGCCATCGGATCACATGAGAGGGATGAGCAATAGCGGGCCTTACGGAGATTTTATCCAGGACCTCGACATGAGCACCGGAAGGATACTTGAAACGCTGGAATATATGAACCTGATGGATAATACCATTGTGATCTTTTCGAGTGACAATGGCGGGGATATCCCCGGGAAAGGTGCCGACAGGCCTGAAAATCAAGCGATCGCCCATGGCCTGAAGATTAACGGTGACCTTCGCGGCGACAAACACACTATCTTCGAAGGAGGGACCAGGGTTCCGTTTATTGTTTCATGGCCCGGAAAAGTGGAAGAAAACTCTGTTTCAAACGACATGATCAATTTGGTCGATATTTTTGCAACGATATGTGAGATCACCGATGGCAAGCTTCCAAATTCGAAAAATGTTGCTCCTGATAGTTTTAGCTTCCTGCCTTCGCTTACACGATCGAAGAAAACGCATCAGCGAACTTCAATGATTACTGCCGACGCCAAAGGGATGCACGCCATCCGCAGAGGTAATTGGAAATACATCGACAACACATTGCCTCAAGGCAACAAAAAGGGTAAGCCACAGCTTTACGATCTGGCTGCCGACCCGTCAGAAAGTGTAAACCTTTATGATAAAAAATATGGAATAGCTAAAAAATTATTAGACGAACTTAACAGGTTCAGAAAAGTTAAATCAACCAGGTAATGATCCAATTTAGGAGTAATGAAATATGTTTTTTAAATGCGACAATGTAAAATGTCTTGACGTTGAAACGAGAAAAAAAGGTTTTACTTTAATCGAGTTGCTGGTGGTTATCGCTATCATCGCTTTGCTGCTGTCGATCCTGATGCCGGCATTGCAAAAAATAAAAATGCAGGCCAGAGATGTTATTTGCAGATCGAATCTTCACCAGTGGGGTATAATGTGGAAGATGTGTGTTGACGACAACAATGGCAAATTCAACGGCGAAGATTTAGGCCCCGGCGATCCCTATATTAGAGGTCAATGGGTCATATTGCTTCGCAGTTACTGGGAAGACCAAGGTCGGAGTAAGCTGCTGACATGCCCCTCAGCGAAAAAACCACTGGATGGCGCCGTACCACCGCCGGGCGGGGTTAACTATTGGGGGGGACCCAACAACACTTATTTTATCACCGATGCATTACTGCCAGGGACCAACATCAATGAAGTATCCAGTTACGGCATGAACCTCTGGGCGTACAACAGGGTAGGCGCCACGAACCCTACTCTTCAGAATCGACGGAACCAATTACACTGGGGAAAAATGGATTACAAAGGCGCCGCGAAAATTCCTTTGTTTCTCGATGCCATGTGGCGCGGGGGCGGGCCTTATTATGAAGGCGGCGACGAGAGAATTGGAGCGCCGGAATCCAATGGCGAGTGGATTGGAGTGAACGGTGCAATGCGGCATTTCTGCATTGACCGACACAATAAAACGATCAACGGCGTGTTCTTTGACCTGGCAGTCCAAAAGATCCCGCTGAAAAGGCTTTGGAAGCTAAAATGGCACAAACAGTTTAATACAAAAGGCTACACACATTCGGACAACGGAAGCAATACATGGCCTCCTTGGATGGAATCCTTTGAGGAATAGAATATGGAAGGACGACGAATAAACCGGCTGATCGGTCCGGCAAAAATAAATATGAAATCAGAAAGGAATATCGATGAAAAAGAATTTTCAGAACAGAAGAGAGTTTTTGAAAGCGGCAGCGATGTCCGTAGCGGTTACGGGGTTGTCCGGATGCTCGGAAAGCATGCAGAGTTTTGGGGGGAAAGGTGGTAAGCCTAACCTGCTGTTTATCATGACCGATCAGCAGAGATCGGATGCGTTAAGCATCGCCGGCAATACCGTTCTTGAGACCCCCAATCTTGATAAGTTAGCGAAACAAGGCGTTTACTTTAAGAATGCTTATACACCCTGTGCTGTTTGCGGTCCTGCACGATCATCTGTCCTTACAGGTTGTACCGTAGAAAACACCGGGATGAAAACCAATGCCAAGGCGTACTATGTAAAAGAAGAAGGATTGATGACCATGCCGACATTTGATGAGATATTGGCCGGTGTTGGTTATCATTGTGAATATTACGGCAAATGGCATACCCAATCTTCTCATGCAAATATTTATAAAAATCCTTTACAGGCAGCCAAGAATGGAAACTCAATTTTTGCACACGGCGGTCAAAAGCATGTGTGGATTGATTATCTTAAAGATAGAGAACCGAGAAGAGCACTTAAAGCCGGCCAGCTCTATGATAACATGTCGGAAAGGCCGTACAGGACGGATCCTATGGATAAATATCACGGCAAGACTCTTGCCCAGCTGAAAGCAGCAAATAAAAACCATGTCCAGCCCGATCAGCATGGCGAATTACTGATGGACAAAGAAAACACCTTAACTGCGTTCCAGGCAAAACAAACCATCGAAGCTATCGAGCGGCTGAAAGATAAACCGTTTAGCATTACATGTTCGTTCCATTTCCCGCACTCTCCGATACTGCCTACCGAACCCTATTACAGTATGTACCCACCCAAAGACATGCCTGTCCCAGCCAGTATCGATGACGACATGTCAAACAGTCCTTACAAGACAGCTAATGGCAGAGAACGTCTACCGGAATACCGGGACAAAAACAAGATCAAGTACATGATCTCGAATTATTATGGCATCATTAAGGAAATCGATGACTGGATGGGTAAGATATTAAAGACTTTGGACGACAATGGGCTAACTGATAACACTATGGTCATCTTTATGAGCGATCATGGCGAAATGCTGGGCTCTCACGGAATGCGAGAAAAGAATATATTTTACGAAGAGTCCGCTCATATCCCATTAATGGTGCGTTTCCCTCGCCAGATCAAAAAAAATACCAAGGTAGACGGGTATGTTTCGCTGGTCGATCTGTTTGCGACAATTATGGATTACCTGAAGATCAAAAAACACAAATCGGACGGAGAAAGCCTTCGCGATCTGATCGAGGGAACAGCTTCAGAGCATGGAAAGTATGTCGTCACCGAATGGGATTATCGTGGTGATGTCTCACCGAATTACATGATACTCAAAGATGGATGGAAAATGATGATTCCTTATTCAACGACTTCAAAAGTCATCAATGCTCTGTATGACCTCAATAGTGATCCTTTCGAAATGAACAACCTTATCGGGAAAAATCCGAATAGACGTCGCTATGCTAAAAAAACGGAAGAACTTAGGGCGAGCCTCTTAGAGTGGCTAAAAAAGAACGGATCGAACCACTATGAAGGAGTCAGAAAAAGAAAACTGGTTTAAACTGACGGCAACTTTTTGTAACATCAAAAGAATGAACTATAATGAACAACGAACACAAAGAAGGAGAACCTAAATGAAAATATATGCGATCATTCTAAGTGCAGTACTCCTGGCCGGGTGCAATGATGCTAACCGTATGATAACGGATCACACATCAGCTAACGAGTTATCTCTCTGGTACAATGAACCGGCAAACCTGACAAAATGGGAACAAGCTGTTCCGCTCGGTAACGGAAGGCTGGGCGCAATGGTCTTCGGCGGTGTGCAAAAAGAACGCATACAGTTCAATTGCGATACGCTGTTCATCGGTAAGCCGCACGACTATGCGCATAAAGGCGCGGTCGAATATTTGGCGCCCATTCGCAAACTCCTCTTTGAAGGCAAGCAAAAAGAGGCTCATGAACTGGCCAATCGTGAATTCATGAGTGTGCTCGATGACGGCAGCAACGGGCAACGGGCATATCAGCCGTTTGGCAACCTGATCCTGACGTTTCCGGAGTTCAATGACAAAACGCCGGCGAGCTATCGGCGTCAGTTGGACATCGATAGCGCAGTTGCCTCGTTGGAATTTGATCTAGGCAACACAACATACCGGCGAGAGGTGTTTGCATCCTATCCCGACAATGTGATCGTCACTCGGCTTGAGGCAAGCAAAGGCGGCACTGTTAACTGCATTGCATCGCTGACAAGCCCGCATGACGACATAAGGTTCAGGACCGACCCATCGGGCCTTCTGGTCATGACCGGCAAGGTAAAGGGCGGTGTTACACGGTTTGAAGCACGCTTGCAGGTTCGCGCCTGGGGCGGCAAGATTCTCATTCGTGACGAGGCGATAGAGATCGCCGGCGCTGACACCGTTACGCTTATCCTGGCGGGCGATTCGAGCTTTGTTAACTATAAGGATGTCAGTGGCGATCCTGCTAAAGAAAATCTTGCAACGCTAAAGAAGGTCGCCAACAAGTCGTATAAAAATATAAGGGCCGATCATATGCAGGACCATCGGGCACTGTTTCGCAGGGTCTCGCTGGACGTTGGTACTTCCGACAAGGCAAAACTACCGACTTCAAGCCGGCTTAAGAGCTTCGACGAGGGTGACCCTCAGCTTGTCGAACTCTTCTTTCAATACGGACGGTACCTGATGATCGCATGCAGTCGCCCGGGCAGCCAGCCCGCCAATCTGCAGGGCCTTTGGAACGAATTGACGAATCCGCCGTGGGGCAGCAAGTACACGTGCAATATCAATACCGAGATGAATTACTGGCCGGCCGAGATCACAAACCTGGCTCAATGTCACGAGCCGCTATTCAGCGCGCTCAAGGATCTTTCGGTAACAGGTGCCAACGTGGCTAAAGAGCACTACGATGCACGCGGCTGGGTGGTACATCACAACTTCGACCTGTGGCGAGGCGCAGCGCCCATCAACAACGCCAACCATGGCATCTGGCCGACCGGCGGTGCATGGATGTGTCAGCATTTGTGGTGGCACTATGAGTTTGGACGAGACAAGGACTATCTTAAGAATACGGCATACCCGATCATGAAAAACGCAGCTCTATTCTTTGTCGATTTCCTGATAGAGGATCCCAGAAACGACAAGGGTTGGCTGATCTCCGGCCCGTCCAATTCTCCTGAGAATGGAGGATTGGTGATGGGCCCGACCATGGATCACCAGATCATACGGAACTTGTTTGCCAATGTGATCGAAGCTTCACGCATTCTGGATGTGGACCAGGATCTGCGCAAGCAATTGATTGACATGCGTAGGCGCATTGCACCCAACCAGATCGGCAAACACGGCCAGTTGCAGGAGTGGCTGGAGGACAAAGATAGTCCCGGGAACCATCACCGCCATGTATCCCATCTCTGGGGACTGCATCCAGGCAATGAGATACATCCACTGCTGACGCCGGAGTTAGCTGAGGCTTGCAAAGTCACGCTGGCCCATAGAGGTGATGGAGGCACAGGCTGGTCAAAGGCATGGAAGATCAACTTCTGGGCCAGACTTTTTGACGGCGACCATTCGTTCAAAATGCTTGCTGAGGCGTTGCGAGGCAATACCTATCCGAACCTGTTCGATGCCCACCCGCCGTTCCAGATAGATGGTAACTTCGGCGCAACTTCGGGTGTAGCGGAGATGCTCCTCCAGAGCCACGCCGGCCAGATACATCTTTTGCCCGCACTGCCGTCGGCGCTGCCCAATGGCACTGTCAAGGGCCTGCGCACGCGCGGCGGATTCGAAGTAGACATAAGCTGGAAAAACGGCGAGCTAGTTTCGGCAACCATACACAGCCGCCCCGGAATAGACTGCTTTGTCCGCTATAAAGGAAAAACGCTGTATCTGAACATTGCAAAGGGGAAAAAAGTAAAGCTTACCGGAAAAGATTTCCTGTAACAGAAAAAAAAACATACAAGATTATGTGATATTACAGATGGCAGAGGTGCTGTAAGTAAGGAGAAAGATATGAATAGAAGAAATTTTTTAAAAAACTGCTCGTTATCAGTAGGCGCCTTGAGTTTCGCCGGATGTGCACTCTCACAGGGTTCTGGTGTTTCGCAGCGCCCGCAGCAAAAGAGGCCGAACATTCTGTTTATTTTTTCCGATGACCATTCATTGCAGACTTTGGGCGCTTACAAATCAAGGATGCAGGAATTTATAAAGAAACATAAGATCACGCCCAACATCGACAAGATCGCTGCCGAAGGGGTCCTTTTTGAAAACAGCTTCGTAGGAAATTCGATTTGCGGTCCCAGCCGAGCTTCCATCCTAACCGGAAAGCACAGCCACATTAACGGATTCATGACAAACGGAGATCGCTTTGATTCCGGTCAATGGACCGTAGCCAAGGAACTTCAAAAAGCGAATTATCAAACAGCGGTAATGGGTAAGTGGCATTTGTCATCTCTTCCGACCGGATTTGATGATTATAAAATTTTACCTGGACAGGGATTGTATTACAATCCAGATTTCATTACTAAGGGTTCCTCAAAAACAGTCCGAAAGCAAGGCTACTGTTCGGATGTTATTGGTGATATGACGATTGAGTGGCTGGACAAGGAAAGGGATAAAACCAAACCGTTTTTCCTTTGCAGTTGGCACAAGGCTCCTCACCGGACATGGCTGCCGCACCCAAGGCATTTCAATTTACTCGACGGAATCGATGTGCCGGAACCAGAAAACCTTTTTGACGATTATAAGGGACGAACATCCTCTGCGTCTGAGCAGGAAATGACGATCCGAGATCATATCAACATAGCAACCGATGTAAAGGTTACGCCGCCGATTGTCACGACATCTCCAGAGGGGATACGCCAGGCTGCACCGAAAACAAAGTCTCAGGATGGAACGACATTCAATGAATTTAAGCGAATGACCCCGGAGCAAAAGAAAGCATGGGACGAATATTACGTACCCCGTAACGAGGAGTTCCGAGCCAAAAACTTAAAAGGCAAGGACCTGACCCGATGGAAGTACCAGGCCTATCTCAAAGACTATATAAAGTGCATCAAAGCGATGGATGAAAATGTCGGTAGGGTTCTGGATTACCTGAAAAAGAACGATCTTGAAAAAAACACCATCGTCATCTATAGCTCGGATCAGGGTTTTTATAACGGTGAGCACGGCTGGTATGACAAGCGATGGATGTATGAAGAGTCACTGCGAAATCCATTGATCGTTAAGTGGCCCAAGGTTACAAAGCCAGGTACTCGCTGCAAGGAAATGGTACAGAACATCGACTATGCGCCTACAATACTTGAAGCGGCGGGAATCAAAGTTCCCAGGCAAGTACAGGGAAAATCGCTGCTGCCTCTGCTAAAAGGCAAACAGCCGGAAGACTGGCGAAAGAGCATCCTGTATACATATTACGAAAAAGGAGTACATGCAGTGACCTGCCACCGCGGTGTCCGAAACGAGCGTTATAAGCTGATCGAGTTTTACACTAAGGGCGAATGGGAATTTTACGATCTACGTAAGGACCCGCTGGAAATGAACAGTGACTACAATAATCCCAGGTACGAGAAAATTATAAGCGATATGAAACAAGAGCTGAAAAAGTTAATGGCAGATTATCGGCTAGGATAACATCCGGGAAAATGACGATTTCCCAAATAGAATGGAAGTCGATTTTTTTTAAGATTTCCCTTGACTTTTGATATGTAGTCGGTTATAAGGGGTATAACTGCATTGCGGAGCGATTGCAGGCGAGTATAGTCTCATTGGCTGTGAGGATTATTTCAGACGCATACGGATGGGTTTTGTACGCTGAAATGAAATCTCACGAGCATATCGGCGAATTAGATCACTTCCAAAAATTACACTTTCATTTGCATTTGTCTACCGGCCTGTTCCGAGTAGGCGATTTGCAGGCTCTTAATTAATGTGTCTTAAGTGTGTGTGTGTGAGCTGCAAATCGGTTGTAAGGAAGATGCTATCGGGCAAAGAGTTCCGGGTCTCCAACGTACAGGGAGAATACGGGGACATTGGGAAAGCGAACAGTGAGCAAGATTATGGAATGCTTTCCCTCGTATTGCAAATTGTGAGGGTTTTGCAATCATAAAAAAAGCCGGCAGCCCATAGGGGACGCCGGCTTTTTTGCGTTTATGTACATTTCAATCTGCCTGCACATCCAAAATCCCTGAATAGGAGTTATTCCTATTAAAAACGCTGGAAAAACACTTGATTATCCTCGGTCTTCCTGTATAATCCAATAAGGCACTATCAACTATTGCAATGTTTTCAAGAAGGAGGAGAAACATGCGGAAATCGGTGATTCTTTTTACGATCTTAGCCTCGGTTCCATTACTTTTTATTTCTGACAGTCCTGCATACTACCTGTCAGATAACCTGGATAATTCCCCGGCTTTGGTAACGCCTGATGACCCTGATATCATCGATTCAAATGTTCGTCAAAATCGTTATGTCCCCGATGAAATTATCGTCAAATACAAAAAAACTGTTTCCGGTGTTATCGATGCAGAATTGTCAACGGGCAGAACTGTTAGCGATCTGGCGCTAACGACTTCTCTTGATAAGCTGCATAAAAAATACAGGTTAAGAAAAAGCAAAGCTCTTTTTGAGAACTTCAGGCAACGAAGACAACTGGCAAAGGGACTGCTGGCAAAAGATAAAACACTTCTGAGTAAAAAAGAAAGGCGTATCCTAAAAAGGTTGAAGCGAGCGCCTAAAGGTGCGAAGGTCCCCGATCTTGACAGGATATATAAGCTTGAAGTTGAGCTTGAGAAAGGTCAATCGCTGGAAGATGTGGTGGCGGCTTACAATGCCGATCCGGATGTCGAATACGCGGAGCTGAATTATATTGTTTCGATAAACTTGACGCCTAATGATCCTTATTATTCGGTTCAGTGGGCATTGCATAATACAGGCCAGAGTTATCCTATCAGCGGCGGTCTTACCGAATCTGGAACTCTGGATAGCGATGTCGATGCACCAGAGGCTTGGGATATAGAGACAGGCAGTTTAGAGGTTATAGTTGCCGTTGTCGATACGGGTGTAGATTACAACCATAGCGACCTTGATGATAATATGTGGACCGATGGGAGCGGTTACTATGGATATGATTTTATAAATGACGACAATGATCCCCTGGATGATCATGGTCACGGTACGCATTGTTCGGGGATAATCGCGGCTGAGGGCAATAATGGTCTGGATGTTGTCGGGGTGTGCTGGGACGCAAAGATAATGGCCTTGAAGTTTTTGGGTTCAAATGGAAGCGGCAACACATCCGATGCAGTGACGGCGTTTTACTATGCTGTTGATAATGGGGCCGATGTCGTAAGCAACAGTTGGGGTGGAGGCGGTTTTTCGCAATCGGCACAGGATGCTATTGACTACGCATACAGCCAGGGAGTAATAATGATTGCAGCGGCTGGAAACGACAACAGCAGTTCGTCACATTATCCGGCTAGTTACGATCATATGATATCGGTAGCGGCAACGGATTCCGATGATGTAAAAGCTTCATTTTCCAATTACGGAGATTGGATCGATATAGCAGCACCGGGTGTGAATATCTTATCGTTAAGAGCACAGGGAACGGATATGTATCTGGGCAAATCCGGATATGCACCCGGCGACCGATTTGTTCCACACGGAAACTCAAATGCGACAATGTATATCGCCTCTGGTACTTCGATGGCTTGCCCTTATGTTGCCGGGGCCGCTGCAATGATCATATCGCAATTCCCTGAGTTGTCTGGCGAAGATATATTGGCAAGGTTGCTGGGGACTACTGAGAATATCCATCAAGAGAATCCTGAATATGAGTATTTGCTTGGGCTTGGACGAGTAAATTTATTCAATGCTGTATCGGAGCAGGCTCACCCTTATATTATATTTGAAGAATGTGTAATTCTGGACAACCTGCATGGTAACAACAACGGTATCCTGGAAGCGGGTGAAACGGCACAACTGGTCATAAGCCTGAAGAATATCTGGGCAGATGCCAATGATGTTTCGGTTCAATTGGATAGTTCTGATCCCTATGTAGTTATTATAGATAATTCTTCAGATTATGGAGACATTGGCCGTGATGAGACAAAAGACAACGCCAACGATGTCTTCGAGGTCAGCCTGAGTGAACAATGCCCAGGAGGCCACAGGGCAACCTGTTATTTGACGGTGACAACGGGAGGTGGTTATACAAACGTTATCTACTATCTCATGACAGGTATTCTGAAAGTTCCGGAGCATTTCTCTACTATTCAGTCCGCTGTGGATGCGTCACGAGACGGCGACACCATTATTGTAGCTGACGGGACATATACAGGGCAAGGTAACCGTGATATAGATTTTTATGGAAAAGGGATTACGATAAAAAGCAAAAACGGCCCAGCATATTGCATCATAGACTGCCAAGGCTCGCAGGCAGAGCCACATCGTGCTTTTTATATGCATAGCGGTGAAGAAAGAGATTCTGTAATAGATGGTTTTACTATTATTAATGGATACGCACCGTTTGATGGGGAGTATTTTAATCGCGATGATGGTGGAGCGATATGCATCGATGGCAACGCTGAATGGCCCTGGGTAGACTATACCAGTCCCACCGTTAAGAATTGTATTATGCGCAATAATAGTGCCTCGTACGGAGGAGGTATATTCATGTCGTACGGCGAGCCTATGATTATCAACTGCGAGGTTAGTGGTAATCAAGGCGATGGCATTTATTACCGATGGCACGGTTCTCCTACAATCAGCCATTGTAAGATCGTGAATAATACGGGCATGGGAGTTGTTAGCGAACTTACCCTTGAAGGATGGGCCGGCATGATTATAAAAAACAGCCTGATCGCCGATAACGGTGAAGGTGGAATATATCTTTCTAGTGGCAGACTTCGGATAAGCGGCTGCACAATTGTTAATAATAAAGGTTATGCGATCAGCGGTTCGAACGCTTCCTTAATAGGTCTGGACCCACGAATTACCGTAGCCAACAGTATCGTTTGGGGTAACACGCTTGGTGCTTTTTACGTCTATCACGCGGTGTACACTTTGAGTTACAGCAATATACAGGGCGGTAAATCCGGTACGGGTAATATCTACGCCAATCCAGAGTTTTATTTTTCCGACGACTATCACTTAACGGTTGGCTCGCCTTGCATCGATGCTGGAACGAACGATCCGTTCGACGGTTTGGGAGGTACTGACCTGGATGGTAATGAGCGTTTGCAGGACGGCAATGACAATGCGGGGGCCTTTGTTGACATGGGCGCATATGAGTATGCGCAGTGGAACCCCTCTAAGGCTTACATCCACGTTAACAAACATGAGTTTAATTATATCTGTGAAGACGTAAGTCCGACTCAGGAAGAACAGCTTCTGGAGATCACTAATGTGGGAGTCGGAACATTGGACTGGCAGATAATCGAGGATTGCGACTGGCTTGAAGCGATACCGTCCAGCGGTCAGTCAACCGGTGAAACTGACGAGGTTGTGTTAAGGGTCAATACGCTGGGATTGTCGGGGGGGGCCTATGATTGTGTATTAACTATATTAGATGAGCAGGCAGCGAACAGCCCACAGTTGATCCGAGTGAATCTAAGCGTTGGTCCTCGGCGTGTTCCCGAACAATACCCCACTATCCAGGCAGCCATCGATGCATCATTTAATTGGGAGACCGTTTTGGTAGCCGACGGAACGTACACCGGCATCGGTAATCGAGAGATTAACTTTTGGGGCAAGGCGATTACTGTAATGAGCGAGAATGGGCCGGAAAATTGTATTATTGATTGTGAAAACTCCGGTCGTGGTTTTGACTTTTACAATCGTGAAACAACCAATTCTATCTTGAACGGTTTTACTATCATAAATGGTCAGTCGTTGCAAGAAGGGGACGCTTTGTTCAGCCGTTGGGGTGGGGGTGGAATAAGATGTGAGCTCAGCAGCCCAACAATTATCAATTGTAAGATCATGAATTGTCAGACTGACAATTTTGCGGGCGGCGGGATATATTGCAAAGACAGTAGTGCTGTGATCAGTAACTGCGTTGTCAGCGGAAACATCACAGGCCGTGATGGCGGCGGAATATATTGCTCGCATGCAGGAAGTGTAACGATTGAGAATTGTGTTATAACCAACAATACAGCTCCTGAAGAAGGTGGCGGGATCACTATTCGAAATGATAACAATGCAAAGGTAAAAAACTGTCTAATCACAGGTAATTCTGCCGGAACTGATGGCGGCGGTGTTTACTTGTACAATGGATATGTCTCATTTGATAACTGTACGATAGCCAATAACTCATCTGCTTATGGCGGGGCGATATACTGCAAATGGGTAAGGGATATTGATGTAACCGATTGCATTTTATGGGGTAACACACCTGCTGAAGTTTACGTTCATGGTAGTTCTGATTTGACAATTGAGTACAGTGCTATACAAGGCGGCTGGTCAGGCCAAGGCAACATTAATACTGCCCCATTGTTTGTAACCGGGCCGGGGGGCGACTATTATTTATCTCAGACAGCAGCGGGACAGGGAGCCAGCAGTCCGTGTGTAGATACGGGTAGTGACACGGTTTTTAACCTTGGTTTGGATATATATACAACTCGCAGCAATCACACTTATGATACCGGAACAGTTGACATGGGATATCATTATTTTGTTGGCTCGTCTATTGCCGATCTTGATAATAGTGCTGATGTGGATTATATCGACTTTGGCCTGTTTGGTTTAGACTGGCTTAAAGATAACATGCAGTTCTGTGAACCTAACGAAGCAGCATGGTGGAGCTTTGATGAAGGAGCAGGTATAACAGCGTATGACTCATCAGGCTATGGCCATGACGGAGCGCTCATAGGCGATCCGAACTGGGTAACAGGATATGATGAAACGGGCAGTGCCCTTAGTTTTAACGGGGTTGACGAATATATTGAAGTAACCGGCTACAAGGGTGTAAGCGGAACGCAGTCGCGAACATGTGCAGCATGGATAAAAACAAGCAGCAGCATAAATCAGGCGATCTTATTCTGGGGTGATATGGAAAATGGTACTAAATGGAAATTCTATTTTAGTGATTATTATGGAGCTGCCGATCTAAATCATATTCAACTTAGTGTCAACGGCGGCTATGTAATTGGCACGACCGACCTGATCGACGGACAATGGCATCATGTCGCTGCTGTACTTGAAGATGACGGCAGTCCAGATGCAAGCGAGATCAAACTTTATGTAGATGGTACTGAGGAAACATACAGCCGTGTTTTAGCCGGGCCGATCGACACAGGCAGCAGCAATGATGTGCTTATTGGTGCTATTTTGGGTAATTCGGGCCCGGTTCTTTGCCAATTTGACGGCTTGCTTGACGATGTTCGTATATACGACTTTGCTCTTACCGATGAGATGATCGATCAGCTTTATAACGGACTGCCGCCCAGCGGCCTGGTCTGCACGGAATACCCGGCGGCAGACTTTACGAGAAATTGCATAGTAGACATAAACGACCTGCGCATCTTTGCAGAGAACTGGCTGTGGCCGTAACTGCTATTCATTAAATTGGCGCATAAAAAAAGCCGGCTGTCCTGGGGGACGTCGGCTTTTTTGCGTTTATGTTTTACGCAAACTATTTTGACTTAGAACCACAGCCTTTTTTGGCTTGAGCTTTACCGCAGGCAGGCTTTGCATCTTTATTAGCCATCGGTTTGTCAGAAGCCTTATCCGCGGCCTTTGGACAGGCCGGTTTTGCATCTTTGTTAGCAACTGCCTTATCGGCTGCCTTAGGGCAATCCTTTGTCCCTGCTTTGGGGCACGACTTATCCGCGGCCTTAGGGCAATCTTTTGTCCCTGCTTTATCACATGTCTTATCCGCGGCCTTTGAACATGCGGGTTTTGCATCTTTGTTAGCCATCGGTTTGTCAGAAGCCTTATCTGCGGCCTTTGGACATGCGGGCTTTGCATCTTTGTTGGCAACTGCTTTACCGCACGACTTAGCCGCTGCATCACGGGGCTTGCTGCAAGTCTTCGCACTTAGCGTAAGACCGTTAAAAATAACAAAAGCAACCATAGCAATAATCGCAAATTTCACATGTGTCTTCATTTTGAAACCTTTCATAAAAAGTCTAATTTGCAAACCTATATACGGCGGCAGTATATCAAAAATTGCTTTGTAAGTCAATAGATTTATTCGAAACCCTGAATTAAACGGTATAACGGGGATAAATCGCATTAAATGAGTTGCATTATACAGCCGTTGGGCGTAAGATTTTGGTATGAATGCAGAACAGATATATCAGCAGGTTCGCGACGAAAAGGTAATCGTCATCGTCCGCGGCGCGGGCAAAGAGAAGATCGTAAACATCGCCAAAGCGGTCCGAGCGGCCGGGTGCAATTTCCTTGAAGTAACCTGCAACACCGCAGGTGCCGCCGGGATGATAGACATCCTGTGCAGCCAAATGCCGGACATGTGCATCGGAGCCGGAACCGTAATAACCAAGCAGCTTGCGGAGGAGGTAGTTGAGGCAGGTGCGAAATACATAATCGCCCCGGATACCAACCCGGAAGTGATTAAGTACTGCGTTGCAAAGGACATACCGGTCATGCCCGGAGCGGCAACCGCGACAGAAGTGTTAACAGCCGTTAGGGCCGGGGCCAAGATGATAAAGATATTCCCCGCCGCATGTATTGGTGCAGATTATATAAAACAGCTAAAGGGGCCCATCGATAATGTCGATTTCTTAGCTGTTGGCGGCGTGCGGGTAAACAACATAAAAGACTTCGTCGCAGCCGGGTGCGTCGGCATCGGAATCGGCGGATCCGTCATAAATAAACAGGCTGTAGAAAACGCCGACTGGCAGTCGATAACAAAGGAAGTAGCCAAATACGTTAACGAAATACGTAATTGAAAGGGGTTTCAAAATGAGAACATTTCTATTATTAGCGATCACAGCGGTTCTGCTGGTGCCGGGGCTGGTATTTGCAGAAGAACACGAAAAGGGCGAGGATGTCTGGGACGAGCTTGAGATTCGCGGAAGAGAGCTTGAGCTTGAAGCACGCGATATGGAACTTGACTTTGAAAGACAACGCCGAGAACTGGAACTTGCTAAGATGCGCGGGCAGATTGAAGGGCGTAACAAGGCCCAGCAAATGGATTGGCATAAAAAGGCGCAGATGAAAGAGAAGTTCGCACATGGTATGGACAAGCATCACGGTGGAAAGAAGGGCTGCGGCGTATTCATTCTTATCGCCGCTGTGGTTAATATTCTGCTGGCTGTGTGGACGTATAAGGATATCCGCGAGAAAACCAACTCCTCCGGTATCTGGGTCGTTGTTGTACTGCTGACGGGTTTGCTGGGTGCGATAGTCTACGCGATAGTACGTCTAGGCGACTTAAAACGCCCATAAAACACATAATAAATTGTTGCTTATATCAAAGGCTCGGTTTTAAAACCGAGCCTTTTTTGCGTGCGTTTTTGTGTGGTTTTGTTCATTTTTGCGTTTTTTGGTCATCGTTTTAAATTGGGTTTGTTTTTTTTGGCGATTTTTTGTTATCTCCTTAAGTCATTATTACTGCTCAGTTTACAGTTATTTTGCAATTGTCAAATTGGGTTCGTTTTGCATAATTTACCATTTTGGGTTCAAGCTTTAATACCTATGATTTAATCTATTTTTTACCACCCATTCGGCTGCGCTCAGGACAGGCTCCGTACACGAAGGTGCTTTATTCATATTTTAAAGAACTGCCTGCTGGCGAGATATGATC
>SDBV01002128.1_pt1 | contig 29716 bp, 33 predicted proteins | sample 2277081 | NCBI WGS metagenome assembly SDBV01 (sample SAMN10402039, study PRJNA504765) | marine sediment metagenome | isolation source: marine sediment core GS10_PC15, 223 cmbsf | place: Arctic Ocean: Southern Knipovich Ridge | collected 2010
TAACAATCCTTATTCTGTTAACAATTCTTTATCTGTATAAAAATTCGCTTAAAATAAAGTTTAACTGTAGCGAAGCGTCCAAGTGGAGCAAAGCAAGCCTGAGAAAGGAATTAAAAACGCCGCGAAAGGAAAACTTGGCCTGCCCAATGAAGCCAAACTTAGTGATTTGGATCTATATGGACAACGCAGGGTAAATATAGTATATTAAAGGTAACTATGAACATAACCGCGCAAATAGGCAGCGACGACGATGGGCTTGAAATCAAAAGATACTGTCTCGCAGGACAGGTCGAGGGACCAGTGGACCTTGATGCGAACGAAATTGCTCTTATTAGAGAGGCGCGAGAAAAACTTCATTTCTGGCAAGCTATCCTTGGAGGATCTGCATCAGCTGCTGAAGATCTCATTTGTCGCAGGGCAGAAGAGCATAATTTTGCGCGCTTTAGTGAGTAAGAGAACGTAATAATGTTCTTCTTTAGCTGGATCGGGCAATTTATTGCGCAAATCAAGCCTAAAACTAGTCAAAAGCTCAATATACAGACCAGATACGCACATCTAAGTGAGATCAAAGTAGACTTGGGTCAAGAAGTTCAAAGAGGCGAGTTAATAGCTTACAGTGGCAGCACTGGTAGATCTACAGCGCCGCATTTACACTTCGAACTGCGCTATATACATAAAGGAAGCGGCGTGGCTAACAGAGATACAGAAGTCTTAGATCCTTTAAACAGTTCAATAGACTATCAAGACCCTATAAAGGACTTCGACAAGATTAGCTCTAGGTTCGGACAGAGAATACACCCAGTTACAGGGAACATTAGTTACCACAAGGGGGTAGATATAGTTGCAGTAGAAGGTACACCTATATATGCGGTCTTAGAAGGTCAAGTTCTTGTAGCCAGCGAAGTAGGCAATTACGGAAAGGTTATATATATCAATCATGTGCAAGTTAGAGATTTAAATGCTTAGAAAAATAAAAGTCACAATCGAAGCTACAGCAATAATGCCAGAACATCTAGTAAATAGACTAGAAGGAATGACTGGCAAGAGAGACCGCAAGGATCTAGCTCAGATGGTTATTGAAGATGACGGAGATCCTATTATTACTATTACTGAAAACAAACAGGCTTAATGACGATAGGAAGAATCTGGCGCTGGCTGCATGCGAAGAACTGGCGGACCTGGCTCGGTCATCTAGCTATAGCGTTTGCTATTATGGCTGTAGGTGTAGCTGGCTGGGAAAGTATAACAGTCGGCTTGTATGCAAACGCCGTTCATTGGCTTCTTAGAGAGCTACCAGGACTTGTACAGGCAATAAAGGCCGGAGATACAGAAAAGCTAGCAGATGGCTTAGGAGACTTAGCTGGACCAATGATAGGGATCGCTGTGTATGTAGTGCTGTTCGGATAACTTAAACTAGGGGGGCCTTTATGATGGGAAGTATTAGAGAGATTCTGGCTTCCTTCAGCCGACTCTTTCAATGGTGGGTTGTAGTAGCGCCCTGGGAACAAGCCTTAAGGATTCGCGGTGGTAAGAGATCAACTCTTCTGCTGCCTGGAGTTCATTTTAGAATCCCTTTCTGGGATAGAATCTACAGACAAAGCATTCGTCTGCGAGCGTATGGGGTTCCAACTCAGACCGTAGGAACTAAAGATGGTTTTGTAGTTTCCTTACGTTTAGTTCTAATGTATCAGATTGATAACTTAGAGAGAGTCTATAACTCAATAGAAAGTCTAGATACTCTCGCTGCTATGGCTGCTTCAGGAGCTGCTGGCTATATAGCTACACACGATCTGGCCGATATAAAAGCACCAGGTATAGAACAAGTAGCTTCAGACAATTTAGACTTAACTAAATATGGCATGAAGGGAAATGGTGACTCGTCAGTTAAAGTTGTAGAAATGGCCTGTGTAAAGAAGACTTACAGACTTATCACTGGCGACATGAGCAGCGAAGGTTATTGGAGCTCTATAAATCTGCGAGACCATATAGACGATAGAGTCTAAACATGGGGGTGAAAAGAATTCGATCAGAGCAGTTAGCTGAGACCCGGGGGCAGTTCCCGGCACCTCCGTAACCTTCTACTGGAGAACAAGTTATGCCGTATGCAGACCCCGCCAAGCATAGAGAGTATCAAAGAAACAGAATAAGACGCAGGGCTATTGAAAGACCGTTGCTGGCTGAAACAATTATGGGGTCAAGAGCATGCTCTCAGTGTTGGACAGTACATAATATAGAGGCACACCATGTAGATAGGTCTACGAAGAAATTTAAACTAAGCAGTGGTTTGTCTTGTAGCGATAAAGTATTTATAGCGGAAGCGAAAAAGTGTATATGGCTTTGTAGTACATGTCATAGTAGTCTTCATGCAGAAGAACAGAGACAGTATATATTATGTCAAAAGGACGATTGCACCCGATTACACAGGGCGAGAGGATTGTGTAACGTACATTACGAACACCAACGATTACGTTGCGGAGGATTTTAACTACCTCCATTTAGTCTAAAATAGTTAGCACTAAAGACTTACGAAGATCCCACTGCTCCGCTAAAAGCTCAGCCAAGATATCATTAGGAACTCGCTCTCTAACATGAAAGCATTTCAAACAAACAATTGTATGCTTTCAGTCTCCATCGCCGCCGATTACAAGCGCCGCAGGATCTAAGTCAAAATTATTATGACATCCTCTAGCTGGGCACTGAATCCAATTAGTCTTAACAGCGTCAGCTACCTTAACCACTGTTCATCCAGTAGATCTTACCGCAGTTAGTACATTGCGTACCGCGGCCAGGGTAGATCTCGAAGTCTAGCCCTCCGCATTGTTCACAAGTATTGTTATCTACAGCGGACGCTTTGACCAGCTTTGGCTCAACTTTAACTTTCTCCTCTATCTCTTCTTGATCTTCACACTCTACATCCTCGGCGATCAACTTAAACATCTCTATATACTCGTCAATCTCATTCGGAAAAACAAAAAGCTTCACGTCATCAAAGTTGCTGCTTTGAATATTGATTCGATAATAAACGCCGCTCTTGCCTGTGAACTTATTGGCAAATACACGTTTATTACCCACATGGAAAGCTTTGATTAGCTTTCCGGGTATGATTTTAACTTCTGGCATTTCCGCGCTCCCACTGTTTAATTTTGTTTTCTAGACTAGAGATTTTCTCTTTAGCACCTTTAGGATTAAGATACCAATACATACAACCTGCCCCAAAGATAAAAGCTAGCATGTCCATTAAAGTCCTCCCTTTCTATCCCTATATACCCGCGCAGCCCCAAAACTGTTCCCCCCTCGGCCCGAAGGAGCCGGAGAGGGGGAAACATGCTAAAAACAAAAAGACATCATGTAAGACTTATATTCTTGCCTCCATCCTCTGGTGGGGCAAATAGCTTGTGGGTAGCGTCAGCGACGTTTTACAGAGGAGTTATATGGATAAGCTATCAGCTCAAGATCGACTTGTCAAGGGGTAGCAAGAAAGGAACTTTACTTCTGCCTCTGTGTACTGTATATTGTAGTACCGTTCCTCCACAGGGGTTGGTAGGGTAGCCTCCACCTTGCCAACCCCGCTCCTTTATAGGTAACTTATAGAGATGAATAGTTTAACTGCTCAGAATACAGAAGAAGCCTTAAGGCAAGTCTTAGCTTTAGGTCAACTAGGTGGCGGCTTAGATGTAACCTTCGACCAGATGAAACTCTTAGGAGCTGTGGTTGGAATGGTCACATTGCTACAAATTGCTGCCTATAGTAATGATGACAAAGCTAGAGCTAGCGCAGCTAAAGTCCTCATAGATCTAAAAGAAGAGCCAGCTGAGATCGTAGAGCGCCTGAAAGCTGCGCCTTTTAATGACTTGAACATGAGAGGCTTAGAGTTCATTATCGATCAGATGGCAGAAGGACGTACAGATATGCAAGAGATGTATGGAGAAGCTAGAAAGCTAGGTCATGTCAAGTCTGGGTAAAGTAACTATCCGGCAGCTGGAGAACGAGTTACATAGAAGGAAAAGAGTAGATCCTCTCAAGCTAGCTTACAAACCTCACGACGCTCAAATCAGAGTCCACGGCAACAGAGCTTCTATAACTCTAGTCCTTGGTGGTAATCGCACAGGCAAGACGTGGTGCGCGGTCGCTGAGGCTCTATATTACTGTCTAGGTAGGTCCACATGGGCAGAAGTTCCAGACGCCCCTGTGACTGTCTGGTACATCTTACCGACATCAGGGCAGTTTGTTAGAAACATAGAGCCTATTATTGATACTCTTATGCCTATGGATGAAGTTAAACACGTTAATAATCAGAGTCATATCTATAAGTTCAACAACGGATCAGATCTGCATTTCCTCTCAGCTGACCAGAAGCAGCGGCGCTTGGCTGGAGCTTCTGTAGATCTAGTTATTATAGACGAACCTATTCCAGAGACTATCTTTAAAGAGCTTCAGGCGCGTACTATTGATTGCAGGGGTCGAATATTAATGGTAATGACGCCAGTAGATGATAAGCCTGACAACTGGATTTGGGTCCGCGACAAGCTCTTTATACCTTTCGAAACTGGGGAGCGGCGGGATATAGACGTTGTATATATGCCTGTGGCAGATGTAGATGGTAACTCTCTAGTTCCTCATCTAGACAACGAAGATATTCAGTTAATCGTCAACAGATACCCAGACCCGCTTGATAGAGCTGCGCGGATGTACGGTCACTTTGTCACGAAAGCCGGCTTGGTGTTCGGTATGTTCCATAAGAAGATCCACGTTATCAAACGCTTTGACTTCCCAGATACCTGGACTAGATGGATAGTTGTAGATCCTCAGTATTATAGATTCGCTTGTATCTTTATGGCCGCAGATCCAGATGGGAACTATTACATAACAGACGAGTACTATAGTCAAGAGGAACCGCTGGCATACAGAGCGCAGAGGATCAAAGCTATACTGGGAGAAGTAGACAAAGCTGTCCCGTGCTATGTAGACTCCGCGAATCCTCAAGACATAGCTGAGCTTAACTATCACTTCAACAGAACAGGCGCGAAGATTGGTGCGACCAAACTTCCTATGCAGAAGAGAATAGATCAGATGGTTCTTAGAGTCCACTCAATGCTAGAGCCTATGGATGAGAGAAAGTATAACTTCTTCACAGACAGGCGCAACATCTCCGGCGCTCCGAGACTTTTGTTCTTTGACGATCTCATATCTACATGGTATGAAGGGGATAATAAGATTCAAGCTTCCCGGCTGATGTGGGAAATACAGCGTCTGACTTGGAAAAATGATAAGCCAGACAAAAACTCTGCAGGAGGATCTGACATGATGGACTGTTTGATTTATGGCTGCTCTATCTTAGCAGTAGGAGTAGAAACTGCGGAACAAATAGACCGTTACAAGGACATGTCTGATGTAGACGCAGAGATTCACAGAATAATGGACAGAAGTGATCTCGCTATTAAAAGACAGGAGAGATGGAGATGGGCGAACTAATAATAGCAGCCGTTGCTTTTGGTTTCGGTTTAGGCACAATTGTGTTATATTATCTCCAAGTTATGCCGTTAATAAAGCTTATTGCACAAATGAGGCAAGAAGGCTACGTTATGAACATTCCAATACCGAAGCGAGAGAAAGAACCTGAACCTTGGTTAGACATCCCGGAGTAAACTAGATGCCTAAAAAGCTACCCGATACAATTAATGATCTTCCAGGATTCGCTGATTACACATCTAAATCTTGGCGAGATCAAGATAACTTCTATTCATTCTGGGTTCGGCGCTGGAAGCGGACTCTAGATTACATTAGAGGCGATCACTGGAACGTTCTACAGCAAGTAGAGCGGGAGAAAATGCCGGCCTGGAAGCGCTTTCCTGTCATTAACTACACGCAGATGTTTTACAATGACTACATGCGGCAGCTTTTGGAAGCCAGGGTGCGCTATTCTACTGTTCCAGCCTCTGCAGATCCTGAAGATATCTCCGGCGCAGAGCTTATGGAACAGGTATTGAAGTATACTTATGACATTACTAATATGGACAGCAAGCGCATTGATCTCGCAGCGTGGGTTGCTAGTTGTGGTGTAGGCTATCTGCGTTACTTCTGGGACACTAACACAGGAGAGATGCTCCCATTAGGCATTCCAACTCCAGACGGTGGTATTATCCCTGTTGATCCCGAGACTCTAGAGGTTGATCCAACGCTCACATCTCCAATGCTAGTTGATAAAGGGGAGATAGGCTGTGAAGTAATCTCCCCGCAGCTAGTTCGCTGGGGCAGTAAAGAGTCTGATGGAGTAATGATAGGGATGCTGCTGACTTTCGATGAAGTATTTGACCGATACGATAAGTCTGTAGCAGATAAAGTAAGCTATAATAAGACCCACGTAGGACTTAGCCACGATATCAGTTATGGATCTTCACCTGGCGCTGAGAACAGTCAGGCTGAAAGAGCGCTGATAATCGAACACTACCTTCCTAGATCAGCTAGATATCCACAAGGTCTCTGGTGGACCGCGACAATTGACAGTTCAAAGCTTATAACTAGACCTAATCCGCTGCCTAGTGGTAAAGTACCAATAGCTACCTTTAGATGGATTCCAGTACCTGGACATAGGAAGCTTGGCTATAGTCCTCTGCATGGTATTACATTCTCTAATAAAGCCTACGATGAGCGGATGGCGAAGATTTTAGAATGGCAAGCTAAAGTATTACCGAAGATCATCTTAAAATCTGGCGGCGGTCTATCGCACGGAGAGATCAATGACGAGCCGGCGCAGGAGCTAGTAGTCAATCCAGGCGGCGAGCCTGAAGTAATGGAATTTAAACAGCCTCCTACTTCTTTCTTCACGATGCTGCAGAATGACATTAGTGATATGTTTACAGTTGGTGGCTATCAGCTACCTACTCAAACCGCTCAGGGAGGGCTTCCCGGGCAGGTCTCTCAGTTCAACCGTATTAGAAATCCTATTGAGCCTAGAGGCAATGAGCAGACTGCTATAGCTCATATCAATGCTAAATCGGGCTGGCAGGAAGCCGGAGAGGTTGTTATAGCTTATGTCTCTAAGTTTTATACTGAGCCACGAATCATCTCAATCCAAGGCCCAGATAGACTATATCAATGGCAAGAATTTTTGGGTACAGATCTAAACAACATCTCAGCTACAATCAGAGTAGATGAAACCAGTCTATTTCCCTGGAGTCGATCGGAGCTGCGAGATTCCATGATCGCTATGTTAGGGACTGACTTTGGGGGCTTAGTATTATCCGGCCCAGATGGGCAGCCAGATCAAGATAAAGTCTCGGCGGTGTTAAACGCTACAGGGATGGACGTAGCTATTGATGCTCTAGATGCAGATGTAATAGAAGCTAGGAATATTATCTCGACGTTCAGAAATCTGCAGCAAAATGAGCCGCCTCCGCAGCCAGAGTTTTGGCAGGAAGTTAGTACTCATTATGAGGAGTATTTGAAAATCCTTAAATCCCAACGCTTTAAGAGCTGGGATCAGCAGAATGCAGCGGCTTTTACTCAGTACGTTCAGCAATTCGGCGAGATCTTAAATAACCAAGCTCAGGAAGAAGCTGACGCTATGGTGGAACAAGAGAGGGCCTTGCGGGGTGTAAGAGAGCAGACAGAGACACAAGGAGAGATTCAGCGTATGGTTGCAGAACTGGTGTTAAGTACTCTTGAACCTGTGCTGGAACAACTTATGAGCGGCCAATCCGCGGGAATACCACAGGTTGAAATACCTCCTGCAGATGATAATTAAAGGAGACATATATGTTTAGGGACACTGAAGCTGACATCCAGAAGTTAGCTCGTATGTGGCTTATTCAAAGTATGACAGTAAGAGATATAGCAGATAAGTTTGATATATCCTCTTCTGCGACTATGCGTAAGATTGAGCGCTATGGTATGAAAGGCAGGCAGGGTCAGGTAGACTTATATACAGAGCTCTATAGAGATACTGTAGAAACCGGAGATGCAGCTAAGATTCGGCCTATTAAGATTGTTATTAAAAGCAGGTCAGCTGTTAAATCTATGTCAGTGGACGAGGTTTCCTTTCACTGGTCCGATGTACACTTTCCCTTTGAAGATCCTAAAGCTGTAGAAGTACTATATCAAGTAGCACAGGATATACAGCCTTCAGTTCTAGCTGCTCAGGGAGATATTATAGATTTCTGGCAGATCAGTGACCATCGACCTCCGCTGGAGACTAAGTTGAAGCCGCATCAAATTGACCTGCAGGATAACTTAGAGCAGACAGCTAAGCACTTAGGAATTATGTCGAGCTTAGCCAAACCAGACGCGAAGAAATATCTAGCTTACGGCAACCACGAAGACCGCTGGAATCGCGCGCTGGCTGACATGCAGACTAATCCTCGGACTCGGCAGCTTATGATGCTACCTAAGATTAGCGCTGTCATGGACTTAGACTATCAATTAGGTTTAAAAGAAACTGGATGGGAAAGCTTCGACTACATGGGCGGTAGACCAAAGACTCTAAACGACCGCTTGCTAATCATTCACGGACATAAGTCTACAAAGTGGGCCAGCAGAGCTCTGTTAGAAGATTACGGCAAGTCTTTGCTGTTTGGGCATTCACATCGAATTCAAAGTTTTACAAAGACTTACCAGACTGGACAGATTAGCGCTTGGAACATTGGCTGCTTATGCGATCTGAATCCACACTGGCGGCCTCATACTGACTGGGCGCAAGGAATGGCTGTAGTTAGTTGGCGCAAAATCTCAGGTAAATGGCTCTATAGTGTAGAGCAATTGCGGATTCATGAAGGAGTCTGTATATTTAGAGACAGAGTATACAAAGCATAAATGTTGAATGCACATAACTAATGGTTAATGCACAAAGAAAGGTATTATCATGCCAGACGAAGTAGTCTTGGGTATAGATGGCGCTGTTGATTCGCACCAGACTGCCAAGAATGTTGTAGCAAAAGTAATCGAAGCGCAAACTACCCCCGCTGTAGAAAGTGAACCCGCCCCAGTAGTAGAGCCTATTGAGACTAGTGATCTATCTTTGGAATCAGTTGAATCTGCTGAGACTGTCGAATCTGCTGAATCTGTTGAGTCAACAGAAACTATTGAATCAACTGAGTCTGTAGAAGCTGCAGTAGAGTTAGAAATCACAGATGAAGTATATGATGAGCTTCTATCTTACGGGGTAGATCTCGGTGTGCCGCCCTCGCAAGTAGATCAGGCTCTAAGGCCAGTCTATGACCGCATGGCCGACTCTGTAGTTAGGATCGTGACTGAGGCGCGCTCAAAGCAGCTTGAAGCTCAAGAGTCTCAGATGCAGGTACAAGACTTCATGAAGCGGATTGAAACAAATCCTAACGATATATTAATGTTGGTAGCTCTACATCAGCCGGACAGGTTTAACGAAGCCGTAGAGATGTTTGAACGAATTCAAGAAGATCCGCGTGAAAGAGCGCTTGTTGAAAAAGAACTAGAGCTTCGTGCTAGAGACGAGCAGATTAAACGACAGCAGAATGTCTATCAGACAGATCAAGCCTCTCAGAAAGCCTCTAGGGTTCGTGCGCAGATAAATAAGACAGCTGCGCGTTATGGTGTAGACGCCGGTCTAGCTGAGTCTTGGATTGTCGCTGAAGTTAGAACTAATGGAGATATTAGTCCTACTAGAGTCGATGAGATTATTCGTCAGCTCAGACCTAAGACTTCTAGAAGTCCAGAGACACAGCGTTTAATCCAACAGACGCCGACGCAGCCTACTACTGGAGATCCAGCCGGCGGCGTTGCTACTCCAGCTGAGTCAGAACCTTCTCCTGGATTGCAAAGACGGTCTGTTTCTAGTATCAGAGATGCTGTAAAGAGCGCTATAAAAAGGCATTAAAATGTATGTGGTCCATCCACATCGTATGATCTATCTAGCTAATCCTAGAACTGGATCTATGACATTGAGACGATTTCTTACAGACCCGGAGAATTTTAGACCTGATGAAGTAGAAATCGTCTCAGATGGTAAGTCTCCAGGTACTAATCATATGTGGGGCGAGCATCATGGAATTGATGAGAAAGTTCTAAGCCTATATATAGATAGAGGTTATAAAGCTGTGTGTGTCATGAGAAACCCTTGGGATCATGCAGTTTCTTGGTGGCAGCTACATAAAGATAAACATACATTTGAAGAGTTCATTACTAATTTTGACGATATAGTATTATATACCCTACCTGAAGAGCAGCCTCATTTAGTCCAACTAATGCTACTCTACTGCAATACTATGGTAGATTTCTCCGAGTTTGTTTCATACTTCGAGTCTATCTTTAGAAAATCTATAGGCTGGATGCATAACAGTGATAGAAAAGGAAGTTATAGAGACTTATACACACCAGAACTTAAAGCTATAATAGACAATCGTTACTCTATGGATATAGAAGCTTGTCGTCCTCATTACAACTTTAAGTTCTAACCTCTTGCGATCTCTCACTTACTATACTACATTACTATACGAAGATGGCGACGGCTGTCGACCCGGAACTGAAAATATACTTTTTGTAGTAAATTTCACTTATTTAGGAGAAAATTTAATGGCTGCAACAACCTCAGATCTATCGAGGCTAGATGCAATCCTAAAGGATCGAGAGATCCAGGATGCCATTCGTACTGCTATGAATAAGGCAACTCCATTTGCTGAGCGAATCACTCAGGAGCTGTCTCTTAGTGGGCGAAAAGGTATCTTCCCGGTTCAGTTCGGGGTTAATGAAGGCATCTTCGCGCGAGCTGAAAAAGGCTTGTTCGGAGATTCACAGGTTGACTCACCAGAACTTGCCGAGGTTACGGCTAAATACATCTACGCACTCTTTGAGATCACAGGACAGATCATCTCCGCGACACGCGACTCTGAAGGAGCGTTCGAGGAAGGTCTGGCTCTAACTATTGAGAACACCATTGATGGTGTTAAGCTGGACATGGCGCGGCAGGTTATCGGTGATGGCACTGGTAAAATTGCGTTAGTTCAGTCTAAGACGGATACTGATACTTATATTCTAGACAGCCCCTTTGGACTGACTACGTATAAATCTAACCGTCCAGTAAGGAATATTCTTCGTAAGAATATGCCGATTGACGTTCTTGACGCAGCGACGCCTGCTACTAAGTATGTGTCGAATTCTGCGATCAGCTCTGTCACGCATTCTACCACAGGCACTACAATCGACTTCTCGCCGGTTGAAGCTACCACAGGCGTTGCTGACGGAGATTTTGTAACTCGCGCAGGTAACTTTAACCTGGAAATTGAAGGCTTCTTGAAGGCCGTTCAGTCAACAGGCACTTACCTGAATATCGCAAGAGCAGGAAATGATGGTTGGCAAGGCCAGCGTGTAGACGCAGCTGGCGGTGGGGCTAGTGCAGTTTCACTAGATCCTGACCATCTGCGCGACACTGTAGATCTTATCATGGAGAATTCAGGGGAAGCCCCCGAGTTCCTTACGATGAACTACAAGATGCGTAGGAATTTCTTCAATCTTGTTGCGCCGCAGATTCGTTACGCGCCTATGATGGCTCCACAGGGGATTAAAGAAGACGCTTTGACGTTTGACGACATGGGTGTCGTTGTTGAGCGGTTCTTCCCGCCCGAGCATATTGGCATCGTATCACCGCGTTTCTGGTTCCATGCGATCGACAAGGATACTGAGTGGATTCAGGGTATCGATGGTACCGTGCTCCATTTCTCGCAGACTTCAGATCTGTTCAAGGCAGTGCTAAGAACTTATCGTAATCTAGTTTGCTTGTATCCTGCAGCTCAGGGTCTGATTTTCGGCCTTAGCGAATAAGGGAGGGTGATATGTCTAGTTTAAGAAAAGAACTACATCTTCACCTGGTTAATCCTGAGATCGCTGGTCCTGTCTGTCTGAATGTATTTACGGTCTTAAATGCTGCGACGGCTGATGCTACGCTTCAGTTGTTTGTGGCGAGTAGGAAGTGCCGTATTTTACGAGCTTCTTATGTACAGGCTGCGAATGCTACTGCGGTTACAAGCTTCACGGCTTTGCTGCAGAACAAGACAGGTACTGTGGCTTTAACTGACGCTTTGGATATCAAGGCGCTGGTTGCTACAACTGCAGCTGATTGGGCTGTCATTGACAGCGATTTGGCTGATGGCGATATTGTAGAAATCGTATTCAATGAGACTGGCGGAACTGTTACAGCTCCAGGTCTTGTTGGAATCACTGCTGAAATTCAACTTTTGGAATAAAAGATGCCGCAACATTTAGCATCGCTTCTGGGGGGTGGCAGTTCTGCTGCCCCATCAGACGCTTCAGGATTAGGAATTGCAGAACCTAACGCTATACCCGGCGGTATTGGTGATATTGACTCTCTACTTAGACAGCTCCAATCTGGTCAGTTCTCGGCTGAGGCGATCTTACCTCTTCTCCTACTACTTGCTAGTGGTGGATTGGGTGGTCCCCCAGCCGGGGATGCTAGTGCGCTCCCTCCTGGTGCTCTAAATGGAGATCCTCTTGAGGCTGCATTCGCTGGTCAAGCAGGACCAGGACAGCCTCCCGGTGGTCCGCCTCCAGATGAGTTAGAAGCTTTACTTGGTGGATTGGGCGGCGGTGGTGGACTTGGTGGATTCGGTGGGTTCTAATGGTCGGACATACTGCTGGGGTTAACTGGACTCTTGTTGCTACTAATGATTCTACAAACTCTGTTTGGTTTTAATAACAACGGATTGCCAAAGGTTAAACCCGCTGCTCAAGCTTCTACTAGAGTTGCGCGTGATACTAGTCCCAGAGAGACTAACTTGGCCGGCAGAATACTAGGTAAGCTAACATTTAATCCAATCACTAAGTTTTTATTCACGCCGGTTCAAAAACAGATCAACGAAAGAGCGATCGCTAGAGGCACACTACCCACCAGGCCGGTGCTAGAGAGGCAGAACAGGGTGGAAGGCTTTAGACGTGTGTTTAGACACGTTGAGAGCCCTATCTTGGACCTGGGTGGGAGGGTAGTAAACGTGATCCGAGAAAACGCCGCTCCTTTGGATGTTTTGGCAGGATTAATTGGAGGAGGGGCTGTGGTAGCAAAGAAAGCTCCGCAGACAGTTGGGAGCGTATTGCCGAGAAAATTCAGACCTAAAGTTAGCACTAGTGGGCCTGTAAGTAGTCTTGATGAATTAGAGAGAACGATGGGATTTACGGCAGAAGAAAGAGCTAAGTTCGCTCGGATGCGTAAGGATGTAGATGAGCTGTTTAGAGCTGAACAAGGTGACGCAGCTTTTCCCCGTAGAGGTAGATCTCCAATTGATGAGGATGAGTTGGATGAGTTGCAGCGGCTGTTTGATACATTTGATGATGATGCTGTAGCTGAAATTGGAGATATCATCTTCCAAGGACCCGGATCAACCAATGCTGCAGATGCTAGTGCAGCCTTTGCTAGAAGTAAATTACCTAAACCCAGTGACTTAGGAAAGCTAGACCTATCAAACATAGACGACTCCGCGCTTCTAGACCAGTTAATAGAACGTGTCCAAGGTAGACCAGCAGATCTAGAAATTATCTTCCGCGAACTAGGTAAACGAAGGAACTAACACCCCTTCTAAGTGTACTATACTAAATGATTAAACTAATAACTCAGCCCGCTCCAACTATACCAGACTCTATAGCTAAAGACTTAGTAACAAATAGACCCAACGTACTTCTATGCTGGAACAGTAGAAAGTACGAGAACATCAACGGCAGCTTTAATCCTCGCTGGGAGATTTGGATTAGACTAGTCTCTAACACTCATTCTCTCAATAGATTCAAGATTAGCAAGAAAGACTTATTCCAAGATGGCAGCATCTACCGCCTCTTACAAACCTGGTGCTTTATGGACGACTTAAGTCATAAAGATATAGGCTATTGCGGCATTGATAGCCGGATAATGAACTCTTTCTTCCTCGCCGATACATTTAGAAATCGTACATTCTATGAAGATGTTTTTGAGAACTTTGTAGAAGAGAAAGACAGAAGAGAGAGCAGAGACATCAGAAATCTAGCTAGCGGAGCAACACAGGAGTACTATAAACTAGACAACCCGCGCGTCGGTCGCTATACTAAAGGTAACTGGAGACACCAAATTAGATAAGGAAAGATTATGGCGGAATATAACTTTACAAGAGACGGCGAAGGTGGAACTAGATTAGTTCTAATAGAACAACACGCACCAACTGTAGCGCCTCCAGTTCAGCCGGAGGTAGAGACAGCAGTGTTGAAATCTGCTTATCAATGTCAGATTTGTTCAACTTCAGCTGATCCTACAAGATTTGCTATCGCCGCACTGGCAGCTAAGCACTTCCACAAGGAGCATTCAGATATAGATCATGATAAAGATTCATGGCGGGCGCATATTGAGAAGGTAGATAATTAATGATCGTAAGTGATGTAATCACACCAGTTAAGGCAATGCTATTCCCTTACATCGGGCCTATTAAGCTAGCTGAAGGCGCAATGCTACAAGTACTTGCGTCTTTGGATAGGCAGATCTATATGGAAATGTCTAGACTCGCCCCTGAATTAATTTTATCGTCTGAGGTTACTATCTCTGTTCTGACAGACGCGCGAACGCCCGGTGATAACGGCTCAGGATATGATATTAGTACAGCGGCACTAAAGATTACAGGGATCTATTACTTGCGAGATTCCGATGGTATCTTTACTAAGGTTAAGGTTGTCCAAGAGAAAAATAGAGCAACTAGAGAGACTCCGGCAGTTTGGATTCAGAAGGTAGGAACTACCGTTAGTGTTATTCACCCTGTGGACCCGTTTGGGAAAAACTGGGATTCTGATGACCAAACTAGCAGACCTTGGTTTAATAACACAGCCGATAAAATTATTGTAGCTCTTATAGCAGAGCCAGCGGCTATTACAACCCTAGCTTCAACTCTCAATAGCCATGCTATAGCCCAGTCATACTTAGAAGCGGAACTTTATCTTCGTAGCTTATTTAATGTCAACGGCGTTCCAGAAGAAACAATACAAATAGCTATCCAGAATTCTGCTCGGACTAAAGCTGATTTGATGCTGCAAATGTATAAGTTTGACTCCGCAGAAATTATGGCAATGCAAGAGGGAGGAGGTACTAGTGAGTCTATCCGTTCAAGACTGTTTTAACAGAGCAGTAAATAGAAGCTCTCTTAACTCAGCAGGTCTATTCGGCGTTAATAACGCTCTCAGTCACATGTCAATATTTGAACAGCGCGCCTTTATCATGGCCGCGAATGTGAATCCTGACTTTGATTCTAGAGACGGGCTAACTGTAGTTCGAACGGCATTCACAGATAGTTGGAATCTAAATGCCGCTCCAGGCGGCATTGGTCTTATCAACAGGGTTGAAGTAGCAACTATCACTGGCGCTGTAGCAGACGTAGCTGTTAAAGATGAGATTTTTATTGTTGGTAAAGGCTTATCTGACTTAGCCTTGGCTCCGCGCGCGTTCATACAAGCAAAAGTTCTGAAAGATATTAATACTGAGCTAGGAGCAGCTGATGCTAATATGGTAACACAGCTTAGAATCTTCTACAGTTTTATCCCTGTAGCTTTTAGTACTTCAACTGATATACTTTCGCTAGCAGATGAATGGTCGCATTTGGTTGCTACTCCTATGGCAGCTATAATGGCTATGGCAGACCAAAGAATGGAAGAGTACGATAGACTAACAGCCGAGTACCAGCGTGATCTACAACTTTATCTACAACATGTAGGAGGATATAGACATAGCTTTATGCAGCCACTTGGTCAAGCTCCAGCTTCTAACCCTAATGTGCCGCAGTTCGGAGGGAACTAAATGCCCCCTTTAGAAGTATTTACTCTAGCTGGCCTCGGTGGCTTAGAGGAATCAGAGGGTGATCCTCGTCCAGAGAGCTACTTACAAAATAAAAATACAGTCATCTACAGAGGTAGAGTAGCTGTCAGAGCTCCTGTATTTGGTATAGTTAATGTAGTTAACAGTACAGGCGGAGATGTAGATGCTATCTTAGGTATGACTGTCTACTTAGGTAAAGTCTACATAGCCGGCTATGACGACTCATTAAATGAAGTCAATCTAGTGGAAGTTGAATTCGACGGCACTGGGATGATTCATAGAGCAGTCATATGGACCAGTGCTACAGTTCAACCTACAGCAGTAATTATGCAGTCGTTTACAGCTGGAACTGCTACGAGTTCTGAAGATCGGTTATATATATCTGACTTTGACCAGACTTTCAGAACTAGATTCTGGAACGGTACAGTTATGACTGATCTAGAGATTGATTTCGACCTAAATGCTACAGCTGAAGACGTCCACTTTAGCTTCATTAAGGAGTTTGCCTTCCACCTGTGGGGAGTAGGATTTATTCAAGGTGCTACAACAAGACCTGAGTACCTTCGCTTCTCTACTCCTGGCGCGATCCCTTTAACAGATATAGCTGATGGAACCGACAGAGATTGGCATATAGCCGACCATTTAGAGATTGGCCGGCGAGGAAATCCTATTATTGGCCTTGATGTAGTCAATGGGCGACTCTTGATCTACCAACAGGATGCCATTCATGCTATCTCAGGCTACTCTAGAGACACTTGGGCCGTGCAGACGGTCAATCCCTACATTGGCGCAGTGGGCCCGTTTGCTTTCGATACTTATGCAGGAAAAATGGCCTTCTTTTGGTCAGCTACAGGGCCTATGATGACTGATGGAACGCAGGTTATTGATATAGGAGAGTCTATTAGAAAGTCTGTAAATGAGGTGCCATCTGATACCAATATTGTTACAGTTGTAGATCCTACAACTATGATTGCGTATTTTATCGTGCCTACTGAGGGATCTAGCTTTCCAAATTTCTACTATGCATTCGACATTCAACATCAACGGTGGACCTCAGGACAGTTTCTCAGCGGAGCAGGCGCGGCTATTAATATCAATGTCGGAAGTAGAATTGTAGAGCTGGGTTCCGCCGCAGCAGGTCCAGCAGCCGCGCCTAGTTCTCTTACAGCAGTAGTTAAATCAGACAATGAAGACTTTGGTATGGATTTAGATTGGGTTAATGGTGACACTGCTGTTAATACTGTTACAGAGATTCATAGAGATACAACTGTTAGCTTTACTATGGGTCCTAGTACTTTACAAGACACTGTAGGTTCAGGTGTTACTCATTATGAAGCTACTGTAGCAGCAAACACTCAATTCTATTTTAAAGTCCGACATGTACGTAATGGGCAGAATAGCGCTGGGTCTAACGAGCCTACTGCAACATCCCATTATGCGAGACAATCACCTGTCACTCAGAGTAGCTTAGTAAATGGCCTAAGAGTTCACACTACAAACTCTACAACCAATGCTGAGATAGACATTGAAAGACAAACAGAAGGTAATAGTACTTGGGACGCAGTTATTACTTTAAACAATCAATCTGTCGGCGCAAAAACTCATAATGACACGACTACAACCTGCGGGACTTCTTATAGATATCGCACTAGAACTCATGAGTCTACTGTTAGACCTAGCCCTTGGGTAGAAACTGGGACGCAGTTTTTAGAAGCTTGTTCCGGCGGCCCGGCTATTAGTAATTTTACAGCTACAAATTCCCAGCCTAATCCACTAAAACCCTGGTTAAGAACCACTGTTCTCACTTGGGATAGGACTAATTGGACTCCAGGAGATAGAGTAAGAATTTATGTAGCTGATCCTACTACGTCTTCATTTATATTAAAGGCTACCGTGTCAGGGCAGTCTTGGACAGACCCAAATGCTCGGATCTGCGCTGGAGCAGATTTAGTTGATTACAAAGGGGAGACTTGGGACGAAAACACAACTTTATCAGAGACAGATACTATTATAGCGCACGATCCTTGCGATTTGGGGGCGTAATGGCTACTACTCAATTACTTATCGGCGCTGCAGATGGGCCAACTTTATATAGAATAGGTCAAATAGGTTTAGATACTGGCAATAAAGATGCAGGCACTGATGTTTATACAGCTATATTAGAAACAGAAAGACAATATCCTGCAGGTAGAGACGCTCTGATTCATTTTCGTAGGATAATTGTAAGACTGGCTAGAAATGCTATTGCTACGATTACAATGAAAGTCTTCGTTGACGAAGTGCAGACTCAGTATTATCTTTCTGGAGTACTAACTGACCAGGCTATTGTATTTGTTCTAACTGGAGGCGGCGAACGAGAAGATGTTATTGAAGCTGATATAAACGCGGTAGGTACATCTATTAGAGTCTTACTAGAGATTGATTCAGACGATTTAGGTGGTATTTTACTCATAGAACCTATTGAAGCTCATGGTAGAGTAGTAAGACCTGCGAAATCTAGAGCAGCTCAGGTAACTTAATGGCCGAACTACCACATAGTGTTCGCAGATTTAGATCACCGCCTCCGCATTTAGGTAATGAATTGCAGAGCTGGTTCGATAACCTAGTTGCTATTCTACGTAGAAATTATAGAAGTATTAGAACTGTAACTGTCGATACAGATTTTCTTTACGATGATTCTGTATTGGTTTGTGACTCTACAGCAGCAAATATAACCGCTGCATTGCCGCCAGCTGCCTTTGTCACAGGACAGATGTTTACTATTGTTAAGACCGTCGCAGTTAACAGCGTTATTCTCGACGGATTTGGATCTGAAACTATAAACGGAGCTGCAACTAGAACTTTAACTAGCCAGTGGGAATCAGTCTTAGTCATCTCTGATGGTACTCAATGGCTTGTGCTAGTCCCAAGTTAGCAGTATATTTACTTACTATGGAAAAACTTATCAAAGATTTTAAGGAACGTGGAGATGCCCGAAGATGGTATGAAACGCTATTCGGCGCTATATTAATGGCTGCAGGGGTAGTTGGTACTTTCTTTTTCGAGGTTAATACTGTTATCACTTTAGTCTTAGTGGGTCTCGGTGGAGTTTTCTTCTCTAAGACCAAAACTTTGGAGGCGTTAGAAAAGCTCAAGAGTATACTACCCGGAGTTAAGTAATGTCGCATCCTATACCTAGAAGTGTTTCCGCCGGCACCGGCAATCTAGAAGATATCTCACAAGCTATTCAACGAGATGCTTTTAGCGGTACTCAAGTTGATGATCTATTAGCTAACCTTGAAGGGCTATTTGGCCCCGAACTCGCGCGGCTTGTACAGCAACAGCCCGGTTTAGAGCAGGCTTTCTTAGAATTACTAGGTGGCTCAGTGGATCTAAGTAGTGTCACTGAGGGTATTAATCAGTCAGTGAGTGGTTTACTAGGTGACTTATCTAGACCCGGCGGACAGATTGACCAGCTTACTCGAACTGGATTAGATACAGAAGGCCAGCGTGGTCTCGGTCCGAGATCTGGTGGATTCGAGAGATCTAGACTGAATATCTTAGACAGATTAAATAGCGTAACAGGAAACTTAATCGCGCAGCAAGCACCGGCTTTGTTTAGTACAGCTGTGCAAAACAGAGCTAATACTCTGTCAGGTTTTGGTAACTTTGTAGGATTACAAGCTGGCCGACAAGATGCTTTGAGGGATAGTTTCTTTAGCGGTAGATTTGGACTCGAACAGTTCAGAGAGCAGAAGAAGTTTGGCGCTGCTAGTCTTGAGATTGAACGAGAGAATCTAAGGCTGCAAAAGAAAGCTCAAAAGGGCGGTGGATTTTTTGGCGCGCTTGGTGGAATCGCTGGTGGAATTGCTGGATCGTTTCTTGGTCCAGTAGGAGCTGCTGGCGGCAAGAAACTCGGTGAGAAGCTCTTTGGAAGATAAGGATTAACAATGGCACTTTCAGTTCTTGCTAGACTACGACGTAAGGGTAGATTTAAGGAGTTTGAGACAGGACTAATCGGTCCTCGACTTAACACTCACTTACCCGCGCTTAGAGGCTTCACGCGAGGCACAATGGGTGTGACTGGATCTACTACGCTGCGAACTCGCAACTCAGACGCTGGAGAACAAAAAGATAGAGAAGAACTTAACTTGATACGAACTAAATAATGCCACTTACTCCACTGTTCGGATTTTCTCCGAGACTTAACGAGATCAGGCCGCCGCAGAGGGCAGGAAAGCCTTTGGGGTTCTTCGATCAATTCACTGAAGCCTTGCAAACTAGTTCTCAGATTGCTCAGCGGCAAGTAGGGCAAGAAAGACTCGAAGAGCAGCGACAAAACTTTGCTCGTAACCAAGCTACTAAAGCTAGGCAATTTGCGGCCTCAGATAGAGAACAGGAGCAAGCGTTTAAGTTAAAGGTTGGAGAGATAGCGAGCGATAGAGATAGAGCAAAGGCAGAAGCAGAAGGTCGTATTATACCTGCAAACGCCGAGAATATAGACGCTATTAACCTATATGCCTCCGAGGATGAGAGAAACTTTGCTATCAGAACAGACAGCCAAGGAAATAGATTCATTGATCCTGGAGTCTGGCAACAGATACAAGCTCGACGCGCGCAAGATCAAGAGACTGAACTAGTTCCTGATCCAGAGTTTTTAGATACTATTAGTACAAGTCTTAAGCAGGCCGGCATTACATTTAATCCAATGGCCCTGCTTGACCCTGATGGTGATGGACTAACTAGTCCAAAGGCTATTGCTGCGTTTAATACCATGCTAGATCAAACTATCGCGGTCGGCGGTGTGGTAGCTAGATTACAAGCTAATAAACTCGCGCGGGGAGGAAGTACATCTGCTGCTGTAACGGCCAAAGTTGATGAACAACAGTTTTTGGCTGACCTGTTAACTGCTAGTAGAATCACGCGTGTTAACGCTGACGGCACTGAGACTGCAGTCAACGCAGAAGAGAAGCTTATAGTAGCTAGACAGTTAGCACACTTTAGACTTAATCCAGATGCCAATGTTAGCGCAATAGATGAAGAAACTGGCCGATCTGTCTATGCTCAGCTAGTACAAGATTATAGAGTCTATCCTAAAGTAACTGCTAAAGAAATTCTAGATGAAGATAGAACTATTATAACCAACGCAGGCGCGGGCGGAGTTAAAGCAACTGAGTTCGTTAGCTCTATAGCACTACCAGTTATCAATAGAATTGGTGGAGTTACTGAACCTAGACTTCGTAAGTTCTTCAGTGGTGCTGACAATATAAATACAGACATCGTGATCGCTGACAGAGTAAAGAACGATCCAACCTTCCGTAAAGCGATGTTGCTTATGTCTAGAGTTCATGACGCAGAAGCGTTTGATGAGTATGTAACTAACTACGGCGGCTATCAGGAGTTTACAGCAGTGTATGGTCCTGAAGTTATCAACCTTATGAAAGAACTAGACCCAGATAGCTATGGAGAGATAAACACTGGCGCTGTAAGCTTCCAGTCTAGAACTCGCGCTATAACTGGTAGTCTAGACAACCCAGTCACAGACAACACTACACCATCCGATGAAATAGATGGAGTAGAGAATGGACTAGGCCCACAGCAGACGGCTGTTAGAATTTTAGAACAAGCTTTCACAGCTAGAATGACTCAAGATCCCGCGGCTAGCGGAGAGATTAATGACTTTCTTGTCGCTCTCTCTGATCCGGGGTCTTCGGAAGAGACAATCACTAAAGAACTAGATGATATCTTAGCGATCTCTATAAACGCCGGCATCTATAGCCCTGGAGAACAAACTGAAGCTAGACAGCAGATTGAATTTCTTAAGCAATATGTAATCGACAATCGTGAACTCATGACCAGAGTATTTGTACCCCTCTTGCTAGATGCGCAAGCTCGTGCTAGAATTAACACAGGAGAACTCACGCAGTAAACAGCAGTACCCGGAAAAGAAATATGACAAAAACAGAAAAAGAAATGCTAGAGCTTATAGCTGAGGATGACAGATTAATAGCTGCCCAAGCTAGCACTTTTGTAGCCCCAAAGAATACTCCACTTGCTTTAATTGGACAAGATAGAAATCAACGCCGCGCTGTTATTCGTAATCAAGACGGCACTTTAGGTTCATTCAAAGTCAACGCTTCTGGCTTTGCTGACTTCACTGCTCCCGAAGAGCAAGAAGATTTAGATCCTGAGCTAGAACTTTTAGCTAGATTTATAGCTAACGGCCAGACTCTAAGACTTCCCGGCGGCTTTAGAGAAACTCCACAGCCAATGTTCCCGCGCCTCGCTGACTTCTTAGAGCAGACTGCAAACGAGCCTAGAGTTCTTCTTAATCCCGCACCAGATATAGCTGAGGGAGTTCAGTTATTTGCTGCTGGTCTCCGAGCTATCCTACGTAGGATTGGCGTTGAGGGCCCAGTAGACGTAGAAGAGTTCCTCGGTCCTGGTGGACGTGAACCTTTCGAGAGTTTAGAAGTAGCTCGACAAACAAATAGCCCTAACTTAACTAACGTAACTTCTCCAGGAGCTATTATAAGCCCTGAGTTGTGGGAAAAGATTCAGAAGGAGCAGCCCGCAGCAGCTAGACTCTATCGTATGCGCCGACTGCTTGATGCTACATTCCGTGGTACTGTAGTTGGTCCGCTGATTGAACAGGGTTTCTTTGACAGAGAGATAGCTTTTACTGGTCCTGGAGCGCAAGCAAAAGGTCTAGTAGCTCCGCCTAGAGACGGTACAGATATCGCTATCGATATAATTGGCAACGACTTACTCGGTCCTTTACTTCCAGCTGTCGCCGCGTTCCCGGCTTTTGCTGCCGGTGGTGCTGCCTTTGGTGCTACTAAAGCTGGACAGGCTGTTGCTCAAGCTATAGGTACACCCGGTAAAATTAGAGCTGGCGCTTCCGCCGTTGGTGCAGCTGGCGGCGCGGGCGTTGGAGCACTGATTCCAGAAGATGTGGGTCTTGGTAAAGCCGGTAACATCCTCGCTGGTGCTGCCGCTGGTGCTTCTATAGCGGGCGTTCCTGCATTCCTTACAACTAGATTAGGAGGGCAAAGTGTATCAGCTTTCACCCAAGCTTTTGTACGAAGAGCGCCGCAGATCTTCGGCACGTTCGGTGCTGAGGCCGCTTTGGGTTCTGTCTTTGCTGGGGCTTATGGTGGCCGCGCTGCTCTGGAGACAGGCCGTAAAGATGAAGTAGCTAAAGAGACATTAAGAGGCGCGCTTATTGGTGGATCATTAGGATTCGCTTTTGCGCTCCCTTTCCGTGCGAGAGCTCTAAGTCAAATCACCCGCACTGCTAGAATTGCAGATCAAATGGTGCAAGATGGCATACTTACGCTGCGTAAAGGAGATGTAATTAACTCAGCGACAGGATTGGTCTACGGAGGCACCCGTAAAAATGGCAGCCCGATTTGGTTAACGCGCAACAAAGAAGGTAGAGTTAGTTTTGCTAAGAAAGAAGACTTCCCCGACACTAATCAAGTCTTTGATTATCTAGTTGGTCGTCATATTGACACCAAGATGTCAAAGCTTAATGTTCCTGAAACTAGTCTGATCGACGACAACCCAGAATTAGAGAAGGTCAAGCTCCGTCAGCATTCTCAGGCCGGCGAAACTCCGATGGACACACCGGTTAAGTTGAAGGAAACAGAAGACTTAGCTCATCTAGCTACTATGGCTGAAATCGACTACATGCGCGTGGCGCGGCGGCAGCTTAGACAGCATATAGTAGATGACAACAATCCTCAGCGTTTTGAACGTCTTATTGAAGTCCACAAGATGGCTGGTATTGCTACTGATCCAAAGACAGATCCACAAGTAGTTGCTACTCTACTGGGTCGAGCTAGAGCTCTTGAGCGTGTTAGATCTGAAGGTATAGCTAATAGACTCAGAGGAGAAGGCAACGTACCTGATCCATTACCAGGAATAGAACCATTTGAAGCTGAAACATTTGCTAGAAAAGTTCTCGCTCCAATGGACTCGGCGCGTCGAGAGAGACTATTAGCACAGTATGAAGTCCGAGCCGCGACTACAAATGATAAACAAGTAATCGCTCGTATAAGAAATATAGAAGCTGCTGCTAAGCGCCAAGAAGGTAGCGCACAGTTACAGAGAATTCAAAGTGAAGTCAAAGAGCGCATCCGTAACGCAGCCTTCGAAGGCAACAGAGGACTTAGAAAAGGCTCAACTGTTATGTTCGAAGGTAACGCTCATGAAGTTATAGATAACGCTACATGGGGTGTTGTTCAGATTAAACGTGGCAGCGGTGAATCTCTGTTTGTTAGATCGGACGAGCTCATTCTAATGCCCGCAGTTAATCGCTTCGGCAGTATATCAGGTGTCAGAGGTAATGTTGTAAAGTTTATTCGTACAGCAAAAGATGGTAAGTCTACACTAGTAAGAGATCCTTCTGGTAATCAAACATGGATACCTAACGAACAGGTCTCTATAGCTGGTGATGAATTCATAGCCAACCGTCGCTTCAGGCACGATTTTAATAAGCTGCGTCGCTTAGCTAGAACTGAATCACAACCTCAAGGGCGCGCTGTAGATACAGAGCCCCGAGTGGTAGTGAGTAAAAAGACTGGCGAAAAACTAACAGTCACATCTGAGACCACTGAAGATATTATCGGCGTGACTAAGACTGGTCGCAGAAAAGCTCTGAAGAAAGAGGACGTAGGCAGCAGTTCCAAGGAGGCTGGCGAGTTAAACGAAGTCAGAGTCTTCGAACCAGGTACCAAGCCTGGGCCCAGAAGAAACATTGGATTCATTCGCGTAGGTACAGAAGATGCTAAAAGACTAACAGCTGTGATTGAAACCCACGGTGACATTCTTGCTCTGAGCCAGCTTGGAGACGAATTAACTATATTCCCCACTCCACCGCTTGATGGCACAGTGTTGCTGGCTGTAGAGCGTGATATTAACAAGAGTCTGTTATCTGGCAAAGCTAAGATAGCACTGGGAATTCTATCTGGTAAGAAGCCAGTATCAGCTCTGAATGCAGAGGTCCTTGGAGCTGGTACTAAGTTAACTGTTAAGTCTCTAGCAAAAGCAAAAGTCTTCACTGTACCGGATGGTTTAGTTGAGCACGTTATGCCTCTTGAAGGCGTAATGCAACTAAATGCTGAGCCTAAGTTACAGTATCTTAAGCGTTTAACTGATCTGTCCTTTGAAGTTAGTCCCGCTGCAGCCGAAGCTAAAGCTAGAGGCCGCGCTGCAGCTAGGGCTATTGGAAAGGCGAGAAAGAGAAACAAGGGCGACCGAGCTGTCCGCGCTGAAAGAGACGTAGAAGAGGCACGAACTGATATTGTTATAGCACATCTTGAGCAAAACGAAGAGATCCTAACTGCCGCAGCTGAGGCTCAGTTAACTAGAGTTCAGCAGCTAGCTAGAATTGAAGATCTTCAGTCCTCGCAGCTGCTACGTGAAGGCAACCAGGGCGCTATCAGACAGTACATAGCAGACTATCCTTCAGGTGTAGACTCCTTTGACTACTCACCTATGGTCTTTCCATCTGAGCAAGTGCCAGGCAGCAAGATTGTATTAACTAAGATCAATCGCAAAGTCATTCCCAATAAAGTTCGACGCACATTCAGCCGCGAAGATGCTCAAGTTATTCCTGGCAGAGAGTTCCAAGATAGCCCAGAGTATTTGGTAGAGATCGTATCTGAAGATGGCTCCGTGGTTAGCTCTGAAGTTATTAGAAACGATAATCAAACGCAGCCTACTCGTATACCAGGACTTAGAGCTGCCGGTACACCAATAGCTGAAGGTGAGCAGCTTCTAGCTGTGTCTTTCCCAGAACGTGGTGGAGCTCCTGAAGTTAAGTTAGTAGAAATTGGAGAGATTGCTGCAGTCACCCGCGGTAAGGCAGGCTTTGCTGCAAAGCATCCTAATGTTAATATAGATGACCTACGATCGCGGCGTATTGAAACTAAAGATGGGCGGATTAGATTCAAGAATATGAAAGAAGTCCGCAGCGAGGATGGAGAGGTTACTGGCTTTACGCATATGACTGAAGCTGAAGTTATTCAACTAGTACAGAAGCAGACCAGTGGTAGAGCCAAGACTACTGAGATTAAAGCCGCGCTCGATGGGCGAGGACTAGATAGTAAAGGAGCCACTAGTAGACAGAACCTCAGCTCCAGAGGTAAGGAAGAATTTGATGCAGTAATTAAACTGCGAGAGGCTGGTATATTAGACGCGGACGCCGCTGATACGCAACTAACAGAGCTAGTAGACAAGTTCCCGGGCGGTAATACCCAGGCCCGCATTAAAGAAGTCATTACTCAGCGACCTTTAGGTGGCTCCGAGAAGAACGCTCTGGAAGTAGAGAATCCGTTTATTAGATTAGACAGCCGCGACGGTGTTGATGTTTTACCAGACTTTGTCTTTAACAACGCAGGCAAAAGAACTAGACTATATAGAATAACAGGTGAACTGGCTGACCTAAGCTTAGATCGAGTTAACCTCCCTCGTTCACCAGAAGAACTTGAAAAGATCGCGCAGCTGGCTGACAACCTCTCTGCTATCGGCGGAGTAGATGTCATAGAGGACGTACCGTTCAAGGTAATCTTAGGTGACGACGCTGTGGTTGATAGAGTCATGAGAACACTTGAAGGCTTTCATAAGAAGGCTAACATCGCGCTGAACGGCAATGAGTTTCGCTCTGCGATCCCTGGAGTATATGGTACAGTATACCCCACAACCAGAGGCGGCAGGCCGTGGCTAGTACAGTTCTGGGAGACTCCGACAACTCGCCGCGATCCTCTAGCTAGACCTGTAGCTTTAGAAGCTGGTGGGCCGGAGATCACAGTCAAAGGCGAAGCTTTAGAAGTAACTCTAGCTGCGAACACAGGACAGTTTAAGCATGAAGCTAGATTCTCTACTAGAGAAGCGGCGGAAGCGTTCCTTAATGGAGAAGGTTTCTTCCGACCCACTCAAGGAACTACAACAGATCCTAGATTCTCTAGACCTTTCAATGTACTGCATGACAAAATAGACCAACTTAGCTCTGCTATTCCTTCTGGTATTTCAGTCCGCGATGCATTAGGACAGTTTAACTTCAAGTCCAAGAAACACACAGGCGGTATTAAGTCTACAGCTCTGGTCACGGAAGAGTTTACTGAGCGGCAGATTAGCAACATTAAAGCGCAGATTACTAGGTCTAGGAATCAACTAGTTAGCTCTCTCAGAGAAGGCAGTGTAACAGAGGCTCAGGTACGTAAGATTATCTTCTCAGGCCGCGGCGAGGGCGCTGAGTTGCTACCTAGAAAGGCCGCGTTTAACTCCATAGTAGGGCAGCTAGATACTCTACCAGCCATCGAGTCTATAGCTCCGAAAGACCTAAATCAGATTGAAAACGCTCTAAGAAAAGCCTACACCTGGTATGCTAGCAGAAACAACGGCTACGTAGTGCCTGAATTAAAGAACTACATGATGCGGTTTGCTAATAGAGCAGCTGAGATTGCACCGAATCGTGCCGCTCCATTCTATCCAGAGATTCGCAGGCAAGCTGGCATCCTCCATCTAGATGACGTAGTTAGTGTAGCTAAGAGAGATCGCGGCGTGGATGCGGACTTGCTAGCCAGAGGCGGCGGCGGAGCAGCAGAGATAGACGGTACAAGAGCTGCCCTGGGTGAGAGTTACGACATTCTCCCCGGTCGCATGATCCATGCCGGACAAGATGTACCTATTACAGCAGAGTACGTCGAGCATCTACAAGCGCTCAAGAACTTCCACGACCGCATTGTAGATAGAACTCCTGTATGGCGCAATGTTGATGCTATGGTTGATCCAACTGACATTAGTAGCAATATAACAGGGACTACAATTGTAGAAATCAAAAGCGGCGGGCAGACAGTGTTAGCTAAAGTAACAGGGTATAACTTTGAAGACGGTTCAGCTCGGGTTATGACCGCAGCTGGGGACTTCCATAGTGTATCAATAGATGAGATGGAAGTGATTAGATCTGCCGGCGCTCAGTTAGATTTTGTTAGGCAGCAAAAACTAATAACAGGTGATCCATTCTATCTTGAGACTACGGCTGATATAGGATTTAATGACATAGATATAGGTCTAGGTGTTAAGCCCGGCGCGTCCAGAGAAGACCTGCTTAATAGACTAAAAATCCGCACAGCAGAACTTATTGGCTCTGACAACCCAGCTCCAGCAAGAGAAGGCTTTGCTGCGATTCCTTCTAGGACTGAAGCTCCAATTAAGTTCACTCCAAAGGGACAGCGATTTGCTAAAGATATAGGAGAAGATCAGTTAAAGGAGCTGTTCGACATCCATATTAGATCTGTCGAAGCTGGCGCTGAGAATCTACTGTTGAACAGGCTGCCTAAGAAGATTCGCCCCGCATTTCAGCGTCAAGTATTCGATCATGTGTTACGGACTAAAGGCAGCGATCCTATAACTCACATAGAAGCGTTAGTAAAGTCTAACTTAATAACCAAGAAGCAACTAGCGGCCCTAGCAGAACACGCAAAGGCCAACGGCATTAACGACACGAACCCAATGAGACAGTTAGATGGGCTGATAAAACTCAACGCTATAGATCCTGACATCGGCGAACTGATGTTAATCATCAACAAGCAAGCTGGTTTTGCTCGGTTCTTCGATACCAGCCCTGATATAGATCACAGACTTATAGACATCTCTAGAATATCAGGAGCTGGAGATACTAAAGCGTTGCAGCGTTGGTATACATCGCCCAGCTATGTAGCTGACAGACACCCGTCCGCGGAGATGTTTAGTACAGGAATTTTGGAAGCACAAATTTCAGAAGCGAGACTATTTGAAAACGCTGTGTTAGTCCCGCAAGCTGAAATCCTTGACCATTATGGACTTACAGGATTTGAAGGGCTAAGGACAGCATTCAGATCTATGACCACAAGAAAGACAGGCCCTGAAGTTAAAGGAGTTAGAGAGATCTTAGCTGCCAGAGACCTATTGGATGAATTTCCTACATGGGAAGCGGCAGTAGCAGCTAAGCCAAACATCAACAAAGATGCTGAGTTTGTTTTCCGCCGCCTTCGCTCTATGACGGATGAACTAAGACTATATACTATTCAATCCTCTCTGCGGCAAGGTCGCAGAACTGTAAGATTTGGAGATCTAGATGATGCTAAGCAAGCGCTTCTTGCTCGGACTTTCAAAGTTGCGCCTGAGGACGTTAGCCCTGACCTCATGGTGGTTGATAACTCTATACATGCTAAGGCCCGCCGCTCTAAAGAAGAGGTCGAGGAGTTTGTAGAGCTGATGAGGCAGTTCAAGACCAGCGCTGACATTCCCGCAGAAGCTAAAGCTACTGTTCCTGACTGGATGGTGGAAGAGTTCGATCTCTGGCAAAACTTCGGCATTGACAGCTATTGGCCTTATATTCACCGCGGTAAAGTTATAGTTGAAAAGATCTTACCAGACGGCACGAGTGAAACTGTGGCCTGGGCTAGATCTGGAATGGAGGGCATCGACATGACTAGAAAGCTAATTAAGGATGGTGTTATAGACGCTACCACTGAGCTCACTCTAAGACCTGTAGGCTATACGATGGATGACGTGTTGATGCAGTTAATAGACTCCGATCAGCATAGCAAAGTCATCAATACTATGATGAAACAGGCCGGCATTGAGAGAGTTCAAGCGGCGGATATTCTATCGGGCCTAGGCTTAAAGCCTGTGTCTAGTAGAACGCAGCTGCAGAATCTTCAAGTCCGTCAACAGTGGATGTTTCCTCATCATAGATAATGACATCATTCAGGTTAGAATCCATTGTCATAACTTTGGTGACCTTGGCATCGTCAGGAATTTCAATTGCAACTTTAGGAACGTCTTCAGTAAGAGTAATTTGTTGGGACCAATTTACTGTCTCATCAATCACTATTTCATCATGTTCTAGTTTCATTACTACTGTGTCATCTCCACCTGTAGTGGTAG
>SDBV01002129.1_pt1 | contig 29710 bp, 39 predicted proteins | sample 2277081 | NCBI WGS metagenome assembly SDBV01 (sample SAMN10402039, study PRJNA504765) | marine sediment metagenome | isolation source: marine sediment core GS10_PC15, 223 cmbsf | place: Arctic Ocean: Southern Knipovich Ridge | collected 2010
ACTGCAGAATTTCCAGCACTCCTGATAAAAATCCCCCCATCTCTTGGTCGTGATTCAATATGATAAACTGGAGTTTTGATAGGAATATCTTTTAATTCCAGAACATTTCCTTCTTTAATTTCTTTGCCTTCAAAACTTATTTTTTGTCCTTCAATCATACCCTTAAAGGCAGGCGTATAAAATATTCCCTTGTCATACTTTATTTTTGCTAATGGAGCAGTATGTCCTGGAGAATTGAATAATTTAAGAACTTTTCCTTCGCCAGTTAAAATAGGAGGATATTTAATTTTAAATTTAAATGCCCTTCTAGGAACTCTATAAGTCTTACTTCCATGCCCTCTCGCCTGTTGAATTATTCGTTTACCCATTTTAAACTATGATTAACATTTTTTCAATGTTGTTTTTAATATATTCAATTCCTTTTTCATTCCCGACGGTCGCTTCAGTATAAATATGTGAAACAATTCCTGTAGTTACATTTAATTTCAGAAATTTCCGATTATAATAATCCTCTCCTTTTTCAACTACTTTTGTTCTTTCAGCACAATGAAGATTTTTTTTAATTTCTAAAAATGAATTATATGCTTCATCAATTAAATCATAAATTTTTTGTCTACCCATTTTATTATTTTTTAGCCTCCAAAAGTGATCTGTATTGTTTTGCTAAATCTGATGAAGAGTCTATTCTCTTTAGCTCACTTCCTGGTCGTTCTGAAATTATTCCCGGATCTTGCATTAGAGTATTGTAATCCAATATTTTTCTTTCAAAAATTTTTCCTTTTTCATCTTCATAAATTGTTGTTGGAATTTTTTTATATTCTTGTCTGCATCCAGGATACCATTCCTTAAAACCTGCAAAGATTTCTTTCCTTTTTCTCCCAAAATAATTTATTTCTATTTCTTCTCCAATTTTTGTTTTATCAAACCGAGATTCTTCTATTCTTTTCATTTCCTTGAGTGCGTTCTGTAAATTCTTATATGCTTCTTCATCCATGTTATATCAATCCCAATTTCGTAGCCACATCAATAGCTGGAAACTTTGGTCTTAGTTTAATATAAACATATTTTTTCCCATTCTTAATTAATACTCTAATTTTTGCAATTTTAACATTGAACATATTCTCTAATTCAGCTTTTATTTCTGTTCGAGTTTTTCTTTTCTCCACTTCAAAAGTCAAAACATTTTCTCTCTCAATCATCATAACAGCTTTTTCAGTAACTATTGGTTTAAATGTCATTTTTTTAATACCTCTGGAATTTCAAATTGGGAATACTCTGGAAAAAGGTTTTTCCCATTCTCTAATCTCCAATAGCATTCTCCTTCAAGTTTGCAATCTTCTAATGCGTTATGGGAAGTTCCTTCTTTGCTAACCTTTCCTTTACTTACTTGTTTTCTTTGGTCAGGAATCCCACAGAATTCCAAGACTTTAGATAGAGTCATATCACTATTACCATTTTCTTTTAACAAATATTTTCCATAAGTTTCTTTATATTTTTCTTGAGCAATGGTTTGTAAATCCATTCCTCTTTGTCCAGAAGATTTCCTAAATTTGTCCAGGATATCATATTTCATACATCTATTCTGGATAAAATTCAAATCCCACCCAATATTTTGTCCCATTGTTATCTTTTCCTTACATGTTTCTCTCCAATTCAAATAATTTAATATCAATTGTTTTTGAGATTGTTTATTTTTGTCTCTTAGTTCCTCTTCGGTTTTTCCAGTAATTTCTAATGCTTGTTGGCTTACACTATCTTCTTCGTCAATTCTCGCTTCTTCTAAGAATTGATTTTCAGGATGATTTAAATCAATTGAACCTATCTGCCAAATTCCACATTTTCCTGTATCTATACCACTTGATTCAATATCTAAAACTATCATTTTTTATTCTCCTTAAATTTATTTGCGAGTTCTTTAATTGCTTGTTCAGTATAAACAGTCAGTCTTCCAAGTCCACCTTGCGCCAAATCTTTAATGTTTAAGTTTTTAACTTTCTGAACATCAAAAGCATTTGTCTTTAATTCTTCTTTTTCGCCAACAACAAACAACATTCCTGCAGTACTTTTATATTTTCTACCTCTGAGTTTTCCTTTCCCGCTCCTGATAGACTTTTTCTTTATCGCAACATTAAACAGGTTTTCTCCAAAAATTTTCCTTAAATTCAAAAGAAGTTCTTTTATTTTTAATGAAATAATCTTGCTTTCTATTACTATTGGCAATTCTCTGACTTTTTCAATGCTACTATATTTTTTGGCAACTTGTTTTTCATTTGCTGTCGCACTCAATGCAGATAAAAATGCTAATCTTAATTCTTTTTTATTTATTTTAGAACTATTGATGTGCCCCAAAACTTTTGGAGGATGAGCTCGCATACCTCCTCTTGCAAAAGGAACTTCTGCCGCTTCCCAATTAAATTGACTTCCTTTTCTTGAAAAAATCTTTCTTGGAACTCTTGATGCTCCCCTACCATATCCACTTCTCCACACATGCCTTCTATGAACTACTTTGCCTTTTGCAGCATGTTGTTTACCAGCAACCAAAGATGGTGCATAAGGTTGCATAAACTTTGTTGCCTCTAAAAATTTCATAACAATGTCTTCTCTAATTTTTGCAGAAAAACATTTAGGCAGTTCAATCTGTCCTTTCTCTTTCCCATGTATGTCTAATATATTTGCTTTCATCTTAATTTAAAAATTCATAATATTTTTTTTGTTCTTCTAAATGTGCCAAATAATTTTCTCTTATTCCTTTAAGGTCTTTTACCATGGTCCTTAGAAGATTTCTAACACCTTCCGTTGTTGCTTCTTTTTTATCTTTTTTATTATATTTATGGCCCCAATTTTTGGGATTTAAAGCATAATTAACTATTTCTTCAATTTCGCTGTTTGATAGTAAATTTTCCTCTTTCATCTTAACTCCAGTAATTCATAATTTTTCTTTAATTGTTTTTTAGTTCCTCTCAAAGGAGAAGTGATTAATAATTGCCTTTTCGCTGGGCCTTGTATGCTCCCACCAACAATAATATAATTTGTATTTATGTTCCCATAATTTTTTATGTTTTTAAGAGATTTGTCTACAGATTTTCCCAAATCAATTATTTTACTATTGTAAACAATTCGTGTAAACATCCCTAATTGTCCTGCTTGTGGAGCTCTAAATGTAACTCTTGCAGGATGCCATGGCCCTAAACTTCCCGGCCTTCTTCTTCCTTTTTCTGATTTGTGCGACTTTAATGTTATCCCAAATCTTTTTACAGGTCCTTGTAATCCTTTTCCTTTTGTCACACCTCTAACATCAACAAGCTGACTCTTCTCAAAAATATTTAAAACAGAAATTTCTTTTGTGAAATTCGCTTTAACAAAATCCAACTTTTCTTCCACACACCCTTCCAAGCCTATTTCAGTTAAGTCAGGTTTTTTCTTTATCTTAGAATTTTTAACAACTGAATAACAAATAACTCGTATATCATCATAACTTCCAGATTCAATATCTTCTATCTTCCCTTTTTTAGTTTTTGGCAATTTTAATTTTTTCTTAAGCTCTTTATCCAAATTCTCTGCCAAAACTTCTTTCACAACTATACCATTTTTGTAAAATCTTGTAGAAAATATTTTCATCGGAGGACATTCAATCATTGTAACAGGGATAATAATTTTTTTCCCTTTTGTCATAGAATGCTCAGTATTATCTTTAACACAAGCAGAAGCCATCCCAGCTTTATATGCTATAAATCCTTTAATTTTCCTACCATCAGAAATAGAATCCCAGTTCACTCTAGGGAGAAACTTACTGACCCTTTTTCTGGGCCAAAATTGCAAACTTCCTTTTCTCGGTGATTTCTTTGTTGGCATTTCTTAATTTTGCGGAAATTATCATTTTAATTTACCCTGGATAAAGTATGAAGAAATTTAAGGTTTTTAAGGCTTTCTCACGCAACAAATTCTTTCTCTTCCTTGAAAACTTGCTCATCAATTACCACATTTCTGATTATTTTCCCTTTTCTTTTAGCCATCTTTCTAATTTTTGCAAAATCTTTTTCATGTTCAAGTTCTTCAGGGAGAACTATTTCATTAATTATAAATGTATGATTTATATTTGCCTCTTTAAAATTAGAATCTTCAAACACAAAACTATTGACAATATTCTTGTCTTTAGTAACCAGTTTACAAAATTCAGGTTTGGGCGCTTCTTTATTTTTAGATTTAGAAGATTTTGGAGCTTTTGGTTTGATTTTTAATTTATCTTCTTCAACTTCAAAACTCAAGGCAAAGAATGCTTTTGGCAATTTATCTAAAAGCGAAATAATCTCTGTCCCAGACATTTCATTTTCAACGAGGTATCTTTTCACACCTTGAAATTGTTTTTTACCTTTGAACTTTAATTGCCCAGTCAAATCATTTGTTGAAACAATCGCTCCTGTAATCATGGTCTTTTCTTCACCAAGTTTTTCTGCCATGATTCTTACGAGCCCATTTGCAAATTCTGCAGAAGTGTAAATTGCATACTTTTTCCCAGAAGCCTTAACTCTAACTAATGCTCTATCTCTAAATTCCCCTTTACTATATTTTTGAAACTGCAAGTGAACATCTTCTCCAACCTCTCCATCAAACACTTTTTTTATAAAATTCATATTTTTCCCTTCACACTTGTAAATTTTTACATCACAAACCTTTATAAATTTTAACCACTTTTAATCAATGAAAATGGATGATGCTTACATTAAGAAAATTACAACAACTGTGCTTTTATTAGTTCTCATAGTTTTGGCCTTTTTTCTTCTCAAGCCTATTTTATTATCAATTATCCTGGGAATACTTCTTGCTTTTATTTTTGTGCCAATTTATAATGGACTATACAAATTAATTAAATTAAAAAATCTCTCTGCCATTATAATTTGCGCACTGTTGTTATTATTAATCATTTTGCCCTTCTATTTTTTGATTCCTATTTTTGTGGACCAATCAATCAAGATTTATTCATCTTCACAGCAAATAGATTTCACCAGCCTCATAGAAAATATTTTCCCTTCAATTATCCAAACAGATAAATTTTCAGAAGAATTAAGTTCTATGCTTTATATCTTTGTAACAAATATTATCAATTCCTTGATATCTTATCTCTCCCAATTAATTCTTGATTTGCCTCAGATATTATTGCAGTGGGTTGTTGTATTGTTTACATTTTATTTTGTACTCATAAATAAAAAACAGTTTTTCTCTCATGTTCAAAGTTTAATGCCTTTTTCAAAAGAGATGGAAAAAAAGATAGTTGACCAAACAAAGATGATTACAACTTCTGTTATCTACGGGCAGGTTATAATCGGTATCATTCAAGGAGCTGTTGCAGGCCTTGGACTGTTCCTCTTTAAGGTGCCCAATGCTCTTTTGCTCACTGTTATTATGGCTGCGGCAGGAATATTTCCAATTATAGGCACAGCAGTAGTTTGGATTCCAATAACACTATTTCTCATTATAGAGGGGAACTTTGCTGCCGCACTTGGAGTAACTATTTTCGGGTTTCTTTCATCAATTGTGGATAATTTTTTAAGACCAATAATTGTTGCAAGAAAATCAAAGATACACCCAGCAATTTTATTAGTTGGGATGATTGGCGGGTTATATGCATTCGGAGTTCTTGGATTTGTCCTTGGCCCACTAATTTTAGCATATCTATTAATTCTGCTTGAGGTTTATCAGGGTAAAAAAAACAAAGAAATATTAAGTTAATCAGGAAACTAGATAAATATAAAAATCAATTTCTCCAATTAACAGAAAGAGGACAAATGAAATTAAAAATAAAACTACTTGATTGGTCTGCTGGGCTTCCAGTTGTCATGCTCGACGAAGGAACTGCAAAAAGATTGGGGGTGCACGCAAAGGACCGTATTTTTATTGAAACAATTTCAGGGAAACATAAAAAAATTTCTACAATAGTTGACACAATCAAAAAGTTTATTGGAAAAGATGAACTCGCTGTCTCGTCTGAACTTAAAAAAAGGCTTGGCTTAAAATCAGGACAAAAGGTTAAGGTGGGATTGTCTCCCCTTCCAAAAAGTTTGATTTATATAAGAAAAAAATTAAATAAAAAAAAGCTCATACAAAAAGAAATAAGCGAAATCATTAGGGACATAGTGAATAATTCTTTATCTGAACCAGAAATCGCACTTTTTATTTCAGCTATGTATAAAAATGGAATGGATATGCAGGAAGTAGTTTTTTTGATAAAGGCAATTTCAAAAACAGGAAACCAAATAAGTTTCAAAAATAAATATGTTATTGACAAACATTCTATTGGGGGAATTCCAGGAAACAGAACCACTCCAATAGTTGTTTCAATTTGTGCTTCAGCAGGATTAATAGTTCCAAAAACATCTTCAAGAGCAATAACAAGTGCAGCAGGAACAGCAGATGTTATAGAAACAATTGCTAAAGTTGATTTTTCAGTGAGCAAGGTAAAAAAAATAATCAAAAAAACAAATGCCTGTATTGTTTGGGGAGGAGCTTTAGGAATGGTGCCTGCTGATTCAAAAATAATCAAAGTTGAAAGAACTCTTGGTATAGACCCCGAAGCTCAACTTCTTGCTAGTATAATGTCAAAAAAACTTGCAATGGGAGCAAACTACATTCTTATTGATATTCCTTACGGGAAAACAGCAAAAGTCAACAAACAACAAGCATTGAAATTAAAAAAGAAATTTGAATATCTTGGAAAAGTTTTTCATAAAAAACTTAGAGTAGTTCTTACAGAAGGAAAAGAGCCAATGGGTAATGGTGTTGGGCCTGCCTTGGAATTGATTGATGTCATAAAAGTTTTAAATCAAGAAGAAGATGGACCAAAAGACTTGGAAGAAAAATCTTTATTTTTAGCAGGAGAACTTTTAGAAATGACATGCAAGGCGAAAAAGGGAAAAGGGATAAAAATGGCGAAAGAAATTCTGGATTCTGGAAAGGCATTTAAAAAATTCAAAGAGATAATCAAAGAACAAAAAGGTTCTTTTAAAAAAATTAAACCAGCAAAATTTAGAAAGAATATATTAGCAAAAAAATCAGGAACTGTGAGAGAGATAAATAATAAAAAAATAAATTCCTTAGCAAGGATGGCAGGGTGTCCAGTAGATAAACTTGCAGGGCTTCAAATTTATATTTCTGTAAAAGATAAGATTAGAAAAGGAGACAAGATTTTAACAATCTATTCAGAATCAAAATCAAGAGTTGAAGAAGCTGTTAAATTTTACAGTAAAGAAAATCCAGTAAGAGTTGGATAATCATTCTACAGAAAACACAGATTATAGTCAGTATTGCAACTAAATTTTTAAACTCTTTTTTTATATTTAATTTATGGAAAAAACCGATTATAAAAGAAAATTGGTAGATTATATTAAAAAAAATTTAATAAAAGGTTACACTCTTGATTCACTTAGGTTTGCACTAATCAATCAGGGATATTCGAGAGCAATAATTGACATGGCGATTGAAAAAGCAAATAAAGAACTTGCAGAAAAAGCTCCAATATTAAGGGAAAAACCAATAATAAAATATGAAATTATTGATGAAAATGATAAGGTAATTAAAATAAAAAGATCTCTTTGGAAACGGCTGTTTGGACTGTAACAAAAGCTTTAAATTCTCTAATTAATTAAAATTTCTAATGCCTCTGTGTTTTTTGTTTCCAAAAAATGCCGAGGGAGCAAAATCTGAAAAGGTTTTGATGCCTCTGTCGCATAATGGTAGTGCACCGGCCTTGAGAGCCGGGCCCTTACGGGCTTTCAGGTTCGATTCCTGGCGGGGGCGTTTACTCCCTTGGAGGACGTCGAACAGGATTTATGAGTAAACAATCTATCCTCTAAAGTCTTCTTTGAACCTTATTAGTTAAATTAAATTAAGAAATGAATAAATACCTGATTGTTTAGGTAAACTTTAAGTAATATATGCAGTTCTTATAGTTTGAGAATGAAATACAAGATTCCAAACTTTAAAAAAATTTTAAAGCCATTATGGGCACATAATCCTGGAGAGGCTGTAGGAAATCAGGGATGGTATAAACAAGAAGTGCTTATGCAAGGGTCAAAGCCAAAAGACCCAAAGATTTTAGATAAGTTGGATATTAAAAAGAAAGATAAGGTTTTAGCTATTGCTAGTTATTATGGTGATTGGGCTTATGCGTTGCAGAAATATGGCGCTAAAGTAGATTTAAGTGATGTTTCTAAACAAATAGTTAATTGGGTTAAAAAGCAAAAAGATAGAAAATTTGAAAAATGTTTTGTTTCTGGATATGAACTTATTCCAAAAAAAGAAAAACAATATGATTGGACTTTTACATATGAGGCTTGTGGTGGAGGACAAGGTCTGCCTTTAGCTTATTTAAGATCTTTATTAAATAAAAAAGGAGGAATATTAGTCTTATTTTTTAGACCTGATGACCCAAAAGTTATGGGAGGTAAGCTAAAGAGATACCCCTTGATTGTAAATCAATTAGCAAAGGTTTATGGTGGAAAAGCAATTGTTGTAAGAAAGAGGATAAAAGCTCATAGAAAGAAAAGGTCAGTTATGAATCATACCTATATTGTTCACAAAATCCTAACAAATAATAAAACAAGAGAATTAGCAAAAAAAGATATTAATTTTTTGTTTAGTGTTGGACAGAAAAAAGTTTTTTCTAAAGAACATAAAGATTCAATAAAAAGATTAAGTATTTTGGCAAAGGCGCATGCTGATGAATTTTTAAGAGAGGTTGAAGTGAGATGAAAAGAGAAGTGACCTTGAGAATTCTTAAAAAAATAATTTCTTCTTTTGAACTCAACAAGATAAAGTATATTGTGATAGCGGGTTTTGGATTAGATGGGAAGAGGAGTTTTTTAACAAGACCGCACCAAGATTTAGATATTTTGTGTTTAAAAAAAGATTTAAAGAAAATAGAAAAGATTCTTAAAAAACTTAATTATTCTGGAGAAAAACATAATAATCTCTATAAAGTATATGGGGGAGATGGGGGAAAGATTGATTTGGGAATGTTGGAAATTGAAGGGGATTATGTGGTTAGTTACGGGAGAATTGCCATAACAAAATTCCCAAAAGAACTATTTTTAAATCCTCAAATTGGAAAAATAAACAATTTAGAATTTAATATTGCTCCAAATGAGATATTAAAAACATGGGGCAAACATTCTAAAAAAGGGGATGATGCTAATTACTCTAAATCACTTAAGACAGATGAAAAATTAATGAGAAAGATTAAGAGAGTTTTAAGAGAAACTTCCAAAAAATAAATAACCAAATGATTATTTACCCTAACCCAAACACTTTTGAGTGAGCTTGTGAGTTGGCGGGGGCGTTCATTCCTCTTCAAAAACATCCAAAACCCGAGAATCAGGACTTAACAAATAAATATGGTCTTCTTTAAATCTTAATCCCCGATAAATCTTTTGCCATAATTCCCGTCTTGCTTTATCCTTGTAAAAACTCCAATAATATTCTGGTTTTGTTTTGTTCAAGATTTGCCAAAAAGCATCCCGCACATTGGGGTTAGGATATTTTGTAAAAACAATGCTGTTACATTGTTCCCCTGGAAAATCAACTCCTCTCCCACATCGTGTCGTGAACAAAACATCACTTTGCCCAGATTTAAACCTTTCAACTAAAACCCCAACTTTATCTTCCTCTTGAATTTCTTTTAATTTTTCTCTACTGATTAAATTATTAATACCAAATTCTTCAAGTTCTTGTTCTGAAGGCAAATCCATAAAAGCATTCACATGAACTAAAACTGGTGTTTTTGCAATTTCAATACATTTACTAAAAGCCATAAGATAATCTTTTCTTGTAAATTTCCTTTGGGAAAAATTAGCATACTTACAATCCATTTCTTTCCCAGTTCGTTGAACTTTAATTCTCCCTTGCTGTTCTGTTTCTGCTTCAATTATTTTATAATCTTTTAATCCAAAAACCCCTTGTAAAACTTCAGAAGAATGTAAAGTTCCAGACATTAAAATAATAATTTTATTTTTATCCACCATTTCTTGGAATCTTTTTGCCAAGTTGGTTGTAACAATGCTCACGATTAAGTTGTCCTCTTTTTTGTGCACACTCAAATAAGATTCATCAAAAAATTCTTCAAACATCCTTGCAGTTTCTTCAACTTCAAACAAATAACTCTCTTCATCAATGTCCTCTAAAAATTCTGGAGAATCCAAAAAAATTTTTAATAAGTCATAAATCCCAGTCTCTCTAAGAGGGATTATTGCCTCAGAATAAATAGCATCGTTAATCCTTTCATTAATTTTTATCTGTTTGGTGATTTCACTAATTTCTTTAATCAGCTTCTCTCCTTTTCCTTCAAAACCAAAAGAATGAATTAAAGAATTCTGAAGCCTTTCAATATTAATCATTCTTTGATTTGAAAAGCTATCTAAAAATTCATCACATTCATCTATTATCTCTGCTTCTGTTTGCGGTTTTCTGTTTAAAGCACTTTCTAACTTGTATTTTAAAGAATTAAAAACAATCACGTCTGAATCAATATACGAATTAAACTGATTATAAAAACCACAACATTCTTTTCTCGCATAAAAAATAAATTTAATGTCATTCAATCCAGTATATTCTCTTTTTTTTGCATCTTTAAATTGTTTTAATTCATATTTCTCCGGCAATACCGGGCACCAATAAGGACAAACTCCTGCGACAGAAATTCTTTTAACATCTTTTAAGTCTAAGAAATTCCTTACTTCAACTCTTTTATTTTCCCTAAGATATTGTTTAATCCTATTCCAATTTTTTTCTTTAATCTCAATTTTGCATGGAATATTCTTGTTATCTGCTGACAAATCTTTGCTAATCAAATTGTTTACTTTCTCTCTCCTGCCTTCAAAAATATCGTTTAATTTCGCATTAACTTCTTTTATTATTCTTGGGACAGAATTTTTATTGTCTTCTAAAAATTTACACTTATGATTTTTTCTCCCAGTTATAACTCGGATTTTAAGTTTTTCTTTATTCTCGGATAATTTTTTTAATTGTGGAAATTTCGAAGAATCAATGTCCTGAAGTTTTGTTTTTTTCAAAAGATACTTATTTCCTTCATAATCCTTTTGATATTGTGTTTGAAGATTTTTGCCCGGCACAACAATTGAAGTCTTCCCAAGATTTCTTGCAATATTTAATGCTATTGCACTTTTACCAGTTCCACAAATTCCGTGAATAAAAATTATCTTTTGTCCTTCTTCAATAGATTTCAAAACCTCTTTAACAACATCTTCTTGAGTTTTGCCATTTGAAAACTTCAAAGGCTCAAGAAATGTATCATTTTCATATAAACTCCAAGTCATATGATAAGAAAAATCTAGACAGATTATAAAAGTTATTGCTTTATAGTCCCATCTAGAAAAGAGGATTGCCTGTCTAATCAAAAAATATATTTAACCAAACAGAGCAGACAATCCTTCTGCTGCAGCTTCATGTTTTTCTTCTTTGGGCTTTTCTTCTTTTTTCTCGTCAGCACTAGCAGTTTCACTAATTCCTCCAGTAGGAGCAGCAGCAACTAAACTTGCGCTTTCAAGTTCCTTATCAATGTCAACGCCCTTCAAACTAGCAACAAGAGATTTGATTTGCGATTCATCAACCTCTGCACCAGCAGCCACAACAACACTTTTCAGATTCTCTTCATTAACTTCCTTTCCTGCTTTATGCAGTAAAAGTGCTGCGTATATGTTTTTCATTTTATTTATTCTCCTCATCAGATTTATTTTCTGTTTGAGTATTATCTTCTTTATTAGACTCGCTATCGCTCGGCTCGTTCACATTTGCTTCACTAGGCTGTTCAGGTTTTTTCGCATTAATTTTTTCTTTACTACCAAATTTCTCTAAAGCTTTAGAATTTCTTCCAGCCTTTTGTATCAAAAAGTTAATGGTATCTTTAGTGGCATAACCAATTTCCACAGCAAATGGAAGTGCTTTGCCAAAAGATATTTTGAGTTCTTCTATTGTTTTCTCTTTGTCAATATTAATGTCTGTGTATAGTTGATTATCTTGAGCATCAAAAGCAGCTAAAGGTGTGAATCCAACTGAAAATGGTTTCATACCAAGTTTATTCATTATTCCTGCTGCATTTTCAGAAACCTTTTCTCCTTTCTTTGTTACTACTTTCGATTCTTTTATAGTTATCTTTCCTTTGTCAATTTGAATTTGGATTCCTAATGCTCCAAGTTCGCTGATTGCAGGACCAGGCACTAAATCAGTAGGTCCAGCTTGAATAACAATTTCCTCAGAAGATTCTTGTCCAGATTTTGCTTTAATAGGGGTTTTGTTTTGTATTAATTCTGCTGCAAGTTCAAAAGAATCTATGTCAGAGAAGAGAATAGCTACACTTCCTACAATTTTTTCCTTTAGTTTTTTTACAACCTCATTACTAGAATTATCTAAAGCCCTAAAAATTAAATTCTTTTTTGGAACTTTCACAATGGCTTTACCCCTCAATTTCTTAGAAATTTCTTGAAACTGAGAACCAGGGATACTTTTTATCGACGCAATTAATATTGTTTTCTTGTTATTTATCAAATCAGTCAAATTTTCAACTACCTTTTTCTTGTCTTCAGAAACATGCGCTATTTGTGTGTCTATCATTTTAACTTTATCTTTTGAGGTTTACTCATAGTGAATTTAATTTCAATATTTTTGATGTTTTCTTTGTCTCTTGGCAATTCTTTGACAATTGTGTTATAAATTGCCATAATATTCTCAATAAGTTCTTCATCTTTCATGCTTTGCTTACCAATCGGCAATTTTATGCTTGCTTCTTTTGTTCTTATTTTTATGCTACTATTTATTTTATTTTTTAAATCTTCAACTTCTTTATCATTGACTTCCATAAGAATTCCTAACTGAGGAGAAGGCATTTTGCCAGCAGGTCCTAAAACTCTACCAAAAGTTGTCGCAACAATTGGCATTAACTTTGCTTCTGCAACAAAAAAATCAAATTTCTTCACAATTTTTTTCAATTCATTTTTGTCAGAATATTTTTTGAATTTGTCTTTTGTGATTGTAGTAATATTTTTGTGATCTGTTTCAAGAAATGCACAGATTTTCTTATCTTTAATTTTGAAAGGAAGAGGAACAACTAAATTAATTGAATTTTTTCGAGGGTCAAACTTTTGCAGATTTATAATTAAGTCAAGTGTTTGATCAAATTTTCTTTCTTTTCCTTTTCTAAGTTCAGTTAATGCTTCGATTAATTTTTCTTTTAGTTCTACCATTTTAGTTTTTTCTACCACTGTAGTTTCTTTTTTTCTAAAAAAGAAACCCAACCTCCTACATTATGCGCCTGTGTTCAGAATTGTGAACTTCAGCGATGTAGTTAACGGTAAAATCTTGAAATATGTTTAGTTTATAAAGTTTTTTATCACAATAATTCTTATAAACAAATCTTTTTTAATTTTCTAATGGAATTAGTTGCATTATTATCTTCTGGGAAAGGCTCATGGGCACAAGTTTCTGGTTTAATAAAACAAGGAGATTGGGATAAAATCATTTTGCTTGGAGATGAATTCTCCTCGCAATTTAAAATACAAGACAAAGAGGATATAACTGAATTTATTAAAGTAGGTTTAGACAAAAGGCTTAAAGATTTAAAAGAGGATTTCTCACAAAAACTTAAGGGAAAATTTAGTGGGACAGAAGTTGCATTAAGTATTGCGTCTGGCAATGGAAAAGAACACATGGCTTTAATTTCTGCACTAATTAATCTACCTGTTGGAATAAGGTTCGCCGCGTTGACAAGAGAAGGTGTTATTGATCTTTAATCTTCATCTCCATCTTATCCTTTCCCAATAAAACAACTCGGCTTTCCTTTTTCTCGTCGAGAAATTTGTATTTTGGAAGGAACTTCAAAATCTCATTTGCAAAATCAACAACATCTTTATGATATGGCATTCTTTCATAACCCAACCTTTCTCTAGCAAATCCTACAGACATAAAACCTTTAATTTCCACAAAAGTTGGATTTGATTTTTTAATTAACTCAGCATAATTCTCTGGCTCAATCATATTCAAGTCTTTAACCAAATTCATTCTAAAAACAGTCCGCGTGCTCAACCCAGACATAATCTCTAAACTTTTATTTAATTTCTCCCAAGCATCTTTCATTGAACTTCTATGAAACTTTTGATAAAGATTTTTATTCGGAGTATTAACTGAAATGTAAAGTTGTGTCGGCAACTGATTTTTATTTTTCAATTCTTCAAGTTTCTCAGGGTAAAGTCCATTGCTGACAAGAAAACTCGTCTTCCCTCTTTTTCTTAATTCTTCAATTAATCCTCCAATATTTTCATAACCAGTAGGTTCTCCTGACAGCGAAATAGCAAACTGCATTGGTTCTTGTGCTTCTTCAAATTTTTTCATATCAGCTTTACTAACTCTGTGTCCCTTGCTAGTTGGAAGTTTTTTAAATCCAAGGAGAAGTTTTTTTTGGGATTCAATGCATCCATCAATAATCTCTTTGGGTGCGTCCACATTCCCTTCCAACTTATCTCCAATCGTCAATTCAATCGCTCTCCAACAATGCAAGCACCTATTAGGACACCACATAACAGAAGGAGTCATCTGACAGCATAAATGACTTTTAATTCCGTAAAATTTCTCTTTGTAGCAAACTCCTTCATTTCTCAAAGATTTTTTAGTCCACCTACATACTTGCACAGCAGAATGTTTTCCAACAAGCGCATAATGTTGTTTCTTCAAAATATCTTTAACTTTTTGAGGTATCATAAAAAAAGAAATAGTAATTGTATTTTAAAACTTACTTAAAACCAACTAATAAGCCAAAAAGCCATGATTACAAATAATAATAATAGGAATAAATATGTTACAAGAGAAAATGCTTTCTTTGCTTTTTTCTCACTCTTTGTTATTGCCAAAATTGTCAAATAGAAAAATCTTCCTCCATCAAATATTCCTACAGGAAGCATATTAACTAATGCAATACTAATATTAACCAAAACTAACCACCATAGTAACTGGTAAATAAACATACCTGCCTCAAATTTGGGCTCGTAATAGATATTTGGTTCTTTAAGAGATAATGTCGTAACAATTTTTCCCATTAACCCAGCAGCCTCTTGATTTACAAATCCTATTCCAAGATAAGCAACTTCTTCATAATTTGGATGAGTTCCAAGAATAATTTCATTTTCCTTTATCTCGCCGTCCACAATCGTAGTAATTGTGACTTCATCTCCAGGAGAATGCTTCCATAATTCTTCCCTAAGCTTCTCTTTACTATTTATCTCCATACCATTAACTTCTGTTATTATTCCTTCCAAATTAGCATTAATTGCGGGCGCATCATCATACAATAAAACATATTCCTCTCCATTTTGTTGTCTTTCCAAAAATTCTTTTGTAAGCAAAAACTTTTTACCTCCTGCTGTAACTTCATTAAGCCCTTCTTCACTAATTGAGTTAAATAAATCCTCATGAGTTGCATTCTCTAAAGAAATTCCATTTGCTAATGAAATAGCTGACATACTAACAATAGAATAAGTATAAACTTGGACTCCATTCACATCAAAGGTAACTCCTGCAGGAGAGAATGATAATACAAAGAAAAGCCACATAATACCAAAAAATAAAATTGCCGTGAGGATATTTGCAAAAGTTCCTGCAGCAAGCACAGACATCTGGGAAAATATTTTCTTTGTTTGCATTTTCTTTTCATCAAGCTCAACAAAAGCCGCCAAGAAAATAGGAAAGAAAAATGGAAAAAATCCAAAACCAGTGTTTTTTATTTTAACTTCTCCATGAGCTGCAAAAATACCATGTGCAAATTCATGAACTACTGCAACAATAGCAATAATAATTATCCAATATGTAAAATAAAACGGAGGCAAAAAATCAAGTTTGAAAACTTGTGGGAGGTATGGAATAAGAGGCATTATCGGCGGAATTTTAATTGCCCTTACAATTTCAGGATTGATTATATAAAGCCAAACAATTTTTCCAAACAAATAAACCATAGTTCCCATCAACAAATATCCTAAACCAACTACTAAATAGCTAAGAACATTCAATGTTTTTTTGAATCTTTTTCCAATACGATTAATGAGTCGTATTCCCCAACTTGTTCGATATAAAAATAAAAGCCCTTCTTTTTTAAGATTCTTTTTTTTCCGATAAAGAAAAATCCCAATAAAAATTACAAAAGCCACCAACAAAGTAATATCATACATTATAACACTCATTTTATTCCTCTATTTTTTTCTTAAAGGTCTAAAAGCACTTTTCCCGCACTTTCTACACCTAACTTTTCCCCTCAAAATTTTTTGAGGCTCAGCCCGTATTTTAGTTTGGCATTTTTTACAAACAAAAACATTCTTAAAAAGTCTATTTGATGCTTCTATTATTTTTGCCATTATTTATTCTCCAATGTCTTTTTTCTCAGGAGTGAATTAAAAAATCCATGTTCTTTGGAATTGTCTGAAAACTTTAAAATATCCAATTGAGTTAAGTTTGCACGCTTTATTAATACACCAGCCATAATCTCAGGATTATTTCCAACTATCATTTCTCTTTCTCCATACATTTCTTTAATAATATAAACCTCGCCTTGTTGATTATCGTGTTCATACATTTTATAATTTCCTTTTAACTATGTTTTCACCTTCAACATCCCAGTATTCTACATTAGAATTTTCTGCAATCTCTTGTTTTATTTCCTCTGGACATGCAACTTCAATTGTTTCAAAGTTTTCCAAATCCATTAAACTGACTTTGTCTCCCATAGAGAGAATTTGCCCCTTTCTTTTGTTTACAATTGGAATTTCAAGTTTATCATGTCCTGGCACAACAAAAACTTTTTTCTGCCCAGAAATTATACTGACTGCTTCAATTCTAACTTTGGAATGCCCGTGTTTTCCTGTTTTGCTAATATCCATTTTTTTAATAGTACAAGACACACCATCAACAATAATATTCGTGCCAACTTTTGCTTCTGTAGCATTAATAATTTTTAAAACCATATTCTATCCAAAAAAAATAGATTTATAAACATTTTTACTCAAGAAAATAAAATGGTTATCACAAAGAAAGATTTTATTGAAGTAGAATTTACCGGAAGAGAGAAAGATGGAGAGATATTTGATTCAAACATAAAAAAAGAATTGGAAAAAATAAACATAAATTCTCAGCCAAAACCATTTGTTTTTTGTTGTGGAGAAGGAATGTTCTTAAAAGCAATTGAAGATTTTTTAGTAGATAAAAAAATTGGGAAATATGAAATTGAATTGCCCCCTGAAAAAGCATTTGGCAAAAGAAACCCAAGTTTAGTTCAGATTATCCCAACAAAAATTTTCAAAGAACAAAAAGTAGCACCAACTGCTGGGGCAATGTTTATATTTGATGGAAGACCTGCCAAGATACTTACTGTTTCTGGTGGCAGAGTAATTGCAGATTTTAATAATCCTTTGGCTGGAAAAACAGTCATCTATAATATTGATGTCAAAAGAAAAGTAGATAATTTAAATGAAAAGATAAAAGCACTTATTGATTTCTTTTTTAAGAAAGAACTACAATTTGAGGTAAAGGATAAAAAAATAATACTACAAGTTGAAAAATCTTTGGAGAACCATGTTAAAATCTTTAAGGATAAATTTAAAGAGATTCTTGGACTTGAATTAGAAGTTAAGCAAATTGACGACTCAGTTAAAAAATCACAATAATTCTTATAAAGAGATATTGACTATTTTTAGGATGGAAGATATCTACAATCCTATTGAGCGTCCCAAAGAGCCATTCTCTAGTTTGTCTTCAGATGTGCAAGAGATTGATAAAGAACTTGAAGAACTTCTAAAGAAACAATCCGCTAAGATTAAAGTGGTAGGAATTGGTGGTGGTGGTGGAAATTCATTAAGCAGAATGAAAGAAATTGGGATTAAAGGAGGAGAACTTATTGCTATGAATACTGATGCTCAAGATTTATTATATGCAAATGCTGACCAGAAAATACTAATTGGGAAAGAATTGACACAAGGGTTGGGAGCAGGAAGCAATCCAAGAACTGGAGAAGAAGCTGCTAAAGAATCTGAATCAGAAATCAAAAAGAAAATAGCAGGAAGTGATATGATTTTTATTACCTGTGGTCTTGGAGGGGGGACAGGAACTGGTGGAGCTCCAGTGGTAGCAGGGTTAGCAAAAAAACAAGGAGCATTAGTTATAGGAATTGTAACTTTGCCATTCACAATTGAAGGAAGAAAAAGAATAGAGAACGCAATGGATGGATTAGAAAGATTGGAATCAGTTGTGGATACTTTAATTGTCATACCAAATGATAAACTTCTTGAATTAGCTCCTGAACTACCTTTGCACACCGCATTTAAAATTGCTGACGAAATATTAACAAATGCAGTTAAAGGAGTAACAGAACTTGTAACAACTTCTGGATTAGTTAATCTTGATTTTGCAGACATAAAGACAGTTATGGTTAATGGGGGGGTTTCTTTAATTGGTATGGGTGAATCAGACAGTGCCCAAAGGGCTCCAGAAGCAGTTGAAAAAGCAATACAAAATCCTCTTTTAGATGTGGATATATCAGATGCATCAGGAGCATTAGTAAATATTATTGGTGGACCAGATATGAGTTTAGAAGAGTGCAAACAGATTGTAGAAACTGTTGGCAATAAATTAAGCCCAGATGCAAAACTAATCTGGGGAGCTCAAATCACAGAAGATATGGAGAAGTCCATTAGAGTTTTACTGATAGTAACCGGAGTAAAGAGTGCCCAAATTCTTGGACACGGCGATACACTTGAAGCCATAAAACATCATGAAATTGAAGATGAACTTGGCATTGAGTTCTTTGAATAAAAACTTAATAAATCAACAATTTTAAATAACAGTTTTCTTTAATTCTTATATGAAAAAAGAGGTTTTATCGATATTTATTTTTTTTATGAGTATGATTTTAATTGAAGTAGTTTCTGCGATACCATTAGTTAGTTTTACTGACTCCAGCCCTGTTGATGGAGCTAATGTTGCTGCAAAGGATTTAAACATTATAGCAAATATTAGTGAGTCAAATTTAGCTAATTTGATTTTTTCTTTTGATGGGACTAATTATTCTATGTTTAGTGAGAATTTAGTTTTAATGTATAATTTTGATAATGTTTCTGAATTGGGTGAAAACAGTACTCATGTTGTTGATTTATCTGGTAATGGATTTAATGGTACTGTAACTAATGCTTCCTGGAGTTCTTCCGGCAAATATGGTGGGTCATTTTCTTTTAATAATTCTATAGCAGATAGTTCTTCAAGGGTTACTACTGGTCAGGTTTTTGATGGTGGAGAAGATTGGACTATTTCTATGTGGGTTAATCAGAATCGTCAGGATATGCAAAATCAAGGAACTTTATTGGATGCTCATTATACCAATGGAATACTTCTTCAAAGCGCAGGAACACAGCATAATGGGCTTGAACTTTATATAAAAAGTGGTGCTGCTCCTCGTTTAGTAAAGGATTTTTTTGAAGAAGATACTGATAATTGGATTTATTTAACTCTTGTTTTAGATAGCGGTCAATCTTATTTATATAAGAATACTGTTTTGGTAAATTCTTCGACTTATAGTGGCAATCCAAATAATGCTTATTTTTATGTTGGTGGAGGGTACAATAAAGCTTTTGATGGAGGTATTGATGAAGTTAGGGTTTGGAATAAATCTTTTTCGCATGATGAGATTAAGAAAGCATATTATTCAAATTTGAAAAAATATAATTCTGAAAATTGGACATTTTCTTTTTTTGAAGAGGATGTTGATACTAATGATAATTTGATTGATGTAGGAAGCTACAATTATTTTATTTATGCAGAAAATTCTTCAGGTAGTGGTAATTCCTCTGGACAGCGATTGATTAATATTTTGACTAAAATTTTGAGTTATTATGATGACCGCCATGCTGGGGTGATTGTTACTGGAGATGATTGGACAGATAGCAATGACCCTGCTTTTGTTACGGTTTCTAATTTGGCAAATTCGCTTAAATTTATTTTTTCTCCAGGTATTATTACTGGGGGTCTTAGTGAATCTACTTGGCAGAACATTCAGACCGCTATTGATTCAGGTTATGTTTCTCCGATTTCTCATTCTGTAAATCACGATAATACAGACGGTAATGAGCCTTCTCTTTCATTGTTACATCTTGTTGGTAATTTGACATTTCCTTGGCAGAATACATTTAATGATAGTGAATATATGGTAGGCTGGATTGAGCCAGGCGGATCAATTAGTGTTGCACAGATTGGAAATTTGACAACAAGTAATTATTTAGTTGATAGAGAGCTAGCCCGTCCATATGCTATTGAATATGATTGGGCACAATTTAATCATACATTAGGATATTATTATGATTTGCAACCCACCACCCAAGCAGACAATGGAAGTTACGATGAATGTTACTCTCCTTCTTTTTTAAATTCAATTTTTGATACTACCTACGCTAAGGGTGGTATTTATCACCTTTATAGTCATCCTTCTGGAGCTAATTATGGTTTAACAGATGGTGGAAATTATTATGAACATTTAGAATATATTGGTAATCGGAATGATGTTTGGTATGTTGGTTTTGGACAGGCATACATGTATCATTATCTTGAAGATAGGATTCCACCCAAAATAGAAATTGAAGAATATTCAGATAACCAACTTATTGCAAATATGACTGCTAATGGTACTGAAAGGAATAAATTTGGATTATCTTATCCATTGACCTATGAGTTTGCAGTTCCTTCAATTTGGAATAACATTTTTGTTTTTTACAAGAATCAATCTAATGAAGATTATGTTTTAATGACAGAGAAAACAAGAAATGAATATTGGACAGGGATTGAAGCTTACAGAACAAATTTGACTGGGCACTCGGTTTATATTTCTAAATCATTTCCTCAAACATCAAATGAATTTTATTTAAAAATTGTTCCAGTTCTTTCAACAAATTTTGATGATTCAACCACAGATTTAACAGCAGTAAATCTTTCAAGCATATCAAACCTAATCATAGAAAAATCTTCTTATGGTCAAATCAGTTTTTCTCAATCAGTAGATTTAAGTGCTGGGGCAAATTTAAACAGCCATGTAAGTATTTCTAACAATTATATATCTATTGATTCAAGTGCTTTACCTGCCTTAAACAAACCAGCAACTTTATCTCTTTATGGTTTAACTTTCTCTAATCCAAGGGTGCTAAGAAATGGTGCAGTATGTCCCTCTTCTGTATGTACAGAAGTAAGTTATTCAGGAGGAACTTTTACATTTACTGTCACAGGCTTTTCAAGTTACTCAGCAGAAGAAACTCCTTCTGGAGGCTACCCAACTTACAAACCAAACCAAAGCCAATTAGAAGATGGATATGAAAAATCTTTGAGAGAGAACTGGAAAATACAGTTTGAATTTGAGAATGAAACCCGCACAATAAAACTAGACAATATAATTAATAAAACTGCAATAATAACTGTATCAAGTGAACCGCAAACTTTTAATTTGACAGTTAATCAAACTAAAAAATTAAATTTAAATGATGATGGGTTTTATGATTTGCAAATCTTCTTAAAAAACATCACTGGTGGTAAAGCTGATTTAATTGTTAAATCTATTCATGAGGAAATTCCTGCAGAACTTTTAGAGGAAGAAGAAAAAGGAATTCTAGAAAGAATTAAAGGAGTAATAAATAATTTTATTGGGATGATTAAACCTTACTGGTTGTGGATTCTAATAGGTGTTGGAAGTATTATAATTATAGTAATTTTAATTATAAGAAGAATAAGAAGTTCCCAGTAATTCGAATAATTTTAAAAACTCTATCTTTCTCATAAAATTATGAAACTACTATCCAAAATAAAATCATTTATGATTCAATGCCGAAGAGTTTGGTTTGCATTAAAAAAACCAACAAAAGAAGAATTTCTTAAAGTTGCAAAAGTCGCCGCAGTTGGAATCGTGCTCCTCGGATTTATTGGCTTTGCAATATCTCTGATGATGAAACTTTTTGCTGAGTAAAATTTATAAAACACCAATTCAATATTGCTACAACTAATATGAGAAAAACATTAACAAATATTGTTTGTGGAGTACTAATGGGGGCTACAGCATTGTTTGCTCCAATAAAAAGTCATGCTGAAGAAGTAAGATATAAAGAAGGAATATATGAAGATGAATCTGAAGGATACAATGGAGAATATCGTTTTGTAGAAATGATTTCTGAATATGGAGAGAAAACACAAGAAGAAATTGGTTTAATCTCTACTTGGGATAAGAAACAAAATCAGTTGGTTTTTGCAATTTTTACAGAAAATTGTGGAAAACAAGATTGGTCAGAAGAAGAACAAAAAATTTCCCTCCCTGCAAGATATACAAGTGTAAATCATAATTTTACAAAAGTTTTTATTTTACATCCCAAAGAAGTAAAAATTTCAAACTTAGAACAAGCAGCATATTTAGTTCCCCAACATAAGGAAGAATCTTTGAAACCTTTAGAAGAAAGTCCAAGAGCACAAGCAATGTTGAAAGCAGGAGAATTACTTGTGGACTGGGCACTTGCACAAACTAAAATTCCTTTTGCCAATCAATTATTTGATAAATTTATAGAATATTCAGTTCAAAAATCAGAAGAACATTATGATGAAATATTCAAAGAAATAAATGAAAATTATACTGCAACACAAATACCTGCTTTTCCAGTAAATAGATTTGGAGGATTTATGGAAACAGCAAGAGGTTATGTAATTTCTTTTGATATGAGTAAAGCACCAGAAGGAGATGTTCCAATGAGTCTCTGGGCAAAAATTGCATTTGGGGACCCTTCACAATCTGCCCATGGCTCTTTTCCTAATAAATATGGTGAATTGGAAGGAATAGTAATTAATTTTAGTTTAGAAGGAGAACAAGAAAATATGGAAATTATTTCTAATGATACATATATAGAACATATCACAAATGGAATTAAATTAGAAATGATAAAAATTCCCCGCACCTCGCCAGTAACGTATATGGGAAAATATGAAATTACTCAAGAACAATATCAACATATAATGGGTAAAAATCCGAGTCATTTCAAAGGACCTAAAAATCCTGTTGAATCTCTTTTTTTAAAAGATGCCTTAGAATTTTGTCGACGCTTAAGTCAATTAACAGGTAAAGAATATGCTTTGCCAAGTCCTCAAGGATGGTTTCATGCGTGGAGAGGAGGAGAAAGAACAAAAAATTATATGAATTAATTAGAAGAACATATTAATGAACATTCATGGAATAAACAAAATTCTGGAGACGAAACACATCCAGTAGGACAAAAAAAACCAAACTCCTCTGGATTATATGATATGGATGGAAATGTTATGGAAATGGTACTTCCCAATAATATTAAGGGAACTTCTTTTAAAAGCTCAGAAATTAAACCTAGCTCATTTGAGTTATATTACAATACTGAAAGATTGGCAGATTCCTACGTAGGATTTCGTGTTATATTTCAGATTTACCAAGGAAACAATCCCTAAAACTATAGCATGATTAATGAAATAAAGAAGAGTAAAATATTTTTTTTCTAAAATCGAGCTACTTCTCATCCCAGAAAACAAAATAAAATTTGGGAATTTGCTAGAATGCAGATGGATCAAATGTTAAAAGAATAGTGACTGGAGATTATTTTCAAGACCAGTATCCAATGGTCCCCAGTACCAATCAGCAAATAAAAAACCTTATAAACCCTTCTCCTCAATTAAATATATCTTTCTAAGATTATTATGTCTTAGTTGGAACAAACAAAATGATATTTATAATAAAAGTTACAACAAACAAAGAAGAAAAAGCAGTGGACATGATTTCTGAAAGGGCAGAAAAGAAAAATCTTAATGTTTTCTCAGTTTCTCGGCCACACGGGCTTAGAGGGTATATTCTTTTAGAAGCTGAAGATAGAGAGAGTGCAGAAGAAGCAGCATTCAACCTACCATATGTAAAAGGAATAATTGGCAAGACAATAACCTATGAAGAAATAAAGAATATGATTGAGTTGTCTGTCGAAACAATTTCAATAAAGAAAGACGACATAGTGGAAATGATTACAGAGCCATTCAAGAAAGAAAAAGCAAAAGTTTTAAGAATAGACAAGCAAAAAGGAGAAGTAGTGGTAAGTTTATTGGGAGCAGTTGTTCCATTACCTGTAACAGTAAAAATTGATAATGTTAAAGTTATAAGACGTGAGGAAGAAGAAAATGAATAAATTAAAACAAATAGTTTATGAACATAGATTGAATAGTGTTAAAAAAAGTCTTAGAGAGAATGCAGAAAAGATTAAAGAATTATTTGAAAGAAAAGCTAATTACTTAAAATATTATAATGAACAATCACGTTTAATGTCTTGTAATTCTTACTTAGAAAATAAATTATCTGGAATTCAAAATGCAGATTAAACTTTTAGTTGAAGGCGGAAATATGAGTCCTGGCCCAGCCCTTAGCCAAAAAATTGGACCACTCGGGATAAACATAAGCGAAATAATCAAGAAAGTTAATGATTCTACAAAAGATTTCAAAGGACTTAAAGTTCCAGTTGAATTAGAAATTGACTCAGGAACAAAAGAATTTGAAGTTAATGTTTTTTCACCACCTGTTTCAGAACTATTAAAAAAAGAATTGGGCATAGAAAAAGGTTCAGCGGTTCAGTTAAAAATGCAAGTCGCAAATGCGTCAATTGAGCAAATAATTTCTATCGCAAAAACAAAATTGCCAAATATGCTTTGTAATGATTTAAAATCAGCAGTTAAAACTATTCTTGGGACTTGTGTCAGCTTGGGAATTTTAGTAGAAAACAAGCCAGCCGTAAATATTGAAAGATTGATTAATTCAGGAAAATATGATAAAGCAATCCAAGAAGAAAGAACAGAAACTTCTGAAGAAAAAAGAACAAAGCTCGACGAATATTTTAATGAACTCCATACTCAACAAGAAAAGGCTGCAGAGAAAGAAGAAGCAGAAAAAGAAGTTGCTAAAGCAGCTAAAGAGGAAATAGAAACCAAAGAAGAAGCAACGCCACCAGAAAAAAGCGAAGAAAAGAAATAGTTTTATAAATTACTTAAGCCCATTATTTACTAAAGGGGGCTGTGGGGTAGCTTGGTAGCCTTTCAGGTTTGGGACCTGACGACCCCAGTTCAAATCTGGGCAGCCCCATTTGTAATATATATTCTATCAGCAAAATTAATTTAAACTAATTCTTAATATAAATACTTAATGGGTAAAGACAAACAACTTCCTCCACTAAGTGATGAATTTAAAGAAGCGATGTGTGAGATGAGTTCTCTTTCTGTGGATTGTCAGTTATGTGGAAGGACTCACTTTACAGATGCTGAACCCCATCACTTTGATGAAGGAGAATTAGAGCAATTAATGAGGCAATACGAAGAGGACCCTGATAAATATGTTCTTCATGATGATACTGTTAAATGGGGGACAATTGATGGAAAACAGGCAGTGATAGATTGTCAGTGTAATAATCTTGTTAAATATGAATGTTTTATCTGGCAGCATCGTTATGTAATAGGAGAATATCTTTTAGAACGAACAAAGAATAATAAAGACGTCGCAGACAGGGAAAGTAAGTTAGCAGAAAAGGTGAAGAGCTCAATTAATCTTATCAAATAATTTAAAAACCCTCTATTTCTTTTAAAAGCATATTAAGATGGCAACCAAATTAAAGAAAACAAAATCAGCAGGAAGATTCGGAGCAAGATATGGAAGGTCTATAAAATCAAAATTAGTTAAGGTAGAAGTAAAACAAAGGAAAAAACAAAAATGTCCTTACTGTAAAAAATTAGGAGTTAAAAGATTATCAAGTGGGATATGGAAATGCTCAAAATGCGATAAAAAGTTCGCATCAGATACATATTATTTAGATTAAAATGGAAAAACAAAATATAAATCCTTTTTCACACGAATCAAGAGTAGAAACCTATCTCGCTGTTGATGAAGCTTTTGAACTATCAATAAAACATTGTCGTGATTTTAATTGGGAAGATTTAAAAAATAAATATAACTGGGAAAAATATACTGAATAAAATGACAACATATAAATGTTTTAAATGTGAAAAGAAAATTCTTAGTTCGCACCTTGAAAAGAGATTTGTTTGTCCTCATTGTGGAAGCAAAATTTTTTACAAGTTACGATCAAAGATAAAAAAAATAAAAGCTGACTAAAATGGAAAATCAAAAAATTCAAGAGATGCAGATGCTAGAACAGAATCTGCAAAATTTGCTTCTTCAAAAGCAAGCATTCCAAATGGAACTCTCTGAAACAGAATCTGCATTACAGGCAATAGAAGATTCAGGAGAAGAAGTTTTCAAAATTATTGGGCAATTGATGGTAAAAACAGAAAAATCCAAAATAAAAGAAGAACTTGAAAACAAGAAAAAAATACTTGAATTAAGAACAAAGACCATGGAAACCCAAGAGAATTCTTTCACAGAACAACTTGGAAAATTAAGGGAAGAAGCAATGAAAACAATGAAAAAGTAATTTTAACCTTTTGATAACCTGTTCTTCCCAATTAAACTAATAAATCACAGAAATCTTTATAAATATCATCAATATAAATTTAATATGGTTTTTGATAAAATAAGAAGAGCTTTATCAGGTTCACCAAATAAGGAGGAAGATATTTCCAACGAATATCTAGAACTTGATTTAGATAAAAAAGAAGAAGAAAGCAAAGTTCTTGTAAAATTGTTTGTTCTCAAACAATATGAAGATGTTCATAGCATATTAGATGCTTTAAGAGAAGGATATACAATAGCAATAACAGATATAAGGAATTTAAGAAAAAGAGATCCGATTGAATTAAAACGAGCTATAGCCAAAATTAAAAAGACAACAGATGCTCTTGATGGACATATAGCAGGATTTGGCGAAAATATGGTAATAGTAACTCCTTCTTTTGCACGAATTTTAAAGGAAAACTCAAAACCAAAAGAACAGAGAAATAGGTTTGAATAAGTTTTTTTCTCGGCGTGGGCGTTACATTTAAAACCTATTTATTTCTTCCAAAACAATGAAAACATTATTTATTCCAGCGAAAATCAAAACAGAAATAAACAAGGACAAAATAAAATCCCTTTCAAAAAAACTTCCGCAAAATATAGCAATTGCTTACTCTATCCAATATCGCAACATAGCTTTTGAAATCAAAAAATTATTGCCAAACAAGATAACAAAACTCATTCAAGTATTAGGATGTAGCAAACTTAATTTCCCAAAAACCACACAAGCAGTAATATTAATTGGTTCTGGAAAATTTCATGCTCTTTCTTTAGCGTGTGAAACACATATACCTATTTATATCTTACAACAGAACAAATTGTCTAAAATAACTGAATTAGAAATCGAATTATTAAAAAAAAGAAAAAAAGCATCTTATCTTAAATTTCTCACTGCAGATAAAGTAGGAATTCTCATTTCAACAAAGCCAGGGCAAGAAAACCTACAAAAAGCTATTGATTTAAGCAAAAAAATAAAACGTAAAAAATCCTACCTATTTATTAGTAATAATATTAACCCTTCTGAATTTGAAAATTTTGGTTTAGAAAGTTGGGTAAATACTGCTTGCCCAAGGCTTGATATGGATTTTCTTATTATTAACATGCAAGAATTAAACTTTGGCAAGTCCAAATAGAGTTTTTAGAGCCACAACAATTGTTGCAGGAACAAATAATGCTAAAAGAGCCGCAAAAGTTGTAGAAGCTATATTCCCAACACCGATTCCAAGTAATGAACCAAGAACACTCTCCATTCCAAATTTACTCACAACAACAAGAATCGCTCCTGTGATAAGAAAACTTTGAGCATCTTTTCTTGTAACTTTTATTGAGAATCCTACAACTAATCCAAGAATTACAAGTATAGCATAAATTGCAGAACTATATGCTTGCAGAGAAGGAATAGAAAAAAAACTTGTGGTAATCCCAATTAAAACCGCGAGTATAACTCCTATAAAAAATGCCCACGCCCCAACAGAATTTTCTTTAGCTATCATTCCCATTTTATCTAATAAATAGACTTACATCAAATATATAAATGTTTTTATCGTCATAAAAACGCCAAAAAATAGGACAACTCTATCTATTTGATTGATATTTTAGAACACAGAAATATTTATAAATCATAGTAACTGCGAAATGATTACAAATGAAAAACAAATTTTTCACATTGTTGAGTTTAAGTGTTCTAATGTTAGTAATAATGAGTCTTGGAAGTGCATTAATCACTCTTGTACCAAATACACACTCAACAAATATAGAACAAGATGGTTCAGATTCTTTTACTTTTGTAATTCAACATACTAGTATTACAGAAGATTTAATAGATATTGAAGCTGATGTTTCTGATTTAACTGGTACTGCTGGAATACTTGCTTCAAGTAATGTGGTTGTTTCTACTTTGCCCACAGTTGTTGAAGAAGATATTGATAGTTTAGATATTACTGTAACAATAAATATCCCTGAATTTCAAACAGCAGGAGTATATATTGGAACAATAACAATTAGTGGAGAGCACGATGGTGCGGGAACACCAAACTCACAAGAGATTGATCTTACAGTTACAGTAACAGAAAAACCAAGACCTGAAGAGGTTCAAGAATGTATATTAACAGCAAACGCAGCTGGAACAGACAATGAGGATTTACAGCTTAGTATAGAAGATGTCATTGTAAAAGGTTTTGGAGATGAATATGACTGGTTTCCTTTTGATGAAGTTGAAGTTGAGATTCAAGTTGAAAACGATAATAATGATTATAAAATGAAGGAGATTGTGGTTGGATGGGGACTTTACAATACAGAAACAGAAGAATGGTATGTTGATGACGAGGAAAATGATTTCAAATTAAGTGATAGAGATGAAAAAACTTTATTCTTTACTTTAAGTTTAGATGACGATATTGATGAGCTTGCTGAAGGAAATTATGTATTATATGTATGGGCAAATGCCGTTCTAGATAAAGATTCAGGAGATGTGGATCTTTGTGCGAGCGAGTATGAAGCAACTGAAATACAAATTGAAGACGATTTTGTAATATTGGGAAATATAAAATATTCAGAAACAGTTGCATGTGGGACAGAAGTAGAGCTTACAGCAGATGTTTGGAATATTGGTGATAGTGACCAAGAAGATGTTTATGTTATAGTCTATAATGATGCATTAGGAATTAATCAAAGAGTTGATATCGGTGACATAGATGAATTTGAAGATGAAAAACTAAGTGTTCTTTTGAGTATTCCAGAAGATGCAGAAGAAAAAGGATATGATCTTTCATTAATGGTATTTGATGAATATGACGATAGGTTTGAAAATGATTTCGATGAAGAGGAGTCAAGGTTCATTAAAAGAATTGTAGTAGAAGGAAGTTGCGTACATGAACCTAAAGTAACAATATCTGCAGATTTAGAATCAGAGGCAAAAGCAGGAAAAGAATTAATAATTAGAGCAACAATCACAAATACTGGTGTAGAAACAAGCACTTTTGAAATCAGCCTTGCTGATTACATTAATTGGGCATCTTTAGAAAACATTGTTCCAGGAAGCATTACTTTAGATGCAGGCGAATCAGAAGATGTTTTAATAACTTTGAATGTAAACTCTGATGTTTCAGGTAACCAAAACTTTCAAGTTGTAGTAACAGAAGGAACAAATGTATTATC
>SDBV01002130.1_pt1 | contig 29709 bp, 22 predicted proteins | sample 2277081 | NCBI WGS metagenome assembly SDBV01 (sample SAMN10402039, study PRJNA504765) | marine sediment metagenome | isolation source: marine sediment core GS10_PC15, 223 cmbsf | place: Arctic Ocean: Southern Knipovich Ridge | collected 2010
TGAGGAAGAGATTAGTGAATATAACGGGCGTGAAGAGGTAGCTGCGATAGTTTTGGATATGCCGTTATTGGTTGAGGTTGGTTGGGAAAAAAGGTGTGATAAGCTGATATTTGTGGATTGTGACGAGGAAATTAGGCTTGCCAGAGCGGAAAAAAGTAGTATTTGCAGCAGAAAAGAGCTAAAGAAACGAGAAAATTTTCAAATTTCTCTGGACAAAAAGGCCCAAAAGGCTCATTATGTAGTTAGTAACAATTCCAATTGTAGGGAAATATCTAAGCAGGCCGCGAATATTTTCACGTGTATAATCAGCAGTGAATAAATTCAGTGTAGTTAGCTGGGTTTTTAAAGTTAAAAATATAAAAATACTAATTAATTATTGTCTGTAGTGCAAATCCCTTAGAATTCAGTAGCATTTTTAGCACAATTCTAAGTATTTCCAAGGCGAAAAAGGAGTGATTATGGCAAAAGCCGTAGCGAAAATTGAAGAAGAAGAGAAAAACACGGCCAAACGAAAGAATAATTCGAAGAATAAATCTTCGGGCTCATCAGAAAACGGCAGAGATAAGCCTGCGAACTCACAGAAGTCGAATCCTGGCGGTCAAGGTTCAGATAAGAAAACTGAAGAAGAATCCACGCACGCCAAGTATGAGCGAATTAAAAAGGGTGACCTTCATATAACAGAGCTTCAGAATTTGTCTGTGACAGACCTGCATGGTATTGCAAAGAAGGAAGGTATAAAAGAATATACGGGTTTGAAGAAGACGGACTTAATCTTCAGAATTCTTAAGGAACGCATTCGCCAGACTGGTCTTATGTTTGGCGAGGGAGTTTTGGAAGTTTTGCCTGACGGTTACGGATTTTTGCGTAATCCGAGATATAATTACCTTTCATCCCCGGATGATATTTATGTTTCGCCTTCACAGATCAGGCGTTTTGGATTGCGTAGCGGTAATATAGTATCTGGCCAGATACGGCCACCCAAAGATAGTGAGAAATATTTTGCGCTTCTTCGTGTAGAGGCGATCAATTATCAAGAGCCAGAGAGGTTGTCTGAGAAGGCTGTGTTTAGTGACCTTACGCCTCTGCATCCCAATGAAAGGTTTATACTCGAGACGACTCCCGAAGAATTGAGCATGCGGATAATTGATCTGCTCACGCCGGTGGGTAAGGGGCAGCGTGGACTTCTTGTCGCACCTCCGCGGACGGGTAAGACGGTCCTGCTTCAGAAGGTGGCTAATGCGATAAGCACGAATCATCCTGAGGCGAAACTGATAGTTCTTTTGATAGATGAACGGCCTGAGGAAGTTACGGAGATGGAACGCAAGACGTCTGAAGATGTTGAGGTGATAAGTTCGACATTTGATGAACCGGCGTCAAGGCATTGCCAGGTGGCGGAGATGGTTATCGAAAAAGCTAAACGTCTTGTGGAGTTTGGTGAAACCGTAGTGATACTGCTGGATTCGATAACTCGTCTTGCGCGGGCGTATAATACTGAGATGCCTCACTCTGGTAAGATCCTTACCGGTGGTGTTGATGCGAATGCTATGCAGATGCCGAAGCGGTTTTTCGGTGCTGCGAGGAACATTGAGGAAGGCGGTTCATTGAGTATATTCGCGACGGCCTTGGTTGATACGGGCTCGAAGATGGATGAGGTTATCTTCGAGGAATTCAAGGCGACGGGTAATATGGAGCTTCATCTTGACAGGAAGCTTGTTGAGCGAAGGACGTATCCTGCGATAGATATCAGTAGGAGCGGAACTCGGCGGGAAGAGCTTTTGCTTGAGCCGAAAGAACTGGAGTTGGTATATCGGCTGCGGAAGGTTCTCAGTGAGATGAACCAGGTTGAGGCGCTGGAGCTTTTGAAGAACCGGTTGAGCAAGTGCAAGACGAATGCTGAATTTTTGATGACGATGGCTACCGGCTAAGAGCAGAGTCGCATAGGAAATTGTTGGCTTTACATATAGTTTGAATTTAGTTAGGATAAGATTCCGGCGGTTAGATTATGCCGGAATCTTTTTTTTTATTTCAGACGGGTAATTATGGCAGAAGAGCTTGCAAAAGTATATGACCCCAAGAAGCTGGAGCCGCAGGTAAATCAGACGTGGCTTAGCGGCGGATTTTTCCATGCTGTGCCGCCATCTGAGGGGGGAGTCGATTCGGCAGCTTATACGATTGTGATCCCGCCTCCGAATGTAACGGGTGCTTTGCACATGGGCCATGCGCTGAATAATACTCTGCAGGATATTTTGATCCGCTTTAAGCGAATGCAGGGTCTTAATACGCTTTGGATGCCTGGTACGGACCACGCAGGGATCGCGACGCAATCGGTTGTTGAGAAGAAGATATTGAAAAAGAGCGGCAAGACGAGGCGTGATATCGGCAGAAGTAAGCTGGTGGAAATGATATGGAAGTGGCGGGAAGAGTATGGCAATACGATACTGGAGCAACTGAAGGGTATTGGGGCGAGTTGTGACTGGGAAAGGACGCGGTTTACTCTTGATGAGATGTGCGCCAAGGCGGTGAGACATACATTCGTGAATCTGTTCAAGGAAGGGTTGATCTACCGCGGAAAAAGGCTTGTCAACTGGGATCCTGTGAGTCAGACAGCGTTGGCGGATGATGAGGTTGAGCACCAAACAGTTGCAGGTAATTTTTATTATATTAAATATCCTTTAGTCGACGGTGATGGTTTTGTGACGGTTGCAACGACCAGGCCTGAGACAATGCTTGGTGATACGGCGGTGGCGGTGAATCCGAAAGATGAGCGGGCGAAAGGCTTGATCGGGAAAATGGTTGAGCTGCCTTTGACCGGCAGGCAGATAAAGATCATTGCTGATGATTATGTCAAGCGTGGTGAGGGGACCGGGTTTTTGAAGGTGACGCCTGCCCACGACCCGAATGATTACGAAATCGGGTTGAGGCAGAATCTTGAGATGATAAATATTTTCACGCCTGATGCGAAGGTGAATGAAAACGGCGGTAAGTATGAGGGCATGGATCGCTATGAAGCGCGGAAGGCGGTTGTGGCGGATCTGCAGGAGCAGGGATTGATCGAAAAGATCGAGCCGCACGAACATCAGGTCGGGCATAGTTACAGAAGCGGTGCGGTGATAGAGCCTTATCTTTCTGACCAGTGGTTTGTGAAGGTTGGGCCATTGGCAAAGCCTGCGATCGAGGCAGTGGAAAATGGCGAGGTGCGAATTCATCCGAAACGTTATGAGAAGAGTTATCTTGATTGGCTTTATGGTGTGCGTGACTGGTGTATCAGCAGGCAGCTATGGTGGGGGCACAGGATACCGGTGTGGTACTGTCAAAAGTGTGAGCATCTTAATACCGGAGTGGAGGATGTGAGCAGTTGCCAGAAGTGCGGCAGCAGCGATGTTGTTCAGGATGAGGATGTTTTAGATACGTGGTTTAGCTCTGCGCTTTGGCCTCATAGTACGTTAGGCTGGCCTGATGAGACTGAAGAGTTGAAGTTTTATTACCCGACGAATGTTTTGATAACCTCGCGAGATATTATAACGCTGTGGGTCTCGCGGATGGTGATGATGGGTCTTTATAATACCGGCAAGGTGCCGTTTACGGATGTGTTTATTCACGGCAAGATTCTCGACGGCAACGGCGAGACGATGAGTAAGAGTAAGGGCAACGGGATCGATCCGCTGGATATTATTGCTACTTATGGGGCTGATGCGATGCGGTTTAGTCTTGCGACGATGACGACGGAAAGCCAGGACATGCGGATGCCGGTGAAGAAGGATGAGCATGGCAGGAATATAAGTGAGAAATTTGATATCGGCAGAAATTTCTGTAACAAGTTGTGGAACGCGTCGCGATTTGCGATGATGAATCTGGAGGGAACAGAGCCGGAGAAGTTTGATGCGGCGGGTATGACGATAACGGATAAGTGGATTCTTTCGCGACTGGCGGCGACGACAGCAGATGTGACGGAGCTTCTGGATGAGTTCAAATATAATGAGCCATTGACGGCTATTTACAGGTTTTTCTGGAATGACCTTTGTGACTGGTATCTGGAGTGGGCAAAGCCGATGATGCTGGATGAAGAACAGAAGCCTATCGCACAGAATGTGCTGGCGTTCGTATTGGATCAGACTTTGCGTTTGCTGCATCCTTTTTTGCCATTTATAACCGAAGGGATATTTGCCAAGCTGAATGAGATGGTGCCGGAGAGGAAATTAAATGGGTTGGCTGAAGCCAAGGCAGCGAAGGTGTTGGTTCAGGCTGCATGGCCCAGCGGGCTTGATAGTCTTGAGGATCCTGATATTGAACAGGATATTTTGATCATTCAAGATGTTATCCGCTCGATAAGGGAGATTCGCAGCAAGTATAATATTGCGCCATCGGTGAAGCTGGCGTCGTCGGTAAATGCGCCGGAGAAAATAGCAAAGATTCTTGGTGAGAACGCAGAGCTTGTTAAGCATCTGGCGGGGTTGAGTGAATTTAGTTCGTCGAGTGATATTGAAAAGCCGAAGAATGCGGCGGCGGCGATTGTTGAAGAGATGGGTGTTTATGTTCATGATGTGATTGATGTTGAGGCTGAGCGAGAGCGGCTTGAGAAACAAAAGGGGCAAATTGAGGATTTGATGAGACCTTTGGCAGGGAAATTGGCGAATGAGAATTTTGTAAGCAAGGCCAAGCCTGAGGTTGTAATGCGAGCGAGAGAAAAAATGGCGGATCTGCGGGAGCAGCTTGAGACGGTTGAAAGACATCTTGGCGAACTGGATGTGTGAGATTTGTGAGAATTTTTGTAGTAAGGCGGGGAAAAAATGAATATAGAAGTGGAACTGTCCAAGGTGATCATCAACGAGACGTCTGATCAGCAGATCATCGTTTTGAAAGAACGTCATGGTAATCGCAGCTTTCCAATCGTTGTTGGTATAGTTGAGATTTTTGCAATCGACAGGCGATTAAAGGGGGTGAATCTTCCCAGGCCGATGACGCATGATTTGCTTGGCAGGGTCATAGATGGGCTGGGTGCAAAGATCGAAAAGATAGTTATAAACGATTTGCGGGAGCATACGTTCTTTGCGATGATACATCTGGAGCGCGATGGCCAAGTGGTTCGGATTGACTGCAGGCCTTCAGATGCGATTGCGTTGGGGGTGGCTGGTTCTGCACCTATTTTTGTTGATCAGCATGTGTTTGATGTTGCCTGTGGGTAGGTTGTTGTTTTGTATTTGAGATAATTATCAAGGCAACGGCGATGCAAAGTGCAGAGTCTGCGATATTAAAAGCAGGCCAATGCCATTTTTTGTAATAGACGTCTATAAAATCACGCACAAGACCTGCGTTGAAAATTCTGTCGTAGAGATTTCCGAGGATTCCGCCGGTGAGTAGAGCGATGGCGATGAGCATTATTTTTTGGCGAGTTTTTCCCAAAAGAAACAGTGCCATGACAATGATGACGGCAATTACCGAGACGGTGACGAGAAATATTCTTTGGCCTGCAGCGATGCCGAAAGCTGCGCCTGGATTTTGCCTTTTAACAAACTGTAGTAAGCCTGGGATAATTGAGTATTGATTTTCCGGTATGGTTGAGAGCCAATCGAAGACAGTTTTTTTTGTCCATAAATCCAGTGCTGTGACGATAGCAGTTATGGGCCAGAATAATAAATGAGTTTTTATCGAAGGTGGTTGTGCCATCACATTTTCACTTCGAGTATTTTTCCAAAAGCTTGCGAAGTTTTGGCTGATCCGGCTTGATATCCAGAGAGGTGTTCCAGTGATCAATCGCCTTTTCTCTGAGTTCTTTTTTGTCTGTGTTCAGAACCTTTAGCATGTATGCGACGCCGAGACCTTTGTGTGCCATCCAGTCGTCACTTTTTATTTCGATAGCGCGCGCGTAGCTATTTATAGACTCGTCAATTTCCTTTAGTCTCAGGAGGCAGTATCCCAGATACTGGTAGGCGGTGTTGTTTTTTGGTTCGATTTCGATGGTATCGAGCAGGAGTTGTTTTGCGGCGTTGTTTTGGCCTGTTCTAAGATATACTATTGCGAGATTGATCATGATCTTGGGTTTGTTGCCTTCTACTTCGAGTGCTCTTTTGTAGGCGGCTATTGCCTGGTCATGGTCTTTTTGTGCTTCGTAAATATCGCCGAGTACAGCTTGGATCTGGGTTGCATTTGGATCAATCTGAAGGGCATGTTGACCATATTCGAGAGCAGACGGATAGTCCTTCAGTTCGTAAAAGCATTTTGCGGTGTTAAGGTGGGCCTGGAAGTGTTGTGGTTCAAGCTGACATGCTCTGACGTAGGCGTTTACAGCTTTTCTGAACTTTTGCATTACCTGATATACCTTGCCGAGGTTGAAGAAATCCTTGAATGACCAGTTGTTTAGCTCGGTGGCTTTTTCGTAGGCGACGGCGCTTTTTTCGTAATCTTTGAGGTTCTGGTAAATATCACCGAGGAAAGAATATGCGAGTGTGAAAGATGAGTCCTGCTGGATAGCAGTATTTAGTTTTTCGATAGCCTGGTCCTGCTGGTCAAGCTCGTTGAGCATTACGGCATCTACGTATAAATTTACCGCTTCCTGTCTGGCGCAGCCTGATGACAAAAAGACGGTGGCGAATAACAGGAAAAAGAAAGTTGTGCTTCGAACTCTGCTGAAACTGAACATGTAACCTTCCTTTCACTCAAAGTAACTATGTTTATATAATGATAACAAAGTTCGTCGAGTAATTATACCATAGTAAATGTAGCTGTCAAAAACTTTTATGAATGAAGTGTTTTGAAGTTTTTTTGTATTTTCGTAAATGTTTGACATAGTCAGGGTCGTTTTATAGGATGATGGGCCTGTAGTTTTTGAATCCTGTTTAATGAGGTCTTTTTCTTATGTCCAAAAGTAAGGTGTCGCTTCAAAGAAAGCCGTTTGTGCTGATAATTCGCGATGGATGGGGCTATAACCCGAATCCAGCGGAAGATGCACATAATGCGATTAAGCAGGCTAAGACGCCTGTAGATGATATGTTGATGGCTGAGTATCCAAACTGTGTGATTCATACCAGCGGCGAAGATGTGGGGCTTCCTGAGGGTACGATGGGTAATAGTGAGGTGGGCCATCAAAATATTGGGGCAGGGAGAATTGTTTACCAGGAATCGGTCAGGATAAGTAAAACGATTCGTGAAGGTTCTTTTTTTGATAATGAAGAATTTCTGAATCTCATCGACTTTGTGAAAAAGAATAACGGCAGCATGCATATTATGGGACTTTGCAGTGATATTGGTGTTCATTCCCGGCTTGAACATCTTTACGGTCTTTTGGAATTAGCCAAGCGTAAGGGTGTTGGCAGGGTTTGGGTCCATGCATTTACAGATGGTCGAGATTCTCCGCCTAACAGTGGAACGGGATATCTGGCTGATATTGAAAAAAAGATGGAGGAAATCGGAGCGGGCAAGATCGCTTCTGTAATGGGCAGATTTTATTCAATGGACCGCGACAGCCGTTGGGAGCGGGTTCAAATGGCATATGACTGTCTTACGGGTGGTAAAGGGCATAAGGCGAGTAGTGCGGCCGAGGCTGTGCAGCAAAGTTATGCCAAGGATGTGATGGATGAGTTTATCGAGCCGACGTGTGTTGTGGCCGAAGATAATCAGCCTTTGGCGGTGATAGGTGATGGGGATGGGGTGATATTTTTTAATTTTCGTGGTGACAGGCCTCGAGAGCTTAGTAGAGCCTTTGTGGATGAGGATTTTGGCGGTTTTGTGAGAAAGGCTCGGCCAAAGATTTATTATCTTTGTATGACTGAATACGATGCGACGATTCCTGCGCATGTGGCGTTTGCGAAGTCGGAAAGGATGAAGAATACTGCGGGGGTGTATTTTAGTTCGCTTGGTCTTAAGCAGTTTCGTTGTGCTGAAACTGAAAAATATGCGCATGTTACATTTTTCTTTAATGACTATACTGAAAAACCATTTGCGGGAGAGGATAGACAGATCGTGCCGTCGCCTCGTGTCAGGACGTATGACCTGAAGCCTGAAATGAGTGCTTATGAAGTCGCGGAGGTAGCACTGGAAAGACTCGAGTTGAATAAGTATGACGTTGTGATAATGAACTTTGCAAACCCGGACATGGTCGGTCATACTGGAATGCTTGAAGCGGCGATGAAGGCAGCCGAGGTGGTGGATGAGTGTGTTGGGAAAATTTTAGCGAAAGTTAAGCAGCTTGGGGGGGCGGCGATTATTACAGCGGACCATGGTAATTTCGAGAGGATGGTTGATGAGGAAAATAATCAGCCTCACACAGCTCATACCGTAGGTGATGTTCCGCTGATAGTATTCGACGAGCAGAATAAAGGTCGCAAGCTGCGAAGCAATGGTCGGCTGGCGGATGTATTGCCGACGCTACTGGAGATAATGGGCGTGGAGCAGCCTGTGGAGATGAGTGGTGTGAGTTTGTTCGAGGGTTGATAAGTGGAAGTTTGTTTGGTCGGGGCGGGGAGAAAACTAATGGGTAAGATCGGCGTCCTTGACGAGAATATGATAAATATGATCGCTGCTGGGGAGGTTATAGAGCGGCCTGGCAGTGTGGTCAAGGAGCTTGTTGAAAACAGTATCGATGCGGGGGCGAATAAAATAACCGTTCAAATTGAAGATGGGGGCAAGAAGCTGATCTCGGTTACCGATGATGGGGCGGGGATGGATGGTGAGGATCTTGCCAAGGCGTTCGAATCGCATGCTACCAGTAAGATAAGGGTCTGTGAAGATCTCGGCAGGATATCGACAATGGGTTTTCGGGGGGAAGCTCTTGCAAGTATCGCGTCGGTGGCTCAGGTTTATGCAGTGAGCAAACCTGCTAATTCGATAGAAGCTAACTGTGTGGAAATTGACTGCGGGAAAAAAGGGCAAGTGAAGCCTTGCAGCAGCGATTGCGGGACGACGATCGAAGTGCGGGAGATTTTTTATAAGCTTCCCGCCAGGCGAAAGTTTCTTCGCAGCAGCAATACTGAAATAAGTCATATCTCAGAGCAGTTTAGTCGAATTGCTCTTTGTCATAATGAGCTGGACATGACGCTGGTGCATAACGGTAAGGTTATTTATAGTTTCAGGCGGCATGAGAGTGTACGAGAAAGAGCGGCTGTAGTGGTGTCTGGTCAGGCTGCTGAGGGGCTGATGGAAACCCAAAGCAGCGAAAAGGGCTTGGAGATTTTTGCGCTTTTAGGCAGGCCTGAAGTTGCAAGGGCTAACAGTAAATATCAATATGTTTTTTTGAACGGCAGGTTTATTCGTGACAAGTTTATTTCGCATGCGATAAGAGAGGCTTATAGGGGATTTATCGAGCCTAACAAATATCCGGCGGTGTTTTTGTATCTCAAGATGCCTCTGGAGGCGTATGATGTCAACGTGCATCCGACTAAGATCGAGGTACGTTTTGATAATTCTAATCTTGTGCACTCTCAGGTTTTGGGTGTTTTGCGTGAGAAGCTTTTGAGTGTTGATTTGGATGTGCAGGCTGGGCTGGCGGGGTCAGCGGAAAAGTTTGTGCCGACTGCAGCGGTGCAACATGCCGAGGCTGAAAGAAAGCAGCGTATAACAGAGGCGATGGCGGATTTTTTCAAGAAGCAGAAGTTTTCTCAAACAAATCAGGGCAGGTTCAGTTTTTCCGGTTCGATATCTGCAGGCCGAAGTGGTGTTGGAAAAATGGCTGGCGCCAAATCGTATGCAAGGGGATATGAGAAGCAGGAGGGTGAAAAGAAGTTTTTGCAGCTTCATGATAGCTATATTATTGCTCAAAGTGATGAAGGATTTATAGTTGTTGACCAGCATGCGCTGCACGAGCGGATAATTTATGAGGATTTGTGCAAACGAATTTCCAGCGGCAAACTCGAATCGCAGCGATTGCTTATACCGGAGAGTTTCCAAGTTAGCGACATACAAATGGAGGAGTTGAAACAGCGAGCGAAGCTGATTGAAAGTCTTGGGATCGAGATGGAGCCCTTCGGGCCTGGTACGATGGCGATTCATAGCTTTCCATCTTTATTGGGAAAGATCAAGCCTGCCGAGTTCGTGCGAGATATGCTTGATCTGTTTACAGATAAAAGTTTTGAGGCGGATTCTGAGAGGCTGGTGCATGAGATTCTTGATATGGCAGCTTGCAAAGCGGCGATCAAGGCTGGGCAGAAACTGAGTGAGGAGGAAATGGAGCAGTTGATCGCTGATAAGGAGACGGTTGAAAGGGCCAGCAGGTGTCCGCATGGAAGGCCGACGACGATAAAATTTTCTTTGGCGGATTTGGAGAAGCAATTTAAGCGAACGTGAGATTATGAAGAAGAGCAGGCTGTTAATTTTAATACTGTTTGTCGTTGCATCGGGGATCTTTGTTTTGGGGTATCGGCAAAGCAGGCGCAGTGATTCGGCGAAGGTTTTTAAAGAGCCATCGCGGATAGCTTCTCTTGCGCCAAATATAACGGAGATTCTTTTTGGGCTTGGGCTGGATGAGAGTATTGTGGCGGTTTCGAGTGATAGTGATCATCCTGCTGGGGCGGGTAATAAGCCGAAGCTTGGTACGTTCTGGCAGCCTAACATGGAAGCGGTGATCGCTGCTAAGCCTGACCTTGTGATAGCGTTGTGGTTCGAGCAGCAAAAGAGGCTTGCTAAGCGGCTGGGTGAGTTGGGGTATGAAGCAATTGTATTGAAGATCACAAATACGGATGAGCTTTTTGCAGCTATTGAACGAATAGGCGAAGTGACCGGTCGAGAGCTGGAGGCAAAAATACTCAGCGAGGGTTTGAGGAAGAAATTAACAGAGATTGAGATTAGCTCGGCCAGTAGGGAGAAGGTTAAGGTTTTGTGGGTTGTTCAAACGGAGCCTTTGCGTGTGGCTGGGCGTGATACATTTATTAATGAATTGATAGAAATTTGCGGCGGAGAGAACGCTATTGGCCCAACGATTCAGCCTTATCCGCCGATAGGGTCGGAGCAGGTGATCGGCTGCGGAGCGAAGGTAATAATTCAGCCTGCGATGGGAGAGGTGAATATTGCGGAGCAGCAAGAGCGGGCTGAGAAATTTTGGAGCAAGTGGCCGAATTTGCCGGCAGTGAAAAATAATTGTATTTATGTTGTCGAGGCTGATACAGTTTGCAGATTGGGGCCAAGGCTCGATGAGGCGGTGAGGATAATTAACGAATGTCTGCATCCGGAGAATGTTAAGGCAGGTGTTGGTAAGCAATGACAGAAGGGGTTTTAACATCTGAAAAATTAATCATGCGGGTTTTGTCGGCCTTGGCGGTGCTGGCATTAGTGATGCTATCGTGCGCAATGGTGGGGTCGGAGCGGATTAGTTTTGCGAGAGTTTTCGATGGGCCAGGCGCAGAGGGGCATAATGCGGACTACGAGATATTCGTGGGCGTCAGGATACCAAGGGTTTTGCTGGCGGCAATAGTTGGGGCGGCGCTGGCGGCTTCGGGAGTGGTATTGCAGGCGATTCTTCGCAACCCGCTTGCCGAGCCGTTTATTCTTGGTATATCCAGCGGAGCGGGGCTTGGGGTAATAATTGCGATACTTTCGGGATTGGGGTGGGAACTTTTTGGAGGTTCGGGGATAGCGATATTCGCGTTCGCCGGTTCGCTGGGAACGGTGTGGCTTGTGTGGGGAATCGGCAGGATGGGGGCGAGGTCGAATGTGACGAGTCTTTTGCTTGCAGGGGTTGTGGTGAACGCATTTTTTTCAGCGTTGATAATGTTTTTGATATCGATCGCAAAAAGCGATCAGCTTCAGTCGACCATATTCTGGCTGATGGGCAATATTACTGAAAGGCGAATTTCTGTTTTGGCGGCGAGCGGAGTTTGTATATTGGCTGGAATAGTTGTGCTTTTCGGGATTAGTCGAAACTTAAACGTTTTGAGCTTTGGCGAGGCTGAGGCGAAAAGTATGGGCGTTAATACGGCAAAGGTTAAATTTATAGCTTTTACTTTCGCGTCTTTTATAACGGCGGTGGCGGTTAGTTTGAGTGGGCTTGTGGGGTTTGTAGGCTTGATCGTGCCACATGGTGTGAGATTGTTTTTAGGGCCTGACCATAGACAGCTTTTGCCGATAAGTGTGATTTGCGGTGCGATATTTCTGGTTGCCGCTGACACGCTCGCACGGACGATTGTGGCTCCTGCTCAACTGCCGGTGGGAGTTGTAACGGCGATTGCGGGCGGACCGTTCTTTTTGTTTTTGCTATGGCGATATACAAAGAAAGTCAGTTGGTTAAAGTGATGAATCCGATAGAAGTAGAAAATTTAAGTTTTAGTTATCCTGGGACAGAGGTTCTGAGGGACTTGAGTTTTCAGATTGAAGTGGGTTCGTTTTTTGCGATAGCTGGACCAAACGGCGTTGGCAAGAGTACTTTGCTTAATCTGATTTGCGGGATATTGAAAGCTGACAATGGTGTAGTAAAAATCGATGGCAAAGAGATATGTAAATATTCAGCTGAATCGCTTGCGAGGAAAGTTGCGGTTGTGCGTCAGGAGTTTGTTCCGGTTTTTGGTTTTTCTGTAGCTGAAACGGTTTTTATGGCAAGGACGCCATATATGGCCGGGGCCAGTTTTGAGAGCAAAACGGATGAAAGGATTGTTGCTGAATCGCTTGAAGCGACGGAGACGGTGGAGTTTTCGAATCGGCAGCTTGGACAAATAAGCGGCGGTGAGCGTCAGCGGGTTTTTATTGCCAGGGCACTTGCTCAGGACACGCCAATTCTGCTTTTGGATGAGCCGACAAGCCATCTTGATCTGCGTCATCAGATCGGGATTTATGATCTGCTTAAAGAACAGCAGGAGAAAAAAGGTAAGACGATAATCGCGATTACACATGATATCAATCTTGCGAGTCAGTATTGCGATAAGACATTGCTTCTTGGACCTGATAGAAAATACTACATTGGTGAAGCGAAAGAAATTTTCTCGCCGGAACGGATCGAACAGGTTTTTGGTGTGAGTGGTTTTTCCGGCAGCGTCGGTGACGAGAACTTCTTTCTTCCTCTGGGTAAATTCGCTAAGGACGGAGGAAAAACTTAGTCTTAGGGGTTCTAAACCAGAAAGAGCCACTAACTGGATGGCTCTTTAAATCCTTACTGGACAAGGGGTTGCAATTAACCGCTTTCTTGGGTGGGTGTATATTTTTCTTCATGTGGTATTTTTGGTTTCCAAAAAATTTAAGCGGAAGTTATAATACGTAGCTTGTCGTACTTCGGCGGAAGCTTATAAATGTGAAGCCGATGACAGATAGTAGTAAAGTTTGTATTTAGGAGAAGGACAGACGTGGCGAAAAAAGCTAAAAAGACAACCAAGGAAAAAAAGGCAGCTAAGCTGACGGCGAAAGACTTGAAGTTATTCAAGAAAATGCTTTTAGAAAAACGTCAGGAAATAGTTGGTGATGTAAATTCGATTGAGAATGAAACTTTGAAAAAGTCGCGTCTGGATGCAAGTGGTGATTTGTCAAGTATGCCGATTCATATGGCGGACATTGGCACTGATAACTATGAGCAGGAATTTGCTCTCGAATTGCTGGATAGTGAAAGAAAGATGCTCCAGAAAATTAATGATGCACTGGAGCGAATCGACGAAAAAACATATGGCATCTGCGAAGGAACTGGCAAGGCGATAGCAAGGCCAAGGCTGGAGGCATGTCCGTGGTCGAGATATTGTATAGAATATGCGAGAATGATGGAGAAGGGTATTGTTTCTGAGAATGAGAGGGCTGGCATTGAATCCGAACAAAAGATCGAGGAGATGAATGAATTTCTTGAGGAGCTTGAAGAAGAAAAAGGATAAGATTGGTTTTTATCGAGGCTAAATAGTGGTGATAAAAAAATCTGCATGATTTAGAGTCAGGCGGATTTTTTTGTGTTTTCAGTCAAGTACTTTTATTAATGGCTGAAAATTTATTATTATTTTACTGAGAAGATTCGAGCCCTTAAGTGCAAAGGGTTTATAATTAACAGCATGAAAACCAAATGTCCAATTTGCGGTAAAAAAGTAACCAAGCCATCCGGCAAGGATAGGCAAAGACGTGATGTAAGTCTTTATCCATTTTGTTCGGAGCGTTGTAAATGGGTAGACCTTGGCGGCTGGCTTGAGGCCAAGTACAAAATGCCAGTTGAAGATGATGAAGAACAGGAAGTCTCGGCTGACGAGACGATTGAGTGATTTTTGTGGGTGAGAAACGGTCTAAAATTTGTTGAATCCCTCAGTAATGCCCGCTAATATACTTAGAGCGTCTACTAATTTAGAGGCTCTTAAAAGCAAACATGTCTTTAAGGGGTTGATTGAAAGGAAATAAAATGAACGAAGAAAATCCAGTGCGACAGCTATTTAATGAATTGCTTTTTCTCAATATCTTTCGGAGCTTTCGAATAGCGATTCAGCCCACAAAACTGATAATCGCCTTTTTGGCGGTAACATCGCTTTGGCTTTTAGGAATGGTTTTAGATCTTAACAAATCGGTTGTGACGATGCCGAATGTAACGAGGGCGGAAATTGTCAGCTATACAGGTCCGAAGCTTTTGGCGAGTCAGCATCCTACGGAGCTTCACTGTTATCTTTGGGAACCAGGCGAGTTAAAATCATATCTTAATCGTTATAAGGAATCAACTGGTCGAGTGGGCGTGAGCAGAACATTTTGGTGTTTTAGCTGGGCAAGGTTTAATGATGCGGTATTTGCACTTCTCCGGTTTGACATATCGGCGGTGTTTGTCAATATAGGCCTTTGCGCAAAGAGTGTTCTTTGGATGGTGAGGTATCATGCGATTTACAGCATAATTTATTTTGTCGGAGCCATAGCGATTATTTGTTTGGCTGGTGTGGCGATCTGCAGAATTGCGGCGTTACAATTTGCCAAAGATGAAAGGGCTGGTTTTTCTGAAGCGTTTGATTTTAGTTTTAAGAGATTTCTAAATTCCTGCACTGTCTTTTTTGCACCTATCGGAGTGATAGTTTTCATTGGTATGTTTATATTTCTTCTGGGCGTGGTTGGCAATCTTCCATGGATAGGTGAGCTGTCGATAGGTTTATTTAGTATTCTGGCGTTAGTGGCAGGAGTTTTAATAACGGTAGTTTTGATAGGCACTATTGGCGGGATAAGTCTGATGTTTCCTGCGATTGGGTTTGAATCTTCAGATGGTTTTGACGCTATAAGCAGGTCTTTCAGTTATGTTTATTCAAAGCCATGGCGTATGGGCTTTTATTCAATTGTTGCGGCATTTTATGGTGGTGTGTGTTATGTTTTTGTGCGGTTTTTCGCATATCTTATACTTGCCGTGAGCAGGTGGTTTGTTCAGCTTGGTTTATTGGCTAGCAGCAGCAGAGGTGAGGGCGTTAATAAATTGGAAGTAATCTGGCCCAGGCCTGAGTTTGTAAACCTTCTTGGGTCAACAGACGAAGTGTCAAGGAATATGACCGAGGCAGTCTCTGCTTTTCTAATTTACATCGCGATACTTTTAGTGGCTGGACTGGTTATCAGCTTTGTGGTCAGTTTTTACTTCAGTGCCAATACGATAATATATGCTCTGATGAGAAACAAAGTCGACAATACATCTCTTGAGGAGATTTATACACAGTCTGAGCAAGAGATGGGTGAATTTGAGCCTCAATCTGAGCCTCAATCTTTATCTGCAGAAGAACCCGAAGAAGAAACAAACGTATAGATAGCAAAGTATCAAGATAGATGGTTTGCACAGGCGCAGTGAATGTTATCTTGACTTATCCGCAGTTAATTACTATATTTACGAGTTTGAGATACCTGCGTATAATCGTATCTGGTTTTTAGGAGATGATGTTCGAAACTAATTATGGATACCGAGACACAGGATAGTCAACAAACAGATTCATCCGTACCGATGCCCCCTGCCGGTCTGTTGCGATACCGTAAGTTACTTATAATCCTTATTCACACTCTGGTTTTTGCCACAGCGTTGATACTGTCTTTTTTGCTTGTCAGCAACATGCAGTTCAGGCGTAGATGGCTTGTCGAACAATATCCCAAAATGCTTTTGTATTTTTTACTCATAAAGCTTTTGGTGTTTGGTTTTTTGAAACAATATCGCGGTTGGTGGCGTTATGTTGGCATTTCAGATTTTATAGCTATTATCAAGGCTTCGCTTTTTAGCACATTAATAATAGTTATTTCGTGGTATGGGATGTTAAATACTCCCGGTATTCGGCACAAGTTCCAAAATCTGATAGAAGTTAGTCAGGGCGTTTTTATGCTTGATATGTTTGCCACGATATTGCTTTTAGGCGGACTGCGAATGGCAGTTCGTCTATATCACGAAGAGTTCAGGACAGTAGAAGGTGGACGTTTAAAAAGATTTCTGATTATCGGGGCAGGTAACGCAGGCGAAGCACTTCTTCGAGAGATACATCGGATGAGCGTAGTGGAATATGAGGTTATAGGTTTTGTAGACGACGACCGGGCCAAACGAGGTATGAATATTCACGGGATACCAGTTTTTGGAGCCGTTGAAGAGTTGCCTGAAATTTGCACCAAACATAACATAGATGAAATTGCAATTGCGATGCCATCTGCCAGCCATAAGCAGTTAAGGCGTGTGATACAAGTTTGTGAAGGTACAAAGATTCGCTTCAGGACGGTGCCGTCGATAACTGATATCGCTTCAGGCAAACTAAGGGTTTCTCAAATTCGTAACGTTGATATCAATGACCTTTTAGGAAGAGAGGCAGTAGAACTTGACCTGGACCTTATAGAAGGTTTTTTGAAAGATAAGATAACGCTGGTAACAGGAGCAGGTGGTTCTATAGGTGCTGAGATGTGCAGGCAGGTTTGTAATTTTGGGCCGAAGCTTCTTGTGCTTGTAGAGCAAGCTGAGAATGCTCTTTTTTTCATAGACCGGGAGTTGAGCAAAGACTTTCCAGATGTAAAGATGGATGCTGTTATATGTGATATTACTGACAAGATTCGAGTTGAGCAGATATTCGAAGTTTATAAGCCTGAAGTGGTTATCCATGCTGCTGCCCACAAGCATGTTCCTTTGATGGAGATGAATCCTGGTGAAGCGATAAAGAATAATGTGATCGGTACTCGTACGGTTGCCAATGCCGCCGGTAAGTATGGCTCGCGAAACTTTGTGATGATAAGTACCGACAAAGCGGTCAATCCCACAAGCATAATGGGTTCATCCAAACGTATTGCAGAGATGTATATTCAGAACCTGAACAAAACAAGTGAAACTGATTTTGTAACCGTAAGGTTTGGCAATGTTCTTGATTCCAATGGTTCGGTGGTTCCTATATTCAAGAATCAAATTGCTCATGGTGGGCCGGTAACGGTGACACATCCTGAAATGAGGCGTTACTTTATGACCATACCGGAAGCGAGCCAGTTGGTGCTTCAGGCTGCAACGATGGGTCAGGGCGGAGAGATATTTGTTCTTGATATGGGTGAACCGGTAAAGATTGTCGACCTGGCCAGGGAGCTTATAACCCTGAGTGGCTTCAGGCCTGATGAAGATATAGAGATTGTGTTTACGGGTGTCCGGCCTGGTGAGAAACTTTTTGAGGAGCTTTCGATAAAAGGCGAGGATATGCAGCCGACAAGGCATTCGAAGATTGGAGTTTGGAAGAATAAGCCGGTAGACCAAGACAAGCTTTATAAGAGTATAGAGAAATTAATTGATATAGCGAACAGGCAGGAATATGACGAAATTGTAGAGAAAGTAAAAAAGCTAGTCCCTGAATATATTGGCGATATTCATAACAACCAACTGCAAGCGGAGGAAGAAAGCAAAGATTCTTAAACTTTGTGAATTGTTAGGATTTGAAACCGCTTCTAATAAAAAAGGCCCGCATAAGCGAGCCTTTTTTATTTGTATAGAGAATGGTTACTGGTCAGAATCATTTTCTTGTCTTGGGTGCGCATTTTCATAGACTTCTTTTAGTCTGCTGGTAGTAAGGTGCGTATAAATCTGTGTAGTTGAAAGTGACTGATGGCCCAAAAGCTCCTGGACACTTCGTAGATCGGCACCGTTGTTTAGCATATGCGTTGCGAAGCTGTGCCTGAGTGTATGTGGGCTGATTGAAGGGTCTAAGCCGGCCATTTTGAGATATTTATCCATTTTTCTGCGAACGCTTCTGGTACTGAGTCTTTTGCCATGCTTGTTTACAAATAATACTCTTGAATCGAAGTTGCTGCTGTTCTGTGCTCTTTTGGTTCTAAACTCGATATAATGCTGAATAGCCTGTAGAGCTGCGGAACCAATTGGTGAGATTCTTTCCTTTTTGCCCTTGCCTCGGATATGTATAACTTCTCCGAGGAAGTCTATGTCATCCATATTTAGCGAAACAAGTTCACTGACCCTGAGGCCGGTGCTGTACATTGTTTCGAGCATTGCTCTGTCTCTTGCGCCAAGCCAGTTGTCTGTCGCCGGTGTATCGAGTAATCTCTGTACCTGCTCATATTCAAGGAACTTCGGTAGTTTCTTTTCCTGTTTTGGCGTTCTAATAGCCAAGACGGGATTATTGTCCATATGATTTCTTTTAACAAGAAACTTATAGAAGCTTCTAAGGGTGGCTATTTTTCGAGCAGTGGTTGACCTGGAGTACTGCTGTTCGTTTAAGAAAGCCAAATACTCTCTAAAGGTATTGACATCGGCAGTAAAAATCAATTGCTCAAGATCTGTTTTTACTGCCACAGCCGCGGCTGTTTGAGTCGAGCCCTGAAACGAATCGGGCCTCTGCTGGTCTGTATGCTGGGGATCCTGTCGCGACATTAGAAAATTGCAGAACTGTTGCAGGTCAGCAGAATAGCATTTGGCGGTGTGTTCTGAAAAGTGTCTTTCGAATTTCAGGTAGTTTAGAAATTCATTAGTTACGTTGCAATCTTTCATGATTAACCTGCCTTTTATAAATATCGTAGCATTTTCAATTTTTGTTGTCCTGTTCCAACAAGATTTTTTTAAGACAATTGTGCAGTTTGCACCCTGTTGTTGTTTAACAAATTATCAGCTTCTTTTATAAGCGACTGAGTCAATTTAAAGCTCAGTACGGCAGCGTCGAACCAGTCAAATGTTGTTCGATGATCATTAGCCTGTTCTATCAAAGCGTCGAGTATTCTATGTTCGTCGCCGTTGGAAAAACGAAATATGTATTTTTCCGAACCTTTATTTAAAACAAGTTGTCGTTTCTCTTTGTCGGTTATCATTATTTTTTAAGTAAACCCGCAACTAACGAGGGAATGTCTGCACAAAAAGACAGTCCTATATTGTTTATCGGTCCAAAAATAGGTCTTTAGATAATTTTTTTTTATTAATTTGTAAAATAGTCTAAAATTAGGCTGCTTTTCGGCGAAAATAGTCGATATCGAGCAGCCGTAAAGAGTTATCGGCTGATTGGGGGGGGGGCTTCACACACAAAACAGGTTTTTTGCGGACTATGGATAATTTCATAGATAGGTATGGGTGGAATTAGAAAACCCACAAGTCAGTTGTTTAAATTTTATGGTTTTTATTAAATAATATTGAACAAAGGGTGGGGTTTTTTATGGGATATTGAAGAAAAGTTTATTATTTTTGTACTCGGAGATTATCTTTTTGTTTTCCACCAAATAATTGATGTATTTTTGGGCATGGTTGGGTACCAAGCCCAGCCCCAGGCAGATATCATCTAAAGTGCACGGCCTTCTGCTGAGCATTTCGAGGATATCTTCGGCGCGAGTTGAGATATCTGCTGAGTATTGTATATGCGGGGGAAAATCGGCGACGACTTCTGCGTTTTTGCCGAGTTTTTCGGCTATGCGAGTGAGTTCTTGCTGGTCAACCGGTGCAATTTCTTTTTCTGCTGTAGGTCTTACGGCAGTATTAATCTGAATTTTATCAGGTTTTATTTTTTCTGCAACTTTCCTGATTTTCTCAACCTGCTCCTGATTGGTGTTTATGCCCTGGCAGAAAAAGACTTCGAGCCAAATCTGGCCTTTGAATTCGGCTCTGAAGGCACAGAGGCCATCGATAAGTTTTTGGAAGGTGATGTCAGTATGGGGGAGGTTTATTTTTTGGAATGTCTGTTCGTCGCCTGCGTCGAGAGAAGGCAGGACCAGGTCGGCTTTTGCGCAATCGGCTCTTACGGAGGGGTCATACAGAAGTGTTCCGTTGGTTAGTACGGCGACGGGTATGTCGGTGAGTTTTTTTATGCCTTCGATGAGTTGGCCGAGATGGCAATGAAGGGTGGGTTCGCCTGAGCCGCTGATGGTAATATAGTCTGCGTTTATACCCTGTGCGATTCGGTCTTTCAGTTGCGACAGAACATCATCAATAGGAACATAATCTTTGCGTTCAATGGTTTTTTTTCCGCCGGGGCCAAGCTGGCAATAGACACAGTCCATCGTGCAAGTTTTTGGCGGGACGATATCGACGCCTAAACTACGGCCAAGTCTTCTGGAAGGAACGGGACCGAATAGATATTTTTTTTCGCCTGCCATGATTTATCAGTTTCTTACAATTTCGAATATCTGTTTGCAGGTTTTCAATAAATTCTGCAGTCGGCTTATAGGTAAGACTGTAGTGGCGTCTGATTTTGCTTTTTTCGGATCGGTGTGGACTTCTAGAAACAGTGCGTTTGCGCCTGCAGCTATTGCAGCCTTTGCAAGAATGGGAGCAAATAGGCGATTACCGGCAGAGGCGTATCCCAGACCGCCGGGTTGCTGGGTGCTGTGGGTGGCGTCGAAAATTACAGGACAGCCTAATTTTTTCATTTCGCTGATGGCGGTCATATCATTTACGAGCCGGTTATAGCCGAAGAAAGTTCCACGTTCCGTGAGCATTATTTTTTTGTTTTTAAAATGGTGGACTTTTTCGACGACGTTTTTCATTTCGGCAGGTGAAAGGAACTGGCCCTTCTTTATATTGACGGGCTTTTTCGTTTTTGCGCAGGCAGCGAGCAGGTCGGTTTGTCTGCAGAGAAAAGCCGGTATCTGGAGGGCGTCTGCAACCTTTGCTACTTTTGCGGCCTGGTCAGGCTGATGAACATCAGTAATTATAGGTAGGCCGGTTTCTTTGCGGACGCGCTGGAGAATTTTTAGTCCCTGTTTTAAACCAGGTCCCCGGAAACTTTTTATACTGGAGCGGTTGGCCTTGTCAAAACTTGCTTTGAAGATTATTTTTATGTCGGTAGCCTGACTTATTTGCGCGAGCTTTTTGGCGATAGCCAGGCAATTCTTTTCTGTTTCAATTACGCACGGCCCTGCAATAACAAAAAGGTCCGCGTCCAGGCCAACTTTTACATTACCGATTTTGAACATTTCAGTATCCTTTATTCATTATGTATTTAACCGATTATTCTTTTAAGTCTGGTTCTAATTCCTGCAGGTTTAGCATCTTTTGGGACCATTACTTTTACAGCCTGTGGTATTACTGAAATTTCAATAGGCAGGTCTGGGCCAGGGTCGCCATCGATTTCTGTTTTTATGTCAGGGGCTTGTGAGCTGATGCGAATGCGTTTTCCCTGCAGATAGATAACATCTTTGGCATCGGCGTGATATTTTATGAGTGTCATAGCCGAATGCTTTATCAAATGTAACTTTGAAGCACATTTGTAGATGCAGACATCGAGCAGGCCGTCGCCGAAATCAGCGTAATGTAGTATTTGCAGCCCGATCGCATATCTGGAGATGTTGCCTACGAAGACAAGTCCTGGGCCGTGAAAGATTTCTTTGTCGTCTACTTCTACGGTAAATGGTGGAAACTTATAACCCCAGAAAGTTCTCCAGATGGGCCAAAAGTAATCAAGGTGGACGATGTGTCCCTTCCTTTGGTCTGAGACGCGTTTTACAATTTCGCCATCGAAGCCGAAGCCTGCGATGGAAGTAAAACATCGGCTATCTGCTCTTCCCAAATCGAGAGGTTTGATAACTCCGTGTTCGAAAGTATTAATAACGGTTTTTAATTTTTCGTCAAAGCCGAGTTCGTTTGCGAGGAGATTTTCTGTGCCGCATGGCAGGATGAGCAATGGTTTGTCGCTTCCTTCAAGGCCATGAGCGACCTCGCGGACGGTTCCATCGCCGCCTGCAGCTACTACCATAGAGCAGTCATAATTTACTGCAGAAGCAGTAGCGAGTTGGCAGGCATGATCGAGGGACTCGGTGTAAGTTAACCTAACGTCAAAGCCCTTTGACGTGAGGTATTGTTTGAACTGCCCAATGGTGCGTTTGCGGCTGGGACCTGACTTTGGGTTTACTATATAGGCTATGTAACCGTCATCTGGTTTCATTATTTCAGTCTAATTATAATAATATTTCTCTTTGGGTATTACCCGATTGTTTTAGCTGTTTTTCTATCAGGTCGGTATAACTTTGCCGAATATGCTGGAGGCTTTCAAGGCCCAGTTTTTTTTGTACGCTGGAAATGGTATTTTCATCAGGCCCTTCTATTTCGACAAACTGACCGATCAAAGGGAGCTGGTCAAGAGCGACGTAGCAATTTTCAAGGAGCCAGAGCAGGCGTTTTTTTTGCAGAACAAGTTTTTTCTCATAGCCGAGAGCTGAGAGTATTTCTGTCACAGTCTCAAGGTCTGAGACGACAGTTTCAAATTCTGATCTTGTTTTAAGTTTTGTTTTTTGCCTGGGGCCTTTGTATGAAAGAATTATTTTTTCACCGGCACTGTCAATTTGAAGTCTTAATCTAAGTGCGCAGTCGCCGTTTTTGAGAGTATTTTCGGCGTCGTCTAAATAGGAATCCGTTTGAAGCTGTTCGGCGATGAACTCCGCACCAAGTTGCTGGAGTTTTCCAGCAATTGTCTCGAGCGATTCAACCTTCAGCTTTGCTTCGATTTCAAGATTCATCGGCGATTTTAGCCTAAGACTATATTTACGAGCCGTGATTTAATAACGATGATTTTTTTCGGCTCTTTGCCCGCCAAGGCAGCGGTAACTTTTTCGCTGCTCAGGGCGATCTGTTTTATTTGTTCTTCGGTTGCATCGGCATCTACAACGATTCTTTCCTTGATTTTTCCATTGACCTGCACGGCCAATTCTATTTGCTTTTCTTTAATGAGCTGCGGGTCGTAATCAGGCCAGGGCTCATAAACAAGCGTCTGGTCGTGGCCAAGTCTTTGCCAGAGTTCTTCTGCGATGTGCGGGGCAAAGGGAGATAATACAAGGATGAATTTTTCGACCACAGATTTGGGTCTGACGGATTGTTTTGAAAGATGATTTATGAAGATCATCATCTGGCTTATTGCGGTGTTGAAGCCAAAGCTTTCGATATCGTCGCCGACTTTTTTAATCGTTTGATGGAGAATTTTTAAGGTTTCTTCGTCGGGGTCGGCTTGTTGTATTTCGGCGCAAAGCTGGTTGGTTTCTTCGTCGATTGTCATTTTCCAGAGCTTTTGCAGGAATCGGTACACGCCTTCGACGCCATGGGTATTCCATGGTTTTATCGCTTCAAGAGGCCCCATGAACATTTCGTAAAGCCGCATCGAATCAGCACCGTAGCCGGCAATGACTTTGTCGGGGTTGACGACGTTGCCTCGTGACTTGCTCATTTTCTGGCCATCTTCGCCGAGGATCATTCCCTGATTTACGAGTTTTTTAAAAGGCTCTTTCGTGCTGGCAAAGCCCAAGTCATAGAGGACCTTGTGCCAGAAGCGGGAATATAACAGGTGGAGTACGGCGTGTTCGGCACCGCCGATGTAGAGGTCGACGGGCATCCAGTAGTTTTCCTTTTTTTTGTCCCAGCTTTGGTCGCTGTTTTCGGGATCGAGATATCTCAGATAATACCAGCAGCTTCCGGCCCATTGCGGCATGGTGTTGGTTTCGCGTTTTGCTTTGGTGCCATCGGGCAAAGTTACGTCCAGCCAATCGCCGATATTCGCAAGCGGTGAGTCGCCTGTGCCGGTAGGTTTGTAGCTTTCGACGTGAGGAAGCTTGAGCGGCAAATCCTTTTCGTCGAGACTTATAACTCGGCCTGAGTCTGTATGTAAGATCGGGAATGGTTCTCCCCAGTAGCGTTGTCTGCTGAAGAGCCAGTCGCGAAGTTTATAGTTGATAGCTTTTTTGCCGAGGTTTTTTTGCTGCAGCCAGTTTGCGATTTGCTCTTTGAACTCAGCGGTTGACAGGCCGGTGAATTGGCCACTGTTTATCGCAGTACCGTCGCCGGTAAAGCAGACTTCACCCTTCATCACATCTTCAATAATCGAGTCCGCCCAAGCATCTTCTTCACCTTTGGAAGGTGGCCAAGTTAATTCTCCATCATATTTGTAGCATCCTCCAATACCAGAAGCTAATGCGGTCTTGCGAGTGGGCTTAACTACTGGGATGATTGGCAGGTCGAATTTTTGCGCGAATTCAAAGTCACGCTCGTCGTGGGCGGGGACGGACATGATCGCGCCGGTACCGTAGCTTATGAGTACGTAGTCGCTTATCCAGATTGGAATTTTTTCGTCATTGACTGGGTTAATCGCATAAGCACCGGTAAAGACACCGGTTTTTTCCTTTGATAAATCGGTTCGGTCAAGGTCACTTTTTGTTGCGGCGGTTTTCTTGTAATCCTTCACGGCCTGGGCGTGTTGGTCCGTTGTGATTAAATCGACCATTTCGTGTTCCGGTGACATAACCATGTAGGTAGCACCGAAGAGTGTATCAGGGCGGGTAGTGAAGACGCGAATCGTCCGGTCGTAGCCGTCAAGTTTGAAATCGACTTCTGCGCCGATGCTTTTTCCTACCCAGTCGGTTTGGAGTTTTTTTATTGATGGCGACCAGTCGAGGTCGTCCAAATCGGCCAAGAGTCTTTCGGCGTATTTTGTGATTCTCAGCATCCACTGCCGCATTGGTTTTCTAAAGACCGGGTGTCCGCCTCGCTCGCTGAGCCCCCCTACCACTTCTTCGTTTGCCAAAACGGTTCCCAGAGCGGGACACCAGTTGACGGCGACTTCGGCCTGGTAGGCGAGACGATGACCATCGATGTATTCTTGTTTTTGCTGTTCGCCGAGGCCTTTAGGTATTGGCAACTGGTCAATGGGTTTTGCCTTTTGCTGGTCGTCATCGAAGAAGCTATTGAAAAGTTTGAGAAAAATCCATTGTGTCCACTTGTAATAATTAGGGTCTGTGGTATTAACTTGTCTGTCCCAGTCGTAGCTAAAACCAAGCGATTTAATTTGTCTGCGCATGTTGTTAATATTTTGCTGTGTTGTTTCGGCTGGATGCGTGCCGGTTTTTACGGCGTATTGTTCTGCGGGCAAACCAAAGGCGTCCCAGCCAATCGGGTGCAGGACGTTGAAGCCTTTCGTTCTTTTATAGCGTGCGATGATGTCGCTTGCGGTGTAGCCTTCCGGATGGCCGACGTGGAGACCCTGGGCGCTTGGGTAAGGGAACATGTCAAGCACGTAATATTTTGGCTTATCGGGGTTGCCGTCGATGGCTTTGAAGGTTTTATTTTCTTCCCAGAAGCGTTGCCATTTCTTTTCTATATTGTCAAAGTCGTAGCTGCCCTTTTTTAAAACCATTTGTTATTGCACTCCTTTTTTCAAAAGCTGACAGTATTCCTAAGTGCCTGAATACGGGCAGGAATCGGATGGACACTGCTGGCATTTCGAAGGTGTTGAATCGTGCTTTACCTGCGGGGCAAAGGTTGAGAAAATCTTGTTCATCTTTTGATTATCACATGAAGGACAGGCGTGTTTGGCCTTGGCAGCGATTTTCTCCAGAAATTCACTTATCTGGCCACACTGGCCGCACTTGTATTCGTAAATCGGCATTAGTTATTCCTTTTGACCAATCCGCTGAGCATCTTGGCCGGGGTTTCCAATTCGTTTGATTTGGCTCATTTTTATAGCTGGGATTATAGTCGAGAGAAGGGATTTTGGCAACTCTTTGCGTTTCAAACTATTTTTCTTTTACAAGTTTGAGAAGTTTTATAGTATCACGAACGCCTTCGGTCATAACCCGAGATGAGATCGTGGCACCTGTCATCGCGTCAATATCTTTGCCAAGCTGAATTGGATCTTCGGGGCCTTTCCCTTCAAATTGACTGGTGAAAGCACGCTTACAGACATCCCTGCCACGATCCCAGGGATATGAAATTACAGTTGCTTGTTTTACATAAAGCTGCAGATCAAGTAATACGCGAATTCTAAACGGGCCTGAACGACTTACAACTTTAGATTCAACGCAATAGCCTAAGAGACCTGAATCGTCTTTGATTTCGCTGATTTTAGTATCGTCAGGACGCCCGGCAACCTGGGCGCCCTGACTTATTTCGGCTATATCAATTGCGAAGGGAAAAACCTCGCGAACTAATTTTATTTTCCTTCCATCTGGAGGAGAAGACGTAGACGGAACGCAACTTGGGATAATAATCAACATAGTTAAGCTCGCAGCTACTATCATAAACGTCATCGGTTTGACTAATATTTTAGCCATATTTGACTCTCCTTTTTACAATGACTTAGAAAACCCAACCTATACCGACATTAAACAGATCGTCTCTGTCATTTCCGCTGGCATCATCGCGAAACTGGTAGTCAGTTTTTATAACAAAATTAGGTGTCAGATAGAAATTGACACCAAAAGTCAACTCGTCAATGTCTTTAGACTTATCTCTCGTAACACCGGATGGCATTTTGTGCTGTGTGTCATACTCCTCGTAGCGCACGAAGACAGTTGCATCTGATTTTTTGAGTTTACCTGTTTTCCATTCATCGGGCCAGAAGTGATATGCACCTTCCAGGTACCAGCCAAACATTTCTTCAGCTACACCATCGCCAAAATCACGTGCGCCATCGATATTGGTGTGTGCGATGACTCCGCGGAAATCAAGCTTTGATACCGAATATTCAAAATCGGCAGAAGTCATTGCTATTTCTCCATCTTTGCCGCTACCGCCTCCGCCATCTACATTATCCAGACCACCAAAGTAGCCTGATACACCCAAACGCAAGTCCTTGTCTGCGAATGGACGATAATCTAATCTGCCGGTAAACGCAACTTCATTGAGACTTTGCCTGGACTTGATACGGCCGTCTCTGATACCACTTGAAGTAAATTTATCACCGTTAAGACCGGCTACTACATATGCTTCGTAGTTTAGTGACGGGTTAAGACTGCCAAAGAAACCGAAGCCATCGGAAGACCACGTGCTTGGGATTATAAATTTTGCAAAGTTGGGTCTTTCAACACCATTGAATAGTGTAGGCTCGTGGTGTTGGTTGATAATCCCCAGCGGCGTGAGGAGTCGGCCGGCCCTGATATTAAAGTTATCAGCAAGCAGGAAATCCACATATGCCTGCTCAAGCGAAACTTCACCGCCAGATGTATCTGTGTTAGGTGAGGTACCATCGGTGTCAGTATCAGTATCTTTAGTAAAGGCATGTTCAAGCTCTGTTTCTGAATGGAACTTAATCCAATCGGCAAAATCATAACCTAAGTATAGGACAAGTCTGTGGAAATCCATCTTATCCGATTCGGTGCCGTTGGTAAAATTAGAGTGTATTTCACCATAGCCGCCGATTTTCAAGCCATCCAACGCCGTCCCTGCTGGATGCGTTGGCCTATCATGGAGTTTTGTCACATCGGCACGAATCTCACCAAGTTCCCGTTGATATTGGGCTTGCTGGCTGCTCTCCTGGCTTTTGGCCTCTTTTAAACTGCTAACTTCTTTGGCCAGCCCTTGAACCATCTGCCTCAATTCTTTAATTTCCTGACGCATCGCTTCTACATCGTCAGAACTCGCAGCAGAGCATACTGATGTGCTAATCAAAAAAACCATCACAAGCATCAGCAACCTGCCAAACAATGAACAAGTTTTGGTTTTACCAGCCATGCTTCGTTCTTCTTTCTTTTCTATCACACTTTTTCTCCTTTCCGGCCGTACAATGGCCACATAAAAAATATTAATGGTTCTGAAAGGAGTTTGGCTGGCTGGCACCCCCAATTTAAGCTGGCTGGCCATGGCTCCTATACCTGTTTCAATACAAGATTTATTTCATAAGGATCAGTTTGTTGTTTTTCATGGAAACGTTCAAATTAATTGTTCTATTTACTCATTCCATCTAACATAAATAACCTCAGCCAAAGGACGGTCAACGGCAAATTGGCTGTAACCAACCTGAAAGACATAAGAGGGAAATTGTCGGATCACCGTTATATCAGCTCCGGGCAAAATGCCCATTGCAACCAGCTTCTGTACCTTGCGGTTGTCCTTTGTTGCTAAATAAGCAACTGTGCCTTCGGATTCAGGGCTGGCGTCACAAAGCGGTCTGACCTCTTTTATCAAATCGGCCTGTGCTTTTTGGCAACATTGCCCCTGTGGAATAGGTTTTCCATGCGGACAATGCGTAGGGTGGCCAAGCAGGATACAAACCTTCTCGTCCACTTCGTCCTGCAGTACATGTTCAAATCGGCAGGCATCTTCTTCAATATGGCTTGGACCTACTGCTAAAACATCCTGCAGAAGTCTTTCGGCTAATCGATGTCGGCGGACAACGCTTTTACCCGCCTCTATTCCTGCTTCTGTAAGCTTGTATTTATCTTCACGAAGCTCAGCTAACTTAAGCGTAATTGCACCATCAGCACCTTCGTTTACCGTATTTTTCGGCGGATATGGGGCATCCTCAATTTCATACTCGTACAAACTTTCCAACAGTTCTTCAACTTCGGGATTAATCATTCTTTTATTTTCCTTAACTTACTTAACCATTTTAATGATGGTGGTTTTTTTGGGCTGTGGTAGCCGCAATTTGGACACACAACATTTTTACATGCTGAAAAGACGTTGCATTGCCCGCATTCTTTCTCAGTTAATTCTTCATCAAAATCTTTTCCACAGAATGGACAGTTCATAAAACTATTCCAAATATGTTAAAGAAGGTATTTGCAATAAATCCTACAGTAAAAGCTATTACGCAAATACATAGTGAAGTAATAATGGATATTTTCGTGCCGCACTCTTTTTTGAAGATCAAAAACTGAGCGATGCACGGCAAAAAGAGCGTAAGCGTAATCGCTGCTACAGCTAACTGGTTTCCTGTCATCAGGCCGTTACTCTGAAGATCATAAAGGCCTGCAGCTCCGTAGTCTCTGCGGAAAAAGCCAAACAGAAAAGCGATAGACGCTTCGTCCGGCAAACCGAGCGCATTAACTACCGGCTCCAGAGTTTTAACCAGAAACTGGAAAACGCCGGTAAGCTGGCCAGCCCAGATCAGCACACTTGCCAGAATAAACAACGGTAGTATCTCTTTGAAATACCAGACCATCCTTGAATATGTTTTTATGATAACATTACCTGGGCGGGGCAGCCTTAGCGGCGGCAATTCCATATAGAAACTCGGTTCTGGTCCCGGAAAAAATTTTGCCATAAGTGTTCCTGACAGCACAAATGCAGCCCCGACAAATCCCACCCACGCAAGGAGGGCATAAGGATGGCCGGCCAAGAGTCCAAGAATTACGCCAAGCTGGGCCGAACATGGAATCGCAAGGGCAAGCAAAATAGAGGCTATGACTTTTTCGCGTTTTGTCTCAAGAGTCCGTGTTACCATAGTGGCCATCGTAGCGCAGCCAAAGCCAAGCACAATTGGTATCACTGCTCGCCCGTTGAGGCCTATCTTTTTAAGCACACGGTCAATTAACATTGCCAGACGTGGTAAGTAGCCGCTATCTTCGAGTATCGAGAACGCTATAAAAAACGTCCCAACAATAGGCAGCACAATCGCGATCGCATATCTAATGCCAAGCGTTATTACTCCGTATTCCCCTGCAATCAGATCGAACAACGGC
>SDBV01002131.1_pt1 | contig 29692 bp, 35 predicted proteins | sample 2277081 | NCBI WGS metagenome assembly SDBV01 (sample SAMN10402039, study PRJNA504765) | marine sediment metagenome | isolation source: marine sediment core GS10_PC15, 223 cmbsf | place: Arctic Ocean: Southern Knipovich Ridge | collected 2010
CGTTTACATACCATGACTCACGACCTGTCGAGCTACATCGAAAAGCGGTACACCACCGACCCGCAAACGCTTCACGCCGAGATGAGCCTGTACGAGTTCACGAAACAGGCGTGGCACACTCTCCACCCCAGCACGCCGTTCGTCGAAGGGTGGGCCGTCGGGTGCGTCGCCGAACACCTGCAAGCCGTGACCGATGGCGACATTAGCCGGCTGCTGATCAACATTCCCCCAGGCTGCACAAAAAGCATGCTGTCGAACGTCTTCTGGCCCAGTTGGGAGTGGGGACCGCACGGGCTCGGGCACATGCAGTACATCAACGCGAGCTACGACAAGCGGCTGGCGGTGCGCGACATGGTCAACACGCGCGACCTGATCAACAGTGAGTGGTATCAGCAACGCTGGCCCATGCAGTGGAAGGAAGACGATCGCGGCAAGGAGAAGTTCAGCAACAACCTACGCGGCTTCCGGTACGCCGCGAGTGTGGGATCGGGACTCACAGGTTGGCGTGCCCAGCGATTCATCATCGATGACCCCCATTCCGTCGCCGAGGCAGAATCCGACATTGAACGCGCCACCGCGCGCTTCTGGTTCACCGAGACCACCCCGACGCGCTTCACGGACCCAAAGAAGCCGATCTACGTGGTCATCATGCAGCGGCTGCACAGCGAGGACATCTCGGGCGTCATCGTAGAAAATCTCGTGGAAGAACAGGGCTGGACGCATCTCTGCCTGCCTATGGAGTTCGAGCCCAAGTACCGCAGCTACAGCATCGTGGAGCCGATGCACCACCATGCCGAACCCAAGCGCATGCGAAGGGTTCGGGATGAAGGCGATCCCCTAGCGCACTGGGTTCCAGATCCCAACGGCACCTTGGTGTACAGCCAGGATCCACGCACGGAAGAAGACGAACTACTGTGGCCCGAGCGATACGACGCGCAATCGGTGCGCGAGCTGAAGATTCAGATGATGGTCGAAGGCGGCGACTACGCCGTGGCCGGCCAACTGCAGCAGCGACCTGTGCCGCGCGAGGGTGGCATGTTCAAACGCGAGCAGGGCACCTTCATCGACCTGCCTTTCCCAGGCATGACCATCCGCGGCTGGGACCTTGCGGCGACGAAGGACAAGGACGGCCGAGGGAAGAAGACCAAGAGCGCATGGACGGTGGGCCTGAAGATGACGCTAGCCTACGACGGGCGTATCTCGATCGACGATGTGGTGCGCATTCGCGGCGACGCAGACGATGTACGCGACAAGATCCGCGAGACCGCCATGGCGGACGGCTACGACGTGCCACAGTCCATCCCGCAGGATCCGGGCCAGGCTGGCAAGGCGCAGGTGGCCCAGTTCGTGAAAGACCTCCATGGCTTCGATTGCAGGTTCAGCTTAGAGTCCGGCGAAAAGCAAATGCGAGCCGACCCGATTGCAGCGCAGTGGAACGGCGGCAACTGCTACGTGGTTCGCGCACCGTGGAACGACACGTTCCTGGCGGAACTCGGGCTCTTCCCGGGTTCCACCTTCAAGGACCAGATCGATGCGCTGTCACGCGCCTACGCCGAGCACCTCAAGGACATCGACGACCCGGTCAGCCTATTCGGCCCTCGGCTCATCCTGCCCAACTAGTCGTCATTCCGGCAGGTCGCTCATTACGTGGCAGTAGCCGTCCCTGATGCAGTGAGCGGGTAGCTCGCAGGTCTTGCGCACCTTGCCCAACTCATCGCCCAGTCCGTCAACGCTGATCGGATAGACCACCCATGCATGGTAGCAGTCGATATCCGCCGCTGCCAACGTGCGGGCGGCGTCGCACGCCTCTCCAACCGAACCGTAAGGCCCCCAAGTACCTTGCATGTAAACACCTTCCTTCACCACTACGTAAGTCTCCATGCGCAAGTCTACCACGAACTACTAGCCGCCGACTAATTCCTTGCCGATTGGTAGTTGGCGTGGTATACTGTTGCATGCCCTGAGCCACTGGGCGGATAACCGTGAGGCTAGCGGCCCGCCAACCGAGAGGCATTGTCATGAAGTAGGCTCGGTAGATCGTGACGGGAGGCGACGCGCGCTAGTCAAGAGCTAGTAGGCGGTCGCCTTCTCTTTTTCCGCCCCACCGCACAGAATGTGGTATACTGCCCTGGATGATTTGATCGTCGTCTGAAACCGAAAGAGCAAGTTTTAGAGGCCCCGCTGCCGGGGTCTCTTTTTTTTGTGGTATACTGAGGCATCATGAAAGCAAAGAACAAATGGCCGTCTATATGGCAGGGCCTGAGCCAGATCCCAACGCGCTACTTGCGTAAACTGCTCCGCAAGCTGGAGAACGGCACGCCTATGCTCTTCTCTGGTGCGATTTACGATGAGGGCGTAGGTTGACCAATGTTTGTTGCGCTGCCGGTCAGGCAGCAGCAGAAACACCGTGCTCTACATCTTTCGACGATGTGGAGCAAGGTCAAGGGCGTTGGGATGTACTTCAACGTAAGCCCCAGCAACGAGAAGTCCATATACTCCTACGTTGAGGAACTGCGCATCGCCAAGCGTCGCGGTGTCACCCGAGTTGTAAAGGCGATCCTGCAAGAGAGATTATGAGCGATTACCCAGGACACCCCAACGACGGCAACTACGACTGCCTGCGCTACCAGCGCGCAGTGGTCTGGTACTTCTGGACCATGCTGGTGTTGATGATTGGCTTCCTCCGCTTCATTTCGTGGTACCACCACGGATGATCTGGCACTGCGCCGAATGGGCGCTAGACTGCACCGTGAGTGATGGATGCCACTGGGTTCTAACGCTCGAATGGGACGACGGCGAGTATCACCCTTCCGATGACCCGTGGATCAACGGGAACGCCGAATGCTTTTCGATGTGGGAGACCATCCCCGAAGAGGACTTTCCCAGATGAACTGCACCGGCCACTGCTGCAAGAGGTTCTTCCTGTCGGACGACGCAACCGACAAGCTGCTGCACGAGCCCGGGCGTTTGGTCGATGGTGTGCAGGTCCAGCAGATGCTGCTCCCCACCGGTGAAGAGAACTACTGGACGTGCGTCAACTACGACTCTGGGGCCTCGCAGTGCCTAATTTTCGATGATCGGCCGAACATGTGCGTCAGCCACCCGGTAGGGGTCTGCCCCTACAAGGGCTGCACGTTCTCGGGCGAAGAGCTGAAAGAGCACCGTTTACACACCGCCGCACCGTAACGGTCACCGTCTGCCACCGTTGCCTGCACCGTCGGAATCCGTCTTTCTTTCGTGCTGTGCCGTTGTAAACCGTTCACCAATGGTAGATGCTCTCTACCATGGCGGACCCCCAACACCACAGCAAGGATCAGCTGCGCCGTAGCGGCCGGTTCGCCAAGGCGGATGACGAAGGCCGCCTGCCCCTGAACCTGCCGCTGCCCAGCCCTGACCCCGAGTCGACCCTAGCCGTTGGCGGCACTGCGGTCTACGGCGGACACCTGCAGACGGGAGAGAAGAACGGCGAGCTGATCGGTCGGGCCAAGTACCGTACCTTCAGCGACGCCATTGCCAACACGAGCATCATCGCCGCGGGCGTGCGCCTGCTGCTGAACCTCGCTAGCAACGCCACCTGGAAGTTCGAGGCCCCAAAGGACTCGGGCGATGCCGGCGCAGAGATGGCAAAGCAAGTGGAGGACATTTTCCACGGAATGCGCCGGCCCTGGCACCGGGTAGTGCGCAGGCTCGCCGGTCACAAGTTCTACGGCTTTGCCGCCGGTGAGTGGGTGGCAAAGCGGAACGACGACGGCGTGATCGGGTTCAAGGACATCATCCTGCTGCCGCCGATCACCATTGAACGGTGGATACTGGAGCGCGACGGCCACATGATCGGCCTGGTACAGACCAGCCCACAGACCGGCAAGGATACCGCGATACCGCGCGAGAAGCTGATCTACGTTGTGGATGACGCGATCAACGACAGCCCGGAGGGTCTTGGCCTGCTGCGGCACCTGTCCGACCCGGTGAAGCGTTTACAGCGCCTGCAAGAGCTGGAACTGTGGGGATTCGCCAACGATCTGCGCGGCGTGCCCATCGGGCGCGCTCCCCTGGCCGAACTGAACAAGGCCGTGAAGCAGAAGCAGATCACGCAGGCACAGGCGGACGAGTTGCTGCAGGGCATGGAGTCCTTCGTGCAGCGCCATGTCCGCAGCCCCGACCTGGGCATCATGCTGGACAGCACCCCGTACAAGGGCACCGGCGAGAGCCGCACCCCGACGCAGCTGCGCCAGTGGGAGATCGAGCTACTGGACGGCGGCACCTACAGCCTGGAAGCGGTCGCCGGTGCCATCGTGCGCATCCAGCGCGAGATCGCGCGCGTGCTCGGCGTCGAGCACCTGATGCTGGGCGAGAACTCCGCAGGATCAAGGTCACTGTCCACAGACAAGACACAGTCCTTTGGGCTGTTGGTGGACGGCACCCTGCGCGAGATCCGCGAAGCTGTCGCGCAGGATCTGCTGCCGCCCTTGTTCGAGCTGAACGGCTGGGATCCTGCGTTGATGCCCGCGGTGAAGACCGAAGCCCAAGCATTCCGCAACGCTGACGAGCTGTCGGCGGTGATCCGCGACCTGGCTACGGCCGGCGTCCAGGTGGATCGCCAGGACGAAGCAGTGCAGGAAATCATGGACCTAATCGGCCTGACTCGGTTCGCACCGCTGACCGAGATCGATACCGACATGTTGCTGTCCGCCGAGGATGCGCAGCGCCAAGCGATGGAGATTATGGAAGGCAAGAGTGAGCCTTCAGAAAAACAGCTAGAAAACAAGCGCGCCTAGTGCGATACTCAAGAACGGCTCTATGACCATCAACGACAAAGTGAAATGCGGCGAAACGACTTGTGTTGTTTTGACGAACACCAAGACCGGCGAGAAGCGGGTCATAGGTCCGGAACCAACAACCCCCAAGTACCGAGTCGAGGTGAAGGTGACGGTCACCGATCTGCGTACCGGCGAGGTTCAAAAGTACGAGATAACCAGATGAAAAGCATCAACGACAAAGTAAACATCAAGGGCAGCATCGTGGTGGTAATCACCAACACGAAGACGGGCAAAAAGCGCACGTACAAAACCCACAACATCGTGACCGATGCCGGGGACCTCTACATCGCGGAGCGAAACGCGCTTCTAACGGTCGGTTCCCCGATTGGCCCAGTGCCGACGAACTTCACCGACGCGAACGGTGTGCCGGACATGATCATGGAGCTGTACGACAACTCCACGCCGAACACGGCGCCGGGCAAGGGCAACGATCGCAGTGACCTGAACGGTGTCTTGGCGACAGGCTCGGCTCAAGTTATCGACGCAACCTACCCGAAGGTGAACGACGGCGATTCCGACAACACCGGGGCCGGCGTGGATATCGTTACGTATCGAGTTTCCTACGTGAAGGCCGACGCGAACCAGACTGACACGACCGATGGCATCCTAACGAACCCCAGCCCGGGCGCCAGCGAGCCTGTTATTTCGCATTGGGAATTCACGGCTTCGTTCACGAAGACCGCCGACGACACGATGAAGGTGTTCGTCAACCACCAGATCAACGGAGTCTAAACCATGGGACTGGCTGATCTGATAGGGAAGGAGTTGTCCGGTCATCAGTTTGTGGCCGTGTTGTACTGGCGGATCAAGAATCCCACGGTAGTGACAAACGCAAGGGCTTTGGCTGCTGTAGAACGCATCGTCGGCCGGGCGTTGACCGGTACAGAGCAGACGCAGCTCCTGGGTATCGTCAACGACATCATCAACGGAAACTACACCCTTGAGGATCTCACCCACGCACAGTCCCTGGTCGAGACCGGCGACATCTCGAACGGTGAGGCGAAGACGCTCCTGGGGTTGTAATGAGAGACATCACCATCAAGGGTTGCTGGAAGCCAGGACCGGCCATCATCATCGTCACCGTCTACAAGCTGCGACTTCCAAGGAAGTAGACCGTGGGTGCATCTGTAAAGGTCACGCAGTTTGCCCTACGGACAACGAACGGCACGACTGACATCACTATAGCCGGTGCGGGGACGTGCAAGGGTGCAGTCTTCGTCTTAGGTGGAGGTGTCACCGACGAGACAGTGCGGGCGGCCCTTCATGCTGGCTACGGATGGGTAGATAGTGCAGGTAACGCCTCTGTGGGTATGACGGGTAACTCCGAGGACAACACGGGCACGAGTGATACTGATAGTTCCTGGAGCGCCGCAAACTTTTGTATTGTCACTCATGGTGATACTGGCGCCATCGACGGTCAGTATGCGTTCGACTCGTTCATCACTGATGGCATCCGAATCACAACGACCAACCCTGATGACGTAGCGTTTCTTGTTGAGGTTTGGCTGTTCTTCGGCAGTGACACGACATTGGTTGACGGGACGATCACCCCGAGTTCTTCTGCGGGTTCAGAAGACACGGTCGACATCGGTCAAGACAGCGATCTGCTAATTTGGAGCCATGTTGATAGCACCTTGGCCACGGACACGGCAGGTAATGCCATCACGATCAACCTAGCCATATCCACATGGGACGGGACCACTATTCGGCAGCGTGGTTGGCGGGCGCAGAGTGTCAACAACCTCACCACTTCAAACATTCGTCAAGTTGCCGGTCCACGGCTGGACTTCAACTTTTCTTCCGGGACTTCCATCAACCGTGCCATGGAATGCACGACGATGGACGGGGATTTGGTCGGCATCACGTCACGCGAAAGTGACGCCCCGAACGACCGGCCTTACAGGTTTCTATCGGTCAACTTCAACGGGGTCATAGAAGCTAGGGTCGAAGAACTGGAGATCCCCACGTCAGGGAACCTGGCGCCCACGGCGTATGGCTTCAAGCCGCAATTTGTCGCGTTAGGTTTCATCAACGTGCAATCCCAGGTTACTGAGTCAGGCGCGTTCGAGGCGGACAACGACTGTCTAACGCTAGTCGGGGCGATGGATGGGACAAGGGAGCATTGCGTCTCCGTCTCTGATGAAGACGCTGTCGGCACGACCAATACGGCAAGCGTGACCGCTGACAACGTGCTGTACGGCACAAACGCGGTTGATACGGTTCAGGTGGACGGGGACTTCAGCAGCTTCGACACCAACGGGTTCACGGTGGCGATGAACACCCACCCTGCTTCCGTTTTGGAGGGCTGGGGGCTGGCCATCGAGGAAGAAGCGACTGGTGGAACAGTTGTCCCCAAGCTGGCCGGAGATGGTGGCTTGGCGGGAATTAGAAGAGGACTAGCAGGATGAACTACGCAGGCGACTTTGCAATCAACGATACCATCGACATCAAGTTCAGCACGCGCCAGTTCTCGGACGGTGCGCCTACTGTGCTGACAGGCACCCCGGTCGTGGTTGCCTACCCGGATAACTCTACGACCGAGATCACGGCCGGCATCACGTTGACTGCCAGCTTTGATACTCGCGCTGGTCTCAACAACGTGCGAATCGTGGCGACGACCGGAAACGGCTATGCAGCCGGGACTAACTATGTGCTGGTCATCAGCGCAGGCACTGTTGGCGGCACCTCCGTCGTTGGTGAGGTGGTGGGCTCGTTCTCGTTGGATAACCGCTCCTCCCTCCGGCCCACGACCGCTGGCCGGACGCTGGACGTGACCGCGGCAGGTGAGGCAGGCATCGACTTGGACAACACCAGCGGCACGCTCGATGCTGCACAAATCGGGGCAGACTCAGTAACTAAGCTCCGTTCTCTCGTCAGCGATACCGCCGATAGCGGGACTACGACGACGCTGGTGGATGCAGCCAGAACGGAAGCAGATACCGACTACTGGAAGGGGTGCTGGCTCCTGATCACGTCGGGAACTGCCGCCAACCAGATACGCCTGATCACCGGGTTCACCCCGGGCACCGATACCATCACGTTCACCCCGGCACTGACGCAGGCGGTAAGCACCAACACCTACGAGATCCTACCAGCAGGCGCCATCGACCTGCGAATGGTACTCGGAGTTGTACAGACAGTAGACCTGGACACGATAGACACGAACGTCAACACTGTTCAAGCGGCTGTCGACTCCCTAAACGACCCCAGCAACGCATCCATTGCGGATACGGTCTGGGATGAGATCCTGACGGGCGGAACTCACAACATCGCGAATTCGTCAGGGCGGCGGCTCCGAACGCTACAAGAAAGCGGCGGTGTCTACGGCGGTCAAATTTACATCGACACGGTCAACGGGACGGCAGGGATCACCGACTACGAGAATGGAACATCGGACAACCACGTTCTCACCCTTGCGGATGCCAAGACGATCTCGGCATCTATCGAGATTCCAGACTTCCACATAATCAACGGCTCATCGATCACGCTGGCTGAGTCCACGGTGAACGAGTCCTACTTCGGGGACAACTGGTCTCTGGCGTTCGGTGCACAAGTTATTAGCGGAGTGCACATCGAGGGGGCTTCGATATCAGGTATTGGAACAGCCACCTCGGAAGTCAGCTTTCTGCGCTGTCACTTTGGGACGGCATCGATCCAGCTAGGGCACTTCACTTCTTGTTCGTTCGCAGACACCGTAACTCTGACGCTCGCCGGAGACTACAACTTCCACGACTGCTATTCAGAGGGGGCTACGCCGCCGATCTTTGAAAAGACGGCTGGTCAGGCGATTGTTGCTGAGTTTCATGGTTGGAGCGGCGCCATCACGATCAGCGGGCTCGAGGCCGGTGACACCTACGAATTGGGCGGGAGTTATAGGGAGATCGTGCTGAACGGTGTAGACGGTACGGTTCACATCCACGGGCTATACGACTCAATCACGGACAACCGCACAGGCTCACCAGTGCTCACGATCACCGGAGCGATCAAGGCTGGCGACGTTGCAACAACCCTCGCAGACACGAATGACCTTCAGACTCGCACACCGGCAGTGTTGGTTGGTGGCCGCATGAGTTCCGACGTCGGATCAGTAGACGGAAGTGTAACCGCGGCCAGCAAGATGAAGGATGCCATGGATGCCACCGTGCAGGTCACGGTTGACGACACGGCTTTTACGCCCACCGCTACGCAGTTCGAGACCAACGTCACTGAAGCGACGGCCAACCACTTCAAGGATCGGGTGATTATCTTCCTAAGTGGAACGCTGATCGGACAAGCCAAAGACATCACTGCCTATTCCTTGGTTGGCGGCCGTGGACTGTTCACGGTGTCCGCGTTGACTGAGGCGCCATTGGACACCGATACTTTCCTAATCGTCTAAAATGGGCCTCAATAGCGTAACCTACCTGATCGCCGGTCGGCCGGGTGCGCAGTACCCGGCATTCAAACTTGCGGGCGCTGCACTGGTCAAGATCGTAGACGAAGTGCTACAGGTGGTCGAGACCACTGGTCGCCCGCGCGTCATGTCGAGGATCTTCGATGCTGTGGTACAGGCGATTGAGACTACCGTTCGCCCAAGAGTGATGGCCCGGGTCTTCGACGATCTTGTCCAGATCGTCGAGACCATTGAGCACCACCGCGCTATCGTGCAACTGGTGGCGGACGTTGTCGAGGTTCCCGAAACCATCGTGGATCTGATACAGCGACTGATCATCCAGGTGGTGAACGAGGTCATCCAAACGCTGGAGACCACTGGCCGTCCGCGGGTGATGTCCAGGACCATTGACGATCTTGTTCAAGCACTAGAGACTACTGCTCGCCCGCGTGTGATGATCCGCCTAGTGGACGAGATCGTGCAGCTCCTGGAGACCACCGCCCGGCCAAGGGTCATGTCCCGGGTCGTGGACGAGGTGGTGGAGATCGTGGAGACCACGGTCTTCGATCTCTCCCTGGGCGGGGCTGACGGTCCGGTAGTAAACGTGGATGTGCAGCTGGCGACCTTGAATGTGGACGTCGAATCGGCTACCCTGAACGTGGACGTAGAGCTGGCAACTCTGAACGTGGACGTGATCCTTCCAACCCTGAGCATGGATATTTCTACCTAATGGCTAAACTCCTGAACATTTGCCCGGAGGAGATCGACCTGTGCATTAGCAGAGGGGATACGACTCCCTGGACCCTCACGATGAAGGACGACGCGACCCCGCCCGTTGTCGTGGACATCACCGGGTTCTCGTACCTCCTGACGGTGAACGTGCTCGAAGAGCCTGGAGCGGCCGATGCGTTACTGTTCCAGCTCACGGGAACGGTCCCGACAGGCACGGATGGAGTCGTGCGGTTCCAGCTCAGTGCCGCACAGGCTGATAATTTCGGAGACTTCTTTTTCGACGTGCAGCAGACGGACGGGGCGTCAGATGACCGAACCGTCGTGAAGGGCGCGTGGGAATTCAAGCAAGACATCACCAAGTAAAACACCATGGGAATAGTCTCCATACTCTCGATCGGCGCGAACACCTACAGCGTCTACGCGCTGACCGCTGACCCACTGGCAGACACGAAAGCGTATCTGGCCGGCCGTCTTGGTACAGCTGCATGGGACGACGCCAACAGCAACGACAAGAAGAAGGCTCTGGTCGGCTCCGCCCGATTCATCGACCGCGCCGTCAGCTTCTCGGGCACGCAGACGGACATCGTTACGCCACAGCCGCTACAGTGGCCGCGGGACGGTGCAGACTGCAACGGGACATCTGTCACTGACGGTACCACACCCGACGCCTTTTTTGAAGCACAGGCCGAGATGGCCCTGATCCTGCTAACTGACTCCACAGTGCAGGACGGACAGGGCACCGGCTCCAACGTGAAGAGCGTCAAGGCCGGTTCGGCCAAGGTCGACTTCTTCATGTCTACCCTGGACTCGAATCAGGATACCCGCCTGCCCCCAGTCGTCAACGACCTGCTGGGCTGTTACATCGTTGGCATTACTACGGTCGGTGGAAGCTTCGGTACTGGTACCGACGATGCTGACCCGGGGTACAACAAGTGTGACTTTGACCGAAGCCAAGGATTCCCATGATCTCCCTGCACGTAACGATCTACAACACTGGCGACGGCGAAGGCGACCGTTTCAAAGTGATGTCCCCCGACCCGACAGACGTCGAGAACTTGATCGATGTCACCGACCAGTACGAACTAACTGCGGTGGAGACCGAGACCGGTCGCGGCGGTTTTGCTGTGTTCAAGCTTGAGGAAAACTGATGGGTATCAGATTAGCAGGCATCGACGTCTCGGGCATCATCAACAAAGAGATCGGCCAGAAGGTTCTGACCGATCCCGTACACTCGGCGACACTGCACAAAGTGACAGCGGGCACGCGCACCGGCAACCTGACTGGCGGTACGAACTCGACCGAAGTCGACAAGACGTGCAAGGCATTCATCGACTCGAAGAACAGGAAGTACGTCGGTGGCACGCTGATCGAAGCTGGCGACGTTGTCGTGAATATCATCGGTGACAGCATCGAAGATGGTGCCGTACCGACCCTCGCGGACAAGGTAACTGCCGAGGGCACGAAGTACAACATCAAAGGCCTAGACCGCGACCCGGCCGCAGCAATATACACCCTGGTGTGCAGGAAAGCCTAATGGTTGATTTCAGGATAACCGTAAAGGTGCGATGGTGGTTGCGCCCTATGATCAAGACATTGGGCCTTTTGTGCCGCTCTCGCCTCATGAGTACGCAGCGGGCATGGAAAGTCGCCCGCGTGGTGTGTCACCGAGGCGTGTACATCAAATAGCAAGATGGCCGTACTCGATCCTGAATCCAGAATTGCTGCCCTGATTGCAGGCGCCGAGGCTCGATTCCAAGTTGAGTTCCTCGCTGTGATCCGCGCAATTCGCGACCGGATCGATCTAGACGACCTAGCAGAACTACTCGCCTTGGGGCGCTTCGCGGAAGCGTTCGAGATCGTAGGGCTGGCTGCGGCCCGCCTTGGTGTGATCGCAACCGATACTTTTGTGGTGGCCGGCGCGAGCACTGCGGACTTCTTGACCGCCGAGGTGGCAGAAGTCGTCCTTGCGTTCGATCTAACGAATACGCGCGCCGTGCGCGCGATGCAGAACAACCAGCTGCGCCTCATCAGCAACTTCATCGAGCAGCAGCGCGTTGCTTCGCAGCAGGCACTGATCGATGGCATCCGCCGTGGTGCCAACCCGCGTGAAATAGCCCGAGCGTTCCGCGCGTCTATTGGGCTGACCCCGCAGCAAGAGCGGTGGGTGCGGAACTATGAGCGGCAGTTGAACGAACTGGACCGCGGCGCTCTTGCGCGCGAGATGCGCGACCGCCGATTCGATCCAACTGTGCGCCGAGCTATCGAAAGGGGCGAACCCTTGACGCGCGCACAGATTGACAAGATGGTGGATCGCTACCGGAAGCGGGCCCTGATGCTGCGCAGTGAGACGATCGCACGCACCGAGGCGCTGCGTTCCGTGCATGAAGGCGCAAACGAGATGTACATGCAGGCGATCGAGTCCGGCCAACTTCTGCCAAATCAGCTGCAGCGCGAGTGGAACACCGCGCGCGATGAGCGAGTGCGAGACTTCAGTCGCGGCGCGCAGACAAGTCACGCTACGATGCACGGCCAGCTGCGCCTGGTGGGCAAGCCTTTCAACAGCGGTGCTGGCAATCTAACACTAAACCCTGGCGCGTTTGGCGTGGCCATGGAAGACATCAACTGCAGGTGCGTGGTAAGTACCCGCATCCTCAGCCTGAGCGAAATACCCGGGGGCGTCTTCACGGCGGCCATAATCTGACTTGAATCCTGACACGGAAAGTCCGATGCTGTCGAGGAAACCATGAGTAAATTCCAGGCCGATGCTCAAATCCTGAAGGTCAGCGAAGAGCTGGGCCTGATCTTTGGCTTTGCCATGATCTGTAAGATCGACGGCGAGGACTACTACGACACCGATGGCGACCACTTCACCGAGCGGGGCATGCTGGAAGCCAGCACCGAGTTCGCCAAGGTCCGGGTGGCCTGCACGATGCACGCCCGGGACGGCGCCGGCCAGCCAGTTCAAGATGGCGGCGTAATTCACCAATTTCCCTTGACCACCGAAATCGCCAAGGCCCTGGAGATTGAGACCCGGATGACCGGGCTACTAATCGCCCTGGCCCCGGACAACCCCGAGACCATGGAAAAGGCCAAGAACGGTGACTTCACCGGCTTTTCGATCGGTGGCGAAGTACTTGAGGCAACCGAAGTATGAGCGCCCATCCCCCAAAGAAGCGCAAGCGGCGCATCGACAAGTTGCGTATCGACGAGACCAGCGTAGTGGACAAGCCCGCCCAGACGCCAGCCCGCATTGCAATCCTGAAGCGAGCGGCGGATACTTCTAGCGTGAAGATCCAGAAGAAGCTGGCCATGACCAACGCAGTCGACGGCCACCAGCACACGATCGTGCTAGTACAGGCGCACAGCGAGGGCCTTTCGGAAGTCCGTGCCGGCACCTCTAGCTTTGTCAACGGGCACACCCACGACTTCATCACCGACGAATCTGGCAACATCATGTTGGCCGAATCTGAGGGACATACACACCTGATCGCCGCCCTTATAACCAAGGTCAGCGATGACAGTGACGAATCTCTGATCGAGGGCGTGTCTGCTTCGCTCGATCACAACCCTACCCAAGCAGACATCCAGAAAGCCGCAGATAGCGGCGTGGAGTCCACTATGACCCCCGAAGAGAAGGCCGCTTTCGAAAAGGCCGCAGAAGACAAGCTCACGATCGAGAAGGCACGCGCCGACCGCGCGGAGTCCATCCTAGAGCTTTCCCCTCCCGAGCGCCTGTACTTCGGCGCCCTCGACACCGCCGGCCAGGAAGAGTTCCTGACCAAGTCGAACGACGAGAAGACCGCGATCCTGAAGAACCGCGCCGACGAGAACCCGGTCGTTCACACCGACCTGGATGGTAACGAGATTCGCAAGAATGAGGGCCCGACGGTCCTGCGTCTCGCGAAGTCGAACGACGAGCTGCGCAAGAACGCTGCGAAGTCCGACGCGATCGCCAAGCAGGCCGGCTTTGAGAAGCGCGCCAACGACGAGCTAAGTCACCTGAGTGGTGAGGTTAGCGTCAAGGCCAACCTTCTGAAGGCAGTCGCTACGCTTCCCGAGGACGAGCAGGAGGCCGCCCTGGCCATCCTCAAGAGCAAGGATGCTGGCATGGAGAAGGCGTTCCAGACGATCGGAACTTCCGACGACGGCAATGGCGAAGGCGCTGACGCCGAGGCCAAGATCATGACCATCGCAAAGTCGCTTCGCGAGTCGAACCCCAAGCTTTCCCCAGAGCAGGCATACGTCGCCGCCCTGGACACCCCCGAAGGTCTAAAGCTGCACGCGCAGCTGTGATCCAATCACAACTCCCAACTAAGGAAAAAGAAAATGGCAACTGCTGAAAATGTGCAGACTCTTTCCGCGACGGCCGGGGAAGCAATTCCAATCTACCGGTTTGTCTCGCTCCAGTCTGACGGCAAATTCGATATCGGAGGCGCCGGAGGCACCGACGATTTCCTGGCCGATGGCGTAAGCGCCGAAGCCGCAGCCGCGGACGGCGACCTGTTTGCGATGGCCCCCTGTGGGCAGCCTGCGGTCATGAAGGTCGAAGCAGCGGAAGCAATCGCTGTTGGCGCCCTTGTTGGCGCGCAAGGTTCGACTGGTAAAGCTCTGACCGCCAACGCTGTTGGCGCAAGCAAGTACAGTCACGGTCGAGCACTCGACGCCGCCGCCGCTGATGGCGACATTATCCGTGTTCTCCTACATGTAGCCGGACGCCAAGTCTGAGCATCACCCTAAGCCCCTAACAAGGAAAAATCAAATGGCTATCAACCAACCGGGCCTCGGTGACGTTCATGTCGACCGTCCGCTGACCCAGATCGCGATCGCATTCGCGCAAGAGCCGGACGCTTTCGTAGCGGACCGAGCATTCCCCGTACTAGGTGTCGCAAAGAAGAGCGACAGCTACTTCCAGGTGCCGAAGGGCGACTGGTTCCGTGACGAGATGAAGAAGCGCGCCCCGGGCGCACTGTCTGCTGAGCGTACCCACACCCTGAGCACCGATACCTATCAGTGCGACGTGTGGGCCCTCCACGAGATGCTTTCCGACCAGGTGGCTGCGAACTATGATTCGCCGCTCCAGCCGCGCCGGGAGATCACCATCGGCCTGACTCAGGCCGGTATGATCCGGAAGGAAAGGGAGTTCGTTACGGCCTTCTTCAGCGCCAGCCTCTGGAGCGTTGACCAGACGGGCGTTGACTCCGCTTCCCCGGGCGCCAACCAGGTGGGCCGATGGGACCGCGCTGACTCGACTCCAATCGAGGACGTTCGCACTGGCAAGCGTCGGGTACAGGCACGCACGGGCTTCCGCCCTAACAAGATGGTGCTGGGCCGTGAGGTCTATGACATCCTCTTGGACCACCCTGACATCGTCGCGCGCCTTGATCGTGGCCAGACCTCGGGTCCGGCTATCGCGAAGCGCGATAGTCTCGCAGCTCTGTTTGAGCTGGAAGAGATTTTGGTCATGGACGCTGTCGAGAACACAGCTGTGGAAGGTGCTACGGACGATATCGATCTGATCGGTGGCAAGTCTGCGCTGCTGATCTACTCTGCGCCGAGCCCGGGTATCTATGTCCCGAGCGCTGGCTACACCTTCTCCTGGACGGGCCTCATGGGCGCGGGCGCCCTCGGCATGCGGATGAAGACCATTCGCGACGAGAAGCGCGAGTCGGAGATGATTGAGATCCAGATGGCGTTCGACCAGAAGTTGGTCCACGCTGATCTCGGCCAGTTCTACATCACGGTCGTCAACTGACCGTTAGGCCCGGAGCAATAGCCGGGCCACCACATTCACCCCCTCTTCCGGTCCCACTTCCACAACAAGCATATAGTGGCTTTGGCCACGCGAGCACTGTAACATGGCACGAAAAGAACGACAGCACACTATCCTGGATTCGGCACAGCTGCGCGAGCTGAAGCCGCTCGCCGGCGATTCTCTCGTCAGTGGCGAGGCCGTTACGCCGAACACCTTGGTTACTACCACTTTCGACCGCGAGCGGACTGTGCGCCATGTGCGCCTGACGCTGGCTGCGCTGTCCGTCGCGATTACCGCGGCGCTCGACTACGGCGGCACGAAGATTTGCGACCTGCCCGACAAGAACATCATGATCTTGGCGTGCGAGTGCGATCTAGTCCTGACCAAGGCCGGGACAACCAATGGTCTGGAATCGGATACGGACATCACTACCGCGATCGGTTCGGCTGTCGCCAGCAATGCGACTCTGTCGGCTGCCATGATCGACGTGATCGACCTCGTAGCCAACACCGCGGACTCGCTGACCCACGACATGGACGCGCACAGTCAGCAGAACACTGCGCCGAACATGCCCCTGGAGATCGCCGACAGTGCAACGGGTGCGTTGTATTTGAACCTTGCCGCGACGATCACCGCCGATGACGCGATGACCGCGACGGGCACGATCGACATCTACTACCTCGATCTCGGCAACGTTACGAGCTAGTCATGGCTGCATTCAACAACCCGGCCTATTCGCACTATGCCGTAAACGTGTCAGACACGGCGCACGCAGACGGCGAAGCGGAAGCGCTGTGGTGCGGCGGCGCTGGAATTGTCCAGGTGATTCGCCCGGACGATACGCAGATCGCGTTCACCGTTGTGGCCGGCAGTCTTCTGCCAGTCCGGCACAAACGCATCGAAGCAACCGGCACAACCGCCACGCTGCTGGTCGCGCTCTACACAAGGTTGCCCTCATGAGACACTGGAAACAACGCTGGGATCCAAAAGCGGATCTGGTTTTCTGCCGCCGGATGCGCATGGGCACTGCGAAGAACCCCTTCGTCATACCGGGCGATCCCGTTACGCCGATGATGCGCGCCAAGCTGGGCATCGTCCGTCTGCGCCGGTGGTGGGACGCAATGATGATCGGCCGCGCGGATTTTAGCTCAAACGTGCGCGGTGGTGTCGTCGAGAAGGTTGAGCCGGAGCTGTATGTAAACAGTGCTGCACTGCTCGAAGCCTTAGCGCCCGAGCTGGAACCCAAGACAAGCGAGCTGTCGATGGTCGCCGTAGCGAACGCCCTCAGCGGCATCGATGACACGCTCATGGACGAGATCCTGGAACCGAACACGAGCCCGGATAGCAAGAGCCTGCGAAAGGATCTGCTGTATGAGCAAGCGTCGAAGTGACCTAGCAAGTGGTCAGCCGAGACCCGCAGATCAGGGTGATCATTGCCAGCATGACGGGCTTCGCCGAGCAGCTCATCAAGAAACTCGTTCTGGACATCGTCGCCAACCTCTTACGGGCGCCGAGTCAGGGCGGCACGCCAGTAGATACCGGATGGGCCCGCGCGAACTGGATTCCGGTCCTGGGCAGGTCGAGCAGCAGGCCTACACCACAGCCGGGCGACGCAGCTCAGACCAAGGGCGCCGCCCGCCAACTGACCGCGCAGCAGGAAGCTGCAGTGGCCGCGATTGTAATCGGCTACCGAATCGCGAAAGGCAAGATCACGATCGCGAACAACGTCCCCTACATCGTCAGGCTAGACCAGGGCGACAGCAGCCAGGCTGGCGCCGGGTTCGTCCGCAGAGCCATCGTACGGGCTATCAGGGTTGACTTGGGCGGATCGCTATGACCACCCTGAACGAAGCAAGAGGGGCTATCTACGGCGCCTTCAACACCGGCTGGGGAACCACGTCCAACTTCACCTTCGACGACGAGAACTTTACCCCTCCGGCAGAGGAGACCTTCGCCCGCCTGGCTGTTCGGCACAATTCAAGGATCCAAGAGTCGCTCGGCGGCATAGGCCGCCGCAAGTTCGAATCAGGGGGTTCTGCGATCATCCAGTGCTTTGCGCCCCTGGATACTGGGGCCGAAGGGGCCGATACTCTAGCGATTGTTGCTCGAAACATCTTTGAGGGCAAGACGCTGTTGCCGGAAGGTATCAGATTCACTGCAGTCGAGGTGCGAGAAATCGGCCCCGGCGACGACCACTATCAGATCAACGTAGAAGCTTTCTTCACCTACACGGAGACCAAATAACATGGCACGGGTACTCACCAACAACGTCTCTCTGCAGTACGCAGTTGAGGCCTCGATCGGCGTCCTGCCGGGCTCTCCGCTGTGGAGGCTCTTGGAGCCGAACAACATCAGCGCGTACGGCGCTTCCATCACCACCGTTGCACGTCGTCCCATCTCGCGCGAGCGCGGCCGGAAGAAGGGCACCGTCACCAACCTGGAGAGCGCAGTTGAGTTCGATGCGGATTTGACGATGCAGTCCTTCGAGGACTTCGCCGAGGGTTTCGTATTTGCAGAGTTTGCTAACGTCGAATTCGACCTGAAGGATGGCACTGGCTCGATACCGCCGCCGGCCGTTGCAACCACCGATGACTTCACGATCGACGCCGCCAGCGCACTGCTCGCTGGCAAGATGGTGTTCGTTTCCGCTGCTGGCCGCTCGCTGGTGTTTGCCAAGGGCTATGCCAATGCCGCGAACAACGGGCTGCACGAGCTGAACGCCGACGTGGCTTCTACCAACACCGAGGTACAGGTCGCGAGCACGCTTGTCGCTGAGACGCCGCCGACCAGCGCCAGCTTACAGGTCGCGGGCATTCGCATCGGCGATACCGACCTGACGCTGACCGTTACGAACCCAGGTACGACTTCTGCAACGGCAACGCTGGTCTCGTCCGCGGACGTCGCCGACTGGTCTGTGCTTGGGCTTCTAGTCGGCCAGTATATCCACGTCGGCAGCCCAACTAGTGCAGGCGTGCGACAGAACGCACTGAACGCATCGGCAACCGATGACACTTTCGGGTATGGTCGGATCACTAGCATCAGTACCGTAACGCTGAATCTGGACAAACTGTCCACCACGTTGGGCGCAGCTGCTTCTGCCGACAACTCCGGCGAGGGCGACGTAGATATTCTGTTCGGCCGCTTCCTCCGCAATGTTGCAGTGACTGCAGACTCAGATGACAGCCGGTTCCTGGAGCGCTCTTACCAGTTCGAGGCGGTCTTCCCTGATCTGGGCGGCGCCGGCACGGATGAGTACGAGTACGCCATCGGCAACTTCGCGAACGAGCTGGCCCTGAACCTGCCGCTGACCGAAAAAGCTACGGCTACCTGGGGCTTCATCGGCACCAACGCCGATGACATTACGCCTAGCCGAAAGACAGGCGCTGCTACGGGTATCAGCCCAGTGCGCACAACGGCGCTCAACACGTCGTCCAACATCGTCAGCCTGACCACGGATGTGATCAGTCTGGTATCGGATGTGTGCTTCAAGTCGCTAACACTGACGATTCGGAACAACGTAACGCCCGAGAACTGCCTGGGCGTGTTCGGCGCTTCGTTTGTGAATGCCGGCTTATTCGAGGTGAACCTGGAAGGGCAGATGCTCTTCACCAACAAGGAGATCGTCAACGCGATCAAGAACAACACGACCGTGACCTTCGCGGCTATCTTGGCGAACGACGACGGCGCTATCGCGGTTGATCTTCCCAGTATGACGTTCGGCGGAGGTGACCGGGAGTACCCGGTAGACCAGTCCGTGCTCGTCAACATCACGGGCGAGACCTTCAACGATCCGGTCGGCACTATCCCGAACGTATCGCTGGGCATTAGCCTGTTCCCCGTCGCGCTGCTCTAAGCGTAGACCCGCACCCCTGAATCCTTTCCCGTAACGGAGACCCGTATGTTTGAGAGACTGCAGAAGTTCGAAATCTCGTCCGCCATGTATTGGATGGACTTCCCCGAGTTGGGCCCCAAGGCTCGCATCCTGCTGGCGCCGGCCTCTGAGGCCAACTCGCCGTACTACAACGCCATGCTGAAGATGTCCGGCAAGCGTGTGCGCGCACTCGCCAAGTCGCAGAACATCACGTCCGAGGACACTAAGAAGTCGCGCGACGAAGACGTGGTGCTGTACCCGATGTTCGTCATCAAGGGCTGGGAGTTCGTCGAGGGCGACGGCGAAGGCCTGGACAGCGAAGGCAACGTACCGTACAACCGCCCGAACGCCGCGAAGCTATGCCTGGCGCTGCCCGACCACCTGATGGATCGGATGCGTAACGAGGCATCTACCCCCGAGCGCTTCTACGCCGAGGACGAGATCACCCCGCCCGATATCGAAGAGCTGTCGGGAAACTGATCGCGCGGCTCGTGTACGACCTGACGTACCAGCAAGAAGGCTGGGCGTCAGAGTCGGGCCAGTACCAACGCGCACGGGGTACTGGGGGCCGCGCGCAGCGATTCATCGAAGAAGAGCCGGGCGTAGAGCGCGGCGACGAATTCTACCTGCGTGCCTTCTGGGAGCTGTCCAGCGAACGACAGTTCGGCCAGGCGATTGGCCCTGTACCGTGGTCAAAAATCGTGCAGTATGGTGTTCGGCGGAATTTGGACGATGCTATGATGGTGGTCTTCGAGTCCGTGGTGCGCAACTTGGACGAAGCCTACCTGAAGTGGCAGCGAGATCAGCAGAAGAGGCGGATCGAGCAAACAAGGCCCAAGGAATAAATGGCTGATTTCCGCATCAGAATTATCGTCGACCCCACTTCCGTAGTGAAGGGCACGCGCGTAGTCGAAAAGCGCTTGGATCGGGTGGCGAACAAGGCGGACTTGCTGCGGAAGCGACTCGGACTGACGTTCGCCGTGCTGGCCGGCGGCGCCCTCATCTTTGGGGCCGTCCGGAACGTCGCTAGGTTCGAGGAAGCCATCGCCACCGCCGGCGCAGTCACCAAGGCCACGGGTGCACAGTTCGACGCCCTGAGGGACAGGGCACTGGAGCTGGGCATCACCACCCGGTTCTCGGCGACGCAGGCTGCAGATGCACTTGTACTGCTGTCCCGAGCGGGCTTTTCGGTAGAGGAGTCCCTGGACTCCGTGGATGCGACCCTAAAGCTGGCCCAGGCCGGAGCCCTAGGCGTAGCAGAGGCCGCTGACATTACCGCCAGCGCGCTGCGCGGGTTCGGGCTGGAAGCGAAGCAGACGGCGGACGTGACCGACGTACTGGTGGCAGTAACTAACCGGGCCAACACCAACGTATCCCAGCTGGGGCAGGCCCTGAAGTTCGTTGCGCCCATCGCGCGCGGCCTGAACCAGGACATCCGCGTTACGTCCGCCGCACTGGGCGTGCTGTCTGACGCGGGCCTGAAGGCTACCCTGGCCGGCACCGGCCTGCGCCGTGTGTTAGCTGAGCTGGAGAGCCCCGGCCGCGAGCTGAACTCTCTGCTGCGCGAGGCAGGCCTGACGGCTGACGAAGTCGCACCGAGCCAGAACAAGCTTGTTGACGTGCTGGACAAGCTGAAGAAGGCCGGTATTGACACCGGCCTCGCCCTCGAAATCTTCGGCCAACGTGGTGGCCCAGCATTCCAGGTGCTGATCTCCAACACCGAGAAGCTGAAGCGATTGGGCGAAGAGCTGAAAAACGTTGCTGGCGAAGCAAAGAACGTTGCCAAGGCGATCGATGATACGCTGGGCGGCGCACTGTTCCGCGCGCGGTCAGCCATCGAAGGCTTCGGACTCGCAATCGCCGAGGCCGGCGGGTCGACCATACTGATAGAAACCTTGGATGCCATTTCGGCGGTGATCCGATTCGTCGCTGGGAACATCCTGCTGTTGACGACCGCCTTGGTTGCCTTAGCTACAGTCGGTGTAGCCAAGCTTGCCCTAGTAATAGGCACGCTACTGCTCCCCGCGTTACGACAGCTGGCAATCGCTCTGGCAATTGCACGCGGTGGTGCGTTGGCCGCCGCTACATCGTTCGTCCAGCTAACACTGGCGATGACCATCAATCCGTTTGTAGCCGTTGCGGTTGCTGCCGCTGCAACGTTCTTCGCCATCAAGAAACTGACTGATGGGTACAACGAACTTGGCAAGATACTAGAGCAGATTGAGGAAGACTCCAGACGCATTCCATTCGTGTTTGCCAATCTGGGCGCCGCTACCCGCGAGCTGAACAGCCTGAACCGGGCAATCGAAGTACAGCAGAAGCGCGGCCTCGGCGCGTCTGAACGCCAGCTGTCTCGGGTCAAGGAACTGGAGCGAAGCCTGGGCCTACTGAAGAACACGATCAAGGAACAGTCTGCTGCACAGAAGGAAGCGAACGAGCGCGCGAAGCGCGGTGCGGACATTAGCGATGGACTGATCGAACGACTGGAGCGCCGCCAAGCAATCCTGCGGGCTGTCACCATCGCGCAGAAGGATTCGGCTGCATTCCAGGAGCAGTTGAACAAGCTGGAAGACCAGGGTGCTACCCCCAACGCTGCGGACAAGGAAAAGATTCGAGCGCTGATCGAGACGAACTCTGCACTAGCGCGCCAGAGCAAGTTGATTGAAGAGATCAAGGGTCCGCAGCGTGCGTTCGCCCAGGCTTCGATCGATCTAGCTGCTGCCCACAAGCGCGGTGCGATCACTGCCGGCGAATTGGCGGTGAAGCTGCAAAAGTTGCGCGATGCGCAGGCGCCTACTGATCTAGAAGACAATTCCCTGGAATCGCTGCGCGCAGAGAACGCTGCCCTGGCCGACCGCATCAAGTTAGGCGACCTGTTTGCCGAGCGTGTGGCCCTGGAGAACGCTCTGCGGAAGGAAGGCGTCGAGATTACGGACGCCATCCGGGCGCAGATCATCGACGAGACAAGCCTAAAGCTAAAGCTAACCGAGCAGCAGAAGAAGCTGAACGATGCCAAGGCCTTGGCCAAGCGCGACGCCGCCTCGGAAGAGCGTGCCATCCAGCAGATCGCGGATCGTATCAACGTGCAGGACAGGGTGCTGGAGCAGGAACGACTGCTACAGGCTGCGCGAGATGCGGGCAAGATCAGCGTCGAGCAGCAGGGCGCCGCGTTGGCGGATCTGCAACTGAAGGGCCTCGAAGCAAGCACCGCTTTGGGAGATGGATTCAGCCGGGCGTTCGCTAAGATCAGCCGCGAGGCTGAGGATCTGGCAGCTGTTGGCGAGAAGGTTGTTAGCGTTTTCGCTGACAATGCTACTGAGGCATTGATCCAATTCGCCGAGACCGGACAGTTCAAGTTCAAGGAATTCGCCAGTGCCATCCTGAAGGATCTACTGCGCATCATCGCGCGACTGTTGGTCGTCCAGGCTCTCAACGCCGCATTCGGTGGCGGCATCGGAACGCTCGCAGGTGGGCTGTCACAGGCGCAAGCCGGCGGGGGTGGACGCCAGGAAGGCGGCACCGTCCAGCCCAACACAAGCTTCACCGTGGGCGAAAACGGCCCCGAGTTGTTCGTGCCGGACCGCACTGGAACGATTGTTCCGAACGCGAAAGACCAAGCGCCGGCGGCCCCACCAATCGTCCAAATCATCAACGTGCAGGATCCGGATGAAGTCCCGAACCAGATCGCTAGCGGCAACGCCACCGATGCGATCATAAACGAACTGGCGGCAAACAAGGAACGAGTCAACCAGGCTCTCAGCTAATCCATGGCATTCCAAGAAGAGAAGGGCGCCAGTAGCGCGAGGGCAACCGATTACCACGACCTGCTGAACAAGTTCGTGTCGTTCCTCACGTCGCGCCATGTCGCGACTGTCGCGGTCAACAACGGTGGCACCGCCACATACGTGGTCGGCGATATTATGACGCTGACCCACGCGGGCGCACACCTGGATGCAAAGTTCGAGGTGACCAGCGTCAGCACCGGCGTGATCACCGGGCTGCGCATCATCTGCAGTGGTGCGTTTGGCGACCGCCCCAACGGCACGATCACCGTAAACGCGGGCGGCACGGCCTACGACAACAACCTGACCGACCTTGTGCTGGAGATCCAGGGTGGTAGCTCGCGATGCCCGACGAAGGTGCTTGCAAGCACGAATGGGTCTGGCGTTGTAACCAGCGCGCTCGACTTCGAGGATCTGGGCACCAGCGCGGGTGGCGTTTACAGCTCGCTTCCCAGCTACCCAGCGGCGACCGTGATCGTCGGCCCCGATGGCACCGCCGCGGGCACCGGCTGCACAATTACGTTCGGCGGTTCGACGGGCATCATCGGTACGACCGCGCTCGCAATCACCGGCGGCTCGGGCGGCGGCAGTCCGACGGTGGACATCACCCTGGCCGAAACTGGCTGGGCCGTGGATGGGCGAAACACGAACGATCACACCGTGAACAGCCTCGCTAACGAGAAGACCGTAGTGCTGAAGGGCGACGCCACGGGCCTGACCAACAAGCCGTTCATCGCTTACCGCACGGGCACTGTGACCAACGGCCTGAACGAACGCGCGTTCATCGCCTGCTTCGGGCTCATCGCTCACAACCCGGCGCTGCTGTTCACCGGGAACTCTTTCCGAAGCCCGAACCAATCAGTGGAAGGCACCTTCATAAACGGTGGTGCCTACCTGCTGACCGGTCAGTTCGCGACTTCGCCGGGTACTCCGGACGAAATTGATTTTTGGATGAAGGCCGACGACCAGCATTGCGGCATGATTATTCAGGTCGACGAATCGGCAGCGATAACGGACAACGGTTTCTACTTCCAGCACTACAACGGATTCATGGACCGTATCGGCACTGAATCCGAATCGGCGTATCCGTTCTTCTGTTTCGCAAGTTCGCGAATCATAGACACTGATCCCAAGGTAGCCGACATAAATAAGACCGGCATTGCCGAGAATCGCCACACCGCCAGCGGCTGTGGATGGTTCTATGACTTCTCTACGGCAACGTGGCGGGACGTCCAGAACAATGACGGTGTCAGTGCGCCGGGCGTGGAAGAAGAGATCATGCTACCTATCGGGCAGCCCCGCGTTGAAACCGGAACAACTGTCCTTGATCAAGTTGTAACGGACGGCACGCTGCAGGGCATTGATTTCTTCAAGCTGGACCGATCGTCTACAACTCTGGTACTGCGTAAAATTCCCGGCACGGTAGATCACTTCTTTCTGTGGCCGTTGACGATTATGCGTCGTGTCGCTAGTACTTTCGACCCGGCGACCGATCGTTTGTACGGACAGGTGAAGGGCATCTATTGGATCAACGCTGACGACGGCGCGGGAGCTAGGATCACCAACTTCAGCGAGGACTTTGTGACCGTGGGTGGTGTTCGGTACATCGTGTTCCACAACCAGAATCAGATCAACCCCTACCAGTACATCGCATTCAGGCAGGACACGTAACCCATGGCACTCTTTGAAACTGGCATTACTTCCTCTTTGTCGGATCTGATCACCAAGCTGGACACATTCTTGGGCACTGCTGGTGGAGGTAACCCCGCCTGGGACGGCGGCGACGACGTAGATGGCGCCGGTAATACGCTCGATGCCGCAGCAGGCGAGTGGGCATTGAGTAAAGCCGCGAAGGGCACGAACACGCCAGACATCCAAGTGGCGTTCGGGTGGGATACCGGCGCGCCTAACGCTCTGGCGATCTATCAGTACCTGCACGCTAGTGGTGCAGGCAACTTTGATAACACGCGCGCAGGCCCATGGGATCAAGACAACGACAGCGGCAACGGCGCGGCTAGCACGACGGACGCAACCATACTCACGTCAAGGTCGGTGCCGATTGGCAATACACCGCTGCGGTACTGGGCATTCACCGGCAATACGCCCGTGGAGTACGTCCACATCGTAGTGCAGGTGAACGCTACCGACTATGTTCATTTTGGCTGGGGCGAGCTGGAGAAGTTCAACGACTGGAACGGCGGATGCTACGCGTACGGTTTCCGCCAGCAGCTTGTCGTGAGTACGAATCAAACGATCCAGACCGGCACGTCGATTCTCTTGGATGGGGTTACCCAGGATGGTTCAAGCCCGAATCCAACGAATGCCATGGAACTGTTCATGGCCACAATCCAGGCTGATGGCTTGCCGCAGCAGACGGGCGCGGGCCTGTGGTCTGTGGTTGGCGGCAACCAAGCGGACCTTGGCCTGGATCGACAGAGCAATGGTGGCGGCTCAGATACCGCTCGCGTATTCATGGTGGGTGGATACCGCGGCAACGAACTGGCTCGCTCGATTGGGGGCCTCGGCGTGACTCCTGATCAGGGCTTCCTGCCGGCCTACCCGATTATGATCTGGTACTGGAACCGAGTCCCGAGCACAGTCTACGGTCCGGTCGGTACCATGCCCGACGTTCAGGGCGCCAACATCAAAGAGTTCGTACCCAGTGACGAAGTGGTAATCGGGTCCGACACTTGGGTGCTGTTCCCGGCCTTCAACAAGGGCCTGGGCAATGAGGTCGGAAGCACTAAGCACCAAGGCATGATGTACAAGAAGAACTGATGGCTGACACTGATCAGGGTGAAGCAGCGCTGGCAGACGTCCTAGGCGGCGCGGGGTTTTCCCTTGTACATGCACTGAATAGAACGGAAGGCATTGGGCAAGCTACCGCTGCGCCCACCGGGGTATTCACGGGCGCTATCGTACCGCTCGGGGCTCGGAATGGTCCTGTGACTGTTGCCGGCGGCCAGGTGCTGACCAAGAATACGCCGGTGGATCGCGGCGAAGGTTCTCCCCAGGCCGTTTCGGATTTGCTCATGCCGCGGTGGTTCGAGCTGGTTCATATCCTGCCACGCGCCAAAATCCAGTTCGGCAACATCATTACGCAGCAGGAAGCGGATTACGAAATCTATAGCGCGTTCCGCACCACAGACGTAACCCTGTCCAGCATCACAGACGAAGTTAGCCCAGGTGTGGCGCTGCCGGAGCAGTCGCCGCCTGAGGTAGTCGAGGCGCAAAGCTCGATGTTTGCTGCAGCGACGACCGATAACTGCAGCGATACGCTGGCGCTCGCGAGCATCATCAAACTAAAGGTACAAGCCCTGGCCGATGGCCTGCCCGTCTTTGACGGTGACGTTGTGTTCAACTTCGCAGCTGCGAACGACCCCGTACTGTCCCTATCCGGGCAGCGCATCGTTCTGATACCCATGGAGTACGAGGCACCAGTGAAAGAAACGCTGGCGTTCCTGACTGATATTATCACCGCCCTGGACGGCGACGAGCAGCGCATTGCTCTGCGAAAGCAGCCGCGCCAGCTGTTCGAAGTAACGTACGCCCTAGACGGCAATGATCGGCAACGCCTGCAGGCCCTGCTGATGGACTGGACCGACAACGTATTCGGATTTCCGCTGTGGCATGAGAAGCTGTCCTTGACTGCAGCGACCATCGTAGGCGCGACGCAGTACAACGTGGCCGGCGCGGATGACGTTGACCTACGTGTAGGTGGACTCGCGATCGTATTCACCGACTCAAACACGTTCGACGTGCTGACGATCATCAGCAAGACTGATACTCTAATCACTGTGAAGGATTCGAGCCTGAACGCCTACCCAGTGGGTACGGTTCTGATGCCGATCCGCTCCGCTCGCATTCTGAAGGGCCAAGCTGGGCAGAGGGAGCAGAACAACTTGGAGAAGTTCAAGATCGTCTTCGAGGTTACCGACAACGACACGGGCGCGCTGACTGGATCGACCGCAGCATACTCGACCTACAACAGCCGCGTGCTATTCGATGAGTGTAACGTGGTCTCTGGACCGATGGCCGAGCAGTTCAAGCGGCGCATCCACCGAATTGACAACGGCACTGGACTGGTAGCGGTCTCCAGCAACTGGGACCGTAACAAGCGCAGCGCTGAAAAGGGCTTTGTGCTCCGCAACCGCTCCGAGATCATGGACTTCCGTCGGCTCATGCTGTCGCTGGAAGGCCGCGTGAAAGCATTCTACTTGCCGACCTTCATCGAAGACCTGGAAGTAGTGGCCAACCTAGTGATCGGCACCAGCACGATGGACATTGAGCGCATCGAGTACGAGCGGTTCGTGAAGACGCGGATGCCGAAGACCATCTTCCGCATTACATTCACCGACGACTCGAACCTTGTTCGGATCATCCAGTCGGTTGCTAGCGTGGACGCCACAACCGAGCGGTTTACTCTAGACACAACGTGGCCCGCCAATCGCACAGTTGCTGAGATCCAGCGAGTTGAGTTCTACGAACTCGTCAGGTTCGACGCCGACAACGTTGTACTGAATTACCCCCGCATTGGGCTGGCCGAGAGCCGCATGCCCGTGGTCCAAGTATTTGATGACAACTCATGAGCAGCTTCGATACATTAGAATCCAGCCAGGAATCCAGCAAACCGATCGAGCTATACGAGTTCGTGGTCGGCACGGATGAATTTCGATTCACCAGTGCTGAAGACGACATTACGATTGGCAGCGATGTTTACACAGCCACTGCAATCGCGCGCAGCCGGATCGAGCAGGGCGCCGACCAGGCGAACCGCACGCTCAAGGTGACCATGCCGTCGTTCGAAGCACTCGCGCAGCTGTACGTTACCGTGCCGCCGGGCGAGAAGGCCCGCGTGAACGTGTTCCGCTTCCAGCGTGATGAGGTGCCGACCTTCGATACGCAGGTGTTGCTATTCAAGGGCCGCGTCCAGGCCTGCCGCTTCCCCAACAACGGAAGCAGTGCCGAGTTCGCAATCCGCTCGATCGAGACGGCGATGAATCGGAACATTCCGCGATTCAACTTCGGCGGGATGTGCCAGCATGTGTTGTACGATAGCAACTGTGGCGCCCTCGAATCATCGTTCAACCTGCTATCCACCGCGGCATCCATCTCGGGTAACACGATTACGGTCACCGGCGCCGGCGCTTCCTCGCTGGACTTCGTCAGCGGCTACATTCGACCAACCGGCTCCAACGACTTCCGCATGGTCACCGCGCAGTCGGGTGACGTTCTGACCCTGTTGCTGCCCTTCGCGTCAGATCCGACCGGCGATAACGTGCAGGTGTTCGCCGGCTGCGATCATCTGATCGAGGGCGACTGCGCACTGGTCTTTGACCGGGTCGCCGAGTACGGCGGCTACGCATTCGTCCCAAGTAAGGACATCTTCGCGTCGGGGCTCACATAATGCATCCGCTACAGAAATGGTTCCGCGACCTGCCCAGCAAGGGCATGCAGTGGATAGCGGGCGTGCCCATCATGATCGGCGCGCTGTGGGTGTTCTGGTCCGAGACCTTTGGCGCACCACCGCCAGAGCCTGGCGAGCCGCAGCAAGCGTTCTTCGTGACGCTGCTCCTGTTCATAGTGACCCTCGTTCTATCCGAACTGATGCGGCCGAAGCCGAACATCGAAGATTCCAGGCCCGCAGGCTTGGGCGACTTCCAGCTGCCGACCACCACCGAGGGCCGAGTGGTGCCGCTCATCTGGGGCCGCGTGCGCCAGAAGGGTCCGAACGTAGTCTGGTATGGTGACCTCCTACAGCAGGCCATAACCGAGAAGGTCAAAACCGGACTGTTCAGTTCCGAGCGCATTACCAAGGGCTTCCGCTACTTCATGGGCGTGCAGTTTGCGCTGTGCCGCGGCGGCGACAGTGCGCCCGTCACGCTCAAGCGTGTCTGGATCGGCGATGATGAAGTGTTCAACGGAACCGTGAGCACTGACACCACGTTGGACATCAACAAGCCGGACCTGTTCGGCGGCGAGGATCTCGGCAGCGGTGGTGTGGTTGCCACCTGCGATTTCTACACCGGTACCACGACGCAGGTCGTCAGCCCCTACCTGAATGTCGACGCCCGCCAGCGGATCTCCACAGCCATTACTCCGACCGCGCCGCGCTACAGCGGTACTTGCCACCTGATCGCACGCGAGTTCACTAGCGCCGCTCCTGTGGCCGCCAACATCGGTGCGCTGCTCGGTACCAGTACAACCATCAAGGCGTGGTCGTTCGAGCTGGAGCGCTACCCTGCGATCTTCAGTGGCCAGTCCGCGGACGAGCACAAGGTCGGCGTCGACTGCAACCCGGTCAACGTCATCTACGAAATCCTGACAAACCGCGAATGGGGCTTCGGCTTCCCTGCCGCCGACATT